>ERZ834694.1159-NODE-1159-length-25034-cov-3.440570_pt1 | contig 25034 bp, 17 predicted proteins | sample MGYA00519691_ERZ834694 | MGnify/ENA primary metagenome ERZ834694 (study PRJEB31850, sample SAMEA3708758) | human gut metagenome | biome: human gut; feature: human-associated habitat; material: faeces | place: China | collected 2014 ... | reverse complement strand
GACCGGAAAAGTCCGGCGTTTCCTGCTAACAGGAAAGAGGAGAACATATGAAGAAAGAACGCTGGGTAGTTTCGGCAAAACGCGCCGATTTCCAGGCAATTGCGGACCGGTTCGGCATCGATCCCGTCATCGCCCGCCTGATCCGGAACCGGGATGTGACCGGGGAGAAAGAGATCGAAGAGTATCTCTTCGGTGATCTGGAGCAGCTCCACGATCCGCTGCTGATGAAGGATATGGAGCGCGCGGCAGATCTGATCGCAGAAAAAATCCGGGAGAAAAAGCCGATCCGCATCATCGGGGACTACGACATCGACGGTGTTACGGCAACGTATATTCTGCTGACCGGCTTAAAAGATCTCGGTGCCGATGTGGATGTGCGTATCCCGGACCGGATTGCAGACGGATACGGCTTAAATGAGCGTCTTGTGCAGTTTGCCGCGGATGAGGGGCGGGACACGATCGTCACCTGTGACAACGGCATCGCGGCGGGCAGTCAGATCCGTCTGGCAAAAGAGCTTGGCATGACGGTTGTTGTGACGGACCACCACGAGGTTCCGTTTGAGGAGGATGAAAACGGAGAACGCCGCTACATCCTGCCGCCGGCGGACGCGGTTGTCAATCCGAAACAGAAAGACTGTTCCTATCCGTTTCCGGGCCTCTGCGGTGCGGCCGTCGCATGGAAACTGATCCAGACGATGGAGGCAAAAGCAGGTATTCCAAAGGAGCACAGCTTCCGCTTTCTGGAATTTGTCGCCATTGCGACGATCGGTGATGTGATGGATCTGCAGGGAGAAAACCGGATTTTTGTAAAAGCCGGCCTTCGGGCGCTCCATAAAACGCAGAACCTCGGCCTGCAGGAGCTGATCCGTGTGCAGGGCATCGAGGCGGAAAACGTGACACCGTATCACATCGGCTTCGTTCTCGGCCCGTGCATCAACGCATCGGGACGGCTTGACACGGCGGAGCATTCGTTAAAACTGCTCTGCGCAAAGACACGTGAGGAGGCCGCAAAGCTTGCCGGGGACTTGAAAGACCTGAATGAAAGCCGCAAAGAGCTGACGCGCCAGGGTGAGGCGAAAGCAATCGAGCTCGTGGAAACCTCCCCGCTGCAGAACGACAAAGTCCTCGTCGTCTATCTGCCGGACTGCCACGAAAGTCTTGCCGGAATCATCGCAGGTCGCCTGCGGGAGCACTTCCACAAACCATCCTTCGTACTCACCAGAAGTGAGGAGGGCGTCAAGGGCTCCGGCCGCTCGATCGAAGCGTATTCGATGTATGAGGAGCTCTGCAAATGCAAAGAACTGATGACAAAATTCGGCGGCCACCCGATGGCTGCGGGCCTTTCCCTCGCAGGAGAGGAGATGATCGAACCGTTCCGCCGGGCACTGAACGATAATTCCACGCTGACGGAAGAGGATTTCGTCGAAAAAGTCGTGATCGATGTGCCGATGCCGATCACCTACATCACCAAAAATCTGATCCGCCAGTTAAGCCTCTTGGAGCCGTTCGGAAAAGGCAACACGAAACCGCTGTTTGCACAGAAAGGACTGACTGTATTAAATTACCGCATTTTTGGAAAGAATAGAAACGTGGTGAAAGTACAGCTTGCCGATGCGGGCGGATACCAGATGGATGGTGTCTATTTCGGCGAGGGGGAAGCGTTCGCCGCATACGTGGATGCACATCCAACCCTCTCGGTAGCGTACTATCCGTCGATCGATACGTGGAACGGACGCGACAAATTACAGATCAATATCCAGAGTTATTTTTAAAGATGCAGAAAAGCCGCAAATACCTGATTTTTCTGCCCTGTTTTCTATCGGAAACAAAATTGACGCAGAAGAATATTGATGCTATACTATAAGGTGAATTGTCAAACCTTGACGAAACGGAGGAATATTTTATGAAAAAAGTAGAGGATTACGTAAGAAGTATTCCGGATTTCCCGGAACCGGGTATTATTTTCAGAGATATAACGAGTATCCTGCAGGACGCAGACGGACTGCAGCTTGCCATAGATGAGATGCAGCATTTTGTAGAAGAAGTAGACTGTGATGTAATCTGCGGAACCGAGTCCCGCGGCTTCATTTTCGGTATGCCGATTGCTTACAATCTGCACAAACCGTTCGTGCCGATCCGTAAAAAAGGAAAACTTCCTCTGGAGACCGTCGAGGAGAGCTATGACCTAGAGTACGGCAGCGCAACGATCGAGATGCACAAAGACTCCATCAAACCGGGCCAGAAGGTAGTCATCATCGACGACCTGATTGCAACCGGCGGTACCGTGGAGGCTTGTGCAAAAATGATCGAGCGCCTCGGCGGCGAAGTAACCAGAATCGTGTTCCTGATGGAGCTTGCCGGCTTAAAAGGACGCGAAAAACTGGCAAAATATGATGTAAAATCTGTCATCCGTTACGATGGCAAATAACGTATCCAACGAAACGCAGGGGTTAATCATGAGAGCGGAGGATACATATGGAAGAAGAGAAAAGAATCAGTGAAGAAGAATTAAAGAAGGATGTGGCGGCGGCAGAAGCCAGAATCCGCAAGACGGACGATTTTACAAGTCCGGAGGAATTATACGGGGAATTGATCGCTTCTGTGAAAAAATATCATCCATCGGACGATATTTCCCTGATCGAAAAAGCATACCGCGTGGCAGCGGATGCACATAAGGACCAGAAAAGAAAGAGCGGGGAACCGTACATCATCCATCCGCTCTGTGTGGCAATTATCCTGGCAGATCTGGAGCTCGACAAGGAGTCGATCGCGGCAGGCCTTCTGCACGACGTTGTCGAAGATACCGTCATGACCGAAGAAGAGCTGACCGAGGAGTTCGGCCCGGAGGTGTCCCTGATTGTAAGCGGTGTCACGAAGCTGGCACAGCTGAAATATTCTGCGGATAAGGTCGAGGAGCAGGCAGAAAACCTGAGAAAGATGTTCCTTGCGATGGCAAAGGATATCCGTGTTATTCTGGTAAAACTGGCGGACCGTCTGCACAACATGCGGACCGCACAGTACTGGTCGCCGGAGACGCAGAAGAAAAAAGCGCGTGAGACGATGGATATTTATGCCCCGATCGCACAGCGCCTCGGTATTTCCAAGATCAAGGTCGAACTCGATGACCTTTCTCTGAAATATCTGGAGCCGGATGCGTACTATGAACTGGTGCAGAAGGTCAGCATGAAGCGGGAGCAGCGGCAGGAGTTTGTCGATGCGATCGTAAAAGAGGTGACCCGTCATATCCACCAGGCCGGCATTGAGGCAGATGTCAACGGACGAATCAAGCACTTTTTCAGCATCTACAAAAAGATGGTCAACCAGCACAAGACGCTGGATCAGATCTATGACCTCTTTGCGGTCCGCATCATCGTGGAATCCGTCAAAGACTGCTATGCAGCGCTCGGTGTCATCCATGAAATGTACACGCCGATCCCGGGCCGTTTCAAAGATTACATTGCGATGCCGAAGCCAAACCGTTACCAGTCCCTGCATACAACCCTGATCGGACCGAACGGACAGCCGTTTGAGATTCAGATCCGTACTTATGAGATGCACCGGATTGCAGAATACGGTATCGCTGCACACTGGAAATACAAAGAGGCCTCCGACGGCAAGAAACCGGGACCGGAGCAGGAAGAGGAAAAACTGACCTGGCTGCGCCAGATTCTGGAGTGGCAGCAGGACATGGCGGACAACCATGAGTTCATGAACCTCTTAAAGAGCGATCTCGACCTGTTTGCCGACAATGTTTACTGTTTCAGCCCGGCGGGCGATGTCAAAACGCTTCCGGTCGGCTCCTGTGCCATCGACTTTGCTTACTCCGTCCACAGTGCGGTCGGCAACAAGATGGTCGGAGCGAGGGTCAACGGAAAACTCGTGCCGATCGAGACGGAACTTCACAACGGAGACCGCGTCGAGATCATCACCTCGCAGAACTCCAAGGGACCGAGCCGCGACTGGCTGAAAATTGCGAAGAGTTCCCAGGCAAAGAGCCGCATCAACCAGTGGTTCCGCCAGCAGAACAAGACGGACAACATCGTCAAAGGCAAGGAAATGCTCACCAACTATGCAAAGCTGAAGGGCAAAAACCTTGGAATCTATACAAAACCGGTGTATGAAGAGGCTGTCATGAGAAAGTACGGTTTCCGCGACTGGGATTCCGTTCTTGCGGCCATCGGCCATGGCGGCTTAAAAGAGGGTCAGGTCCTCAACAAGCTGATTGAGACGTACGAAAAACAGCATAAAAAAGAGATTACCGACGAGCAGGTGCTCGAAGCGGCATCCGGAGAGAAGGTTCTGCCGGTTGGAAAGAGCAAGGGCGGCATCGTCGTGCGTGGTATCCACGATGTGGCGGTGCGCTTTTCCAAATGCTGCAACCCGATCCCGGGAGACGAGATCGTGGGCTTTGTCACAAGAGGACGCGGCGTGACCATTCACCGCACCGACTGTGTCAATGTCCTGAATCTGCCGGAATCCGAGCGGGCGCGCCTCATTGATGCTGAATGGCAGGCAGAGGACAACGGCGGCTCTCTCTATACCGTGGAGATCAGCGTTTACGCAAACAACCGTACCGGTCTTCTGGTGGATATCTCCAAGATCTTTACCGAGCGGAAGATCGACCTTGCGGCGATGAACGTGAGAACGAGCAAGCAGGGAACGGCTTCCATCGATGTGACGTTCGACGTGCACAACAACGAAGAGCTGAACAGCATCATCGAGAAGGTGCGCCAGGTAGAGAGCGTGATCGATATTCAGAGATCGAAAGGATAAAAAGGAGAAAAGCGTATGATAAAGGTAAATTACCGGGCACTTGGAATGCTTTCGACAAACTGCTACGTTGTGGAAAATCCAGACAGCCAGAAAGTGCTGATCGTGGACCCGGGCGATTCGCCGATGGAGATTGCACGCCAGATCGACGAGATTGACGGCGACCCGGAGGCTATTTTGCTGACTCATGGCCATTTCGACCATATGCTGGCAGCGGATGCGTTGCGGAAAAAATACCATATTCCGGTCTATGTCCATGAAAAGGAGCAGCACCTTCTGGGGGATGCAAGGGAAAATCTTTCCGGCCTCTGGAGCGCGCCGTACACGATGCAGGCAGACAAAACCGTAAAAGAGGGCGATATTCTGCATCTGGCGGATTTTAAAATCCATGTGCTTGCAACACCAGGCCATACGGCAGGAGGCGTCTGCTATTATATTCCGGCAGAAAAAGCACTTTTTTCCGGCGATACGCTGTTTTGCGAATCATATGGAAGATACGATTTCCCGACATCCTCCGGAAGAGATCTGATTGCATCGGTCAAACGCCTGTTAAAAGAGCTTCCCGGGGATGTGACTGTGTATCCGGGCCACAACGATGAAACTACGATTGAACATGAAAAGAGGTACAATCCCCTTGCTTAATATCAGCCTTTGTTTTAACAGAAAAGATTTTGAATACGATGTGTATTCCCTGATCAAGGCATTCTATCCCGGCTGCGAGATCACCTCGTGGTACGAAGAGGATGGAGCGCCGGACGGGGAATTTGCATATTATGATAAGATCCTGTACGCGGCACACCAGATCTGCTTTTCCATAGAAAATGAGAAGCACGAAGAGCTTTCTGCCGCGTGTGAGGCGGTGGAATATGAAAAAGACCGCCACGAAACGAAAAATGTCCTGAAACGGATGGTCTATCGCACGCTCTCGAAAGTGAGCGGAAAAGAACTTCCGTGGGGCGATCTCACCGGCATCCGTCCGACGAAAATTCCGATGAAGATGCTGGAAGAGGGCAAAACAAATGTAGAGATTGCGAAATACATGCGCGAGACCTACTACACCAGCCCGGAAAAGACGGCACTTGCAATCACGATTGCCAACCGGGAAAAGGATATTTTAAAGACGATCGACTACGAGCACGGCTACAGCCTGTACATCGGCATTCCATTCTGTCCGAGCATCTGTCTGTACTGTTCCTTCGGTTCCCATGTGTTAAGCCGCTGGGCCCATATGGTAGATCCGTATCTGGATGCGCTGATCAAAGAGCTGACCTTCATCAGCGAGCGTATGAAAGACTATACACTTGATACGATCTACATCGGAGGCGGAACGCCGACGACGCTGAATGCAGCACAGATGGAACGTCTGCTTTCGAAGGTGACAGAGCTCTTCCCGATGGATCAGGTGCAGGAGTTTACCGTGGAGGCAGGACGGCCGGATACGATCCATGAGGATGTCTTAAAGGCCATCCGCAAATTCCCGGTGACCCGTATTTCGATTAACCCGCAGACGATGAACCAGGAGACACTGGATCTGATCGGACGCCATCATACGGTGGAGGAGATTGAAGAGAAGTTCCGCATGGCGCGTGACCTTGGTTTCGACAACATCAACATGGATCTGATCGTTGGTCTGCCGGGCGAGGACAGGGAAAAAGTGGCGCATACCCTGGAAAAAGTGGAGGCGCTGAACCCGGATTCCCTGACGGTCCATTCCCTTGCATTGAAGCGTGCGACGAGACTCAATTTGTTCAAAGACAAATATCAGGAAATCTCGTTTGAAAATTCCGCTGAGATCATGAAAATGACGATGGACAGCGCACATCGCATGGAGATGGGGCCGTATTACATGTACCGCCAGAAAAATATGGCGGGAAACTTTGAGAATGTAGGTTATTCCCGGGAAGGAAAGGCCGGTATTTACAACATTCTCATTATGGAAGAAAAACAGTCCATTCTGGCTGCAGGAGCCGGAGCATCCACGAAATTCGTGTTTGACCACGGAGAGCGCATTGAGCGGGTGGAAAATGTGAAGGATCTGAAAAATTATGTGGAGCGTATCGATGAGATGATCGAGAGAAAGCGTATCGGAATGGAGAAGTATCTGCCAAAATGAAAAAAAAATCCAGTCAGCAGCTTCACATGCTGCGATATACCCTGACCGAACAGCTCATCCACGGCATGGAAGTGAGTAATCTGGCTTACGATCTTGCGCGGGAACTGGGGTATGAAAAAGAAATTTGCTATGAGCTTGCAAAAGCGGGCGTTCTCCACGACATCGGAAAGGTTGTCCTGGAGAATTACGTAGAAGAACAGGATACGCTCGTTGTCGAGGAGATGCGCTTTGTGCGGACCCATCCCACACTGGGATATGAGCTGCTGCAGGGACGCGGATACTCCGATTTTGTCATGGAGAGCATTCTGTACCACCATGAAAATTATGACGGAACAGGATATCCTGCGAATCTGGCAGGAGAAAAGATTCCGTTTGGGGCGCGTATTTTGCGTATCTGCGATGTGTACTGCGCACTGACCTCCGACCGCCCGTACCGGAGCGCGTTTACGCAGGAACAGGCGATGGAGCTTATGGCAGAAGAAGTCAAAAATTTCGATCTGAAAATGTTCCTGGCATTTCAGAGAGTGATCCACAGCGGCAGCCGGAAAGCGATCGAGCTTTCTGATGTCGATGAATTGATCCAGGAAATCATAAAGGAGAAAACAGAAAATGGCATTAAAGAAGAAACCGGTTACCGGAATGAAAGATATTTTACCGAAAGAAATGGCAATCCGTGACTACGTGATCCGTCTGATCAAGGAAACTTACGGAACCTTCGGCTTTACCTCCATGGAGACCCCATGCGTGGAGCACATCGAAAACCTGAACAGCAAACAGGGCGGCGAGAATGAGAAACTGATTTTCAAGATCTTAAAAAGAGGAGAGAAGCTGAAACTCGAGACCGCTGAGAAAGAAAACGATCTCGTAGACAGCGGCCTGCGTTATGACCTGACCGTTCCGCTCTGCCGTTACTATTCCAACAACGCAAACGAGCTTCCGTCCCCGTTCAAAGCACTTCAGATGGGAAATGTATGGCGTGCAGACCGTCCGCAGAGAGGAAGATACCGCCAGTTCATGCAGTGCGATATCGATATCCTCGGCGAGCCGACCAACCTCGCAGAGATTGAGCTGATCCTTGCTACCACCACACTGCTTGGAAAACTGGACTTCAAGAACTTTACGATCCGTATCAATGACCGCCGCATCTTAAAAGCAATGGCAGCCTACAGCGGATTCCCGGAGGAGTCCTATGACACCGTATTTATTATCCTCGATAAGATGGATAAAATCGGTTTTGAGGGCGTTGCCAAAGAGCTCGAGGAAGCCGGCTTTGCAAAAGAGTCCGTAGAGAAATACCTGAAAATGTTCGAGGAGATCACCCCGGATACCGCAGGCGTAGAGTACTGCCGTGAGAAACTCGAGGGATTCCTTGACAAAGAGTACGCAGACGGCCTGAAGACCATCATCGACAGTGTTAATGCCGTGAAGACCGCAGAATTCAAGATCGCTTTCGATCCGACTCTGGTGCGCGGAATGTCCTACTATACCGGACCGATCTTCGAGATTTCCATGGATGAGTTTGGCGGCACCGTAGCAGGCGGCGGCCGCTATGACAAGATGATCGGAAAATTCACCGGAAACCAGACCTGCGCATGCGGATTCTCCATCGGATTTGAGCGTATCGTTATGCTTCTGCTTGAGAGAGATTACCAGATCCCGGGCGCGCAGAAGAAAAAAGCGTACCTGATCGAGAAAAACATGCCGGCAGAGGGAATGCAGAAGATCATTCAGCAGGCGACAAAAGAGAGAAGTGAAGGCACGGCCATCAACATCGCCGTGATGAAAAAGAACAAGAAATTCCAGAAAGAGCAGCTTGCCAGCGAGGGCTACACTGAGATCGAAGAATTTTTTGTTGACAAAATGTAAGGAATATCCAATAATAGTAATCGCATGAAAAAACGATGTGCTGCGGATGCAGATTCTTTGTGTCCGCAGTTCCAAATAGGAGGAACAAGAAAATGGCTGAATCCATGAAAGGCCTGAAGAGAACCTGCCGCTGTGCGGAAGTCACAAAAGCAGATATCGGAAAAAAAGTAACCCTGATGGGCTGGGTACAGAAGAGTCGTAATAAAGGCGGAATTATTTTCGTCGATCTGCGTGACAGAAGCGGTATTATGCAGATTATCTTTGAGAACGGCCCGATCAGTGAGGAAGGTTTTGAGAAAGCAGCAAAACTGCGCAGCGAGTTCGTCATCGCCGTAGAAGGTGAAGTTATGGCCCGCTCCGGTGCTGTCAATGAAAATCTGGCAACAGGAGAGCTCGAAGTAAAGGCTGAGTCCTTACGCATTCTTTCCGAGGCAGAAACCCCGCCGTTCCCGATCGAGGAGGATTCCAAGACGAGAGAAGAGCTCCGTCTGAAATACCGTTACCTGGATCTGCGCCGCCCGGACATCCAGAGAAACCTGATCATGAGAAGCAAAGTAGCAATGCTCACCCGTGAGTTCATGTCAAAAGAAGGTTTCCTTGAGATCGAAACCCCGATGCTGACGAAATCCACACCGGAAGGAGCCAGAGATTACCTGGTACCGAGCCGTGTTCATCCAGGCAGCTTCTACGCACTGCCGCAGTCTCCGCAGCTGTTCAAACAGCTTCTGATGTGCTCCGGCTATGACCGTTATATCCAGATCGTAAAATGTTTCCGTGACGAGGACCTGCGTGCCGACCGTCAGCCGGAGTTCACCCAGATCGATATGGAGCTTGCTTTCGTTGATGTAGATGATGTTATCGATGTCAATGAGAGACTGCTGGCACACCTGTTCAAAGAGGTGCTCGGCGTTGAGGTACAGCTCCCGATCCAGAGAATGACCTGGAAAGAGGCTATGAACCGTTTCGGTTCCGACAAACCGGACCTGCGTTTCGGTATGGAGCTGGTTGATGTTTCCGAGACCGTAAAAGATACCGAGTTCGTTGTATTTAAGGGCGCACTTGAAAACGGCGGTTCTGTCCGCGGTATTAACGCAAAGGGACAGGGCGCAATGCCGAGAAAGAAAATCGACAAGCTCGTTGAGTTTGCGAAAGGTTACGGTGCAAAAGGTCTTGCATACATTGCAATCCATGAGGATGGAAGCTGGAAATCTTCCTTCTCCAAATTTATGACAGAGGAGCAGATGGAAGCCCTCATCAAAGCCATGGACGGACAGGCTGGAGACCTTCTTCTCTTCGCAGCAGACCGCAACAAGATTGTTTGGAACGTTCTTGGTGCACTTCGTCTGGAACTGGCAGAGCAGATGGGACTGCTCGACAAGAACGAGTACCGTTTCGTATGGATTACCGAGTTCCCGCTTCTGGAGTGGTCCGATGAGGAGAACCGTTTCACCGCAATGCATCACCCGTTCACCATGCCGATGGACGAGGATCTGCCGCTTCTGGACACCGATCCGGGCGCAGTTCGTGCAAAAGCTTACGATATCGTCCTGAACGGCACTGAGATCGGAGGAGGAAGCGTTCGTATTCACCAGAACGATGTGCAGGAGAAGATGTTTGAGATGCTTGGTTTCACAAAGGAACAGGCACATGAGCGATTTGGTTTCCTTCTGGATGCTTTCAAATACGGAGTTCCGCCTCACGCCGGACTGGCTTACGGACTGGACCGTCTCGTTATGCTGATGGCAAAAGAGGACAGCATCCGCGACGTCATCGCATTCCCGAAGGTAAAAGATGCTTCCTGTCTGATGACCGAGGCTCCGTCACCGGTTGACGCAGCACAGCTGGAAGAGCTTGGTCTTGAGGTTGAGCCGCAGGCTGAGGAAGAGACAACAGAAGAGTAAAGAAAATTTTGTGATTTACAGGACAGACAATTTTGCAGAAGTGCAGCGTTGTCTGTCCTTTTTTAGGTTTCACTCGATCGGTGTAAAGAAAAACTTAAGAAATTCTTCCACGTCTTCCCCGTTGTTTTGCTGGAAAAAAGTGCTACAATATGGTTTGTAAGAAAGATACGGAAACATCCACAGCAAGTGGAACACATAGAGAAAAAGACAAGGAGGAATCACGATGTTAGTTACATTAGTCATGCTGGCAACCTGTTTTGGTCTGCTCTGCGGAATTGGAATTTTATTTGGGATCGTCGGACTGCTGCTGAAATTTGGAGGAAAAGTCCTCGGCGCATGCGCCACTATTCTTCTCCCGATCGGCGTGATCTGGCTTGGATTTAAAATCGTGTTCGCCGTCGTTCCGCTTCTGTTCAAACTGGTCTGTGCAGCGCTGATCTGTTATCTCGTATACCGCATTCTGCGGGAGATGAAACTTGTAGCATAAAAAATAAAATCTAACAGATTCGAAAGAAAACCTGCTTTCCGTCATAAACACGGAGGCAGGTTTTTAATGACAAAAACAAAAATCTATTTTCAGAAAAAGCCAGTATTTGCTAAAAAAAGAGTAAGGAAAAAGTAAGAAAACAAAAAACAAAATGTGATACGATAGAACTAACTTGGGAAAGCAGAAAATTAATTTGTAAAATAGAAAAGTGGGAGGAAGCATATGAAGAAAAAAGTAATCGCGATTGTGTGTGCAGTCGCAGTGCTGGCGGCAGCCGGAGGGGGAGTGACATGGCATTTCCTTGGAAACAGTACAAAAGAGGACGATAACGTCGTCTATGTCAATACTGTAAAAGCCCTGACCAATCTGGGAACTGGAAATGGAATGGAAAACCGCTATGCCGGTGTTGTGGAGTCGGAAAATACCTGGAAGGTAGAGAAAAACAGCGAGAAAAAGGTAAAGGAAGTTTATGTGGAAGTCGGTCAGGAGGTTCAGGTCGGAACACCGCTGTTCTCCTACGATACCGAGAAATTCCAGAGTGACCTCGAGCAGGCGCAGCTGGATCTGGAACGCATAAACAATGAACTTTCAAGTATGAATACCAATATCAACCAGCTTTACAAAGACAAAAAGCAGGCATCAAAAGACCAGCAGGCAAGCATCACACTGGAAATTCAGGAAGCGGAGCTGGATTTAAAGAAAAAAGAATATGAAGGAAAATCAAAACAGGCGGAGATTGATAAATTAAACGATAACATCACCAATGCGACCGTGATCAGTGAAATCGCCGGTGTTGTAAAATCAATCAACAACGATGACAGCAGCGCCGGCGCTTACTCTGGTGACAGCTCCGACAATTCCTTCCTGACTGTTCTTGCAACGGGAAATTTCCGTGTAAAAGGCCAGATCAATGAACAGAATATGAGCGACGGTTCGATTACGGAAGGAAGCCAGGTGATCGTGCATTCTCGTGTAGATGAGAATCAGACCTGGACCGGAACCGTGACAAAGATTGATCGGGAAAATGCAAAGACCGGCAATAACAACATGTACAGCAGTTCCGGCGATGGCATGACACAGTCGAGCTCCTATCCGTTCTATGTACAGCTTGCCGGAACGAATGGTCTGATGCTCGGCCAGCACGTTTACGTAGAGCCGGATGTCGGCCAGCAGGAAGTCAAAACAGGAATCTGGCTGTCTGACTCCTTTATCAACGATGTCGACAGCAATCCTTACGTCTGGGCCGATAATGGAAAAGGCAAACTGGAAAAACGAAGCGTAACGCTTGGAACGTACGATGAAAACATGATGGAATATCAGATCACCGACGGCCTTGCAGAAGATGATGCAATCACCTTCCCGGAGGACGGTCTGGAAGAAGGGATGAAGACCGTAGTCAGCACCGACGGATCACTGGGACAGAGCAATCCGGCCGGCGGCGAGGATGACGGTATGCTTGACAACGACGATGGAATGGTCGACGACGGTATGAAGCAGGATGAAAACGGCATGGTTGACAATACCATGGACGGCGCAGAGTACAGCGGTGAGGAAGATACAACGAACGTGATCGGCGGCGCCGACAATGGTGATGCAGAACCGGCAGACACACAGGAAGCCGGATCAGCAGATGACGGGGAGGTGCAGCCGTGATTCTGGAATTAGAGAATATCTGTAAAGAATATATGCAGGGCAAAATCCCGGTTCCGGTTCTGAAAAACATCAACTTCTCCATGGAAGAAGGCGAGTACGTTGCGATCATGGGTCCTTCCGGTTCCGGAAAAACAACACTGATGAATATTGTCGGTTGCCTCGACCAGGCGACGAGCGGACGGTTGATCCTCGACGGACAGGACATCAGCAAATGCAGTGACAATCAGATGTCGGACATCCGCCTGCAGAAAATAGGCTTTGTCTTCCAGAACTTCCAACTCCTTGCAAGACAGAGCGCAATGGAAAATGTATGCCTGCCGTTGACGTACGCGGGCGTGCCGAAAAAAGAGAGAAGAGAGCGGGCAGCCATTGCCCTCGAGCGGGTGGGGCTCGGCGACCGTATGAGTTTCAAACCGACCCAGCTCTCCGGTGGACAGAAACAGCGTGTGGCGATTGCAAGAGCGATCGTCAACCATCCGAAAATTCTGCTGGCTGATGAGCCGACCGGAGCGCTCGACTCCCATTCCGGCGAGCAGGTCATGGAGCTGTTCCAGAGCCTGAACGACGAGGGCGTCAGCATCTTGATGATTACGCATGACGCGGGGATCGCATCGATGGCACAGCGCACCGTGGAGATCCGCGACGGAATGATGAAATCGAAGGAGGTGGCCGAAACATGAAAAAAGGAAAAGCCGCAAAGAAAGCCGCGATTGCAGTTGTGACCGCAGTTGCCGTGGGCGGTGTCAGTATCGGCGGTTATTACGGCATCCGCCAGGCGCAGAAGACGACCGTAAAAGTGTATCCGGTCAGTGACTTTACGAGTGGTTACTGGGAAGACAGCATGAATATGGAAGGCCAGATCACCTCGACGGCTTCCCAGAACATCTATCTTTCCGACAGCCAGACCATTTCCCAGGTTCTCGTCAAAGAGGGCGATGTGGTAAATGCCGGAGACACGCTGATGACATACGATACCAGCATGATCGAGCTGGATCTGGAAACGCAGCAGTTACAGCTTGCACAGACAAAGCTGAAAATCCAGCAGAGTGAAAAAGAACTGGAAAAGCTGAAAAAGACAAAACCGGTAGCGGATACGCCGCTGGATCCGGTGGAGCCGGATTTCCCGGATTTTCCAGATGAACCCATCGATCCGGATTTCCCGGACGAACCGATTCCGACCCCAGAACCGGAGCCGACGTACGAGGATGCTGTTCTGTACAGCAGTACGAATAAGCTTGTATTTGGTTCCAAACCATACAAAGGAGAAGGAACGCAGGAAGACCCATACACCTATCTCTGCGCACCGGGGACAGTCCTGACAGGCGGATTCCTGAATCAGATGGCAGGATACGCGGATGAAAAGGGAACGAAAAAAGAAGAGGACAGCGAAGGATACTGGTTTCGCCTGGAGATTCATGAGGAAAACAAAGCCGCAGAGGCGCTGGAAACCGTGTGGGAGCAGGATGGAACGAAGATTGCGAAAGCATACGAGACTTCGTATGAAGCAGTCCTGAGTCTGAAAGAATCCGAATCGGCGGATGCACCGGAAATAAAAATTACCACGCCGATTGCAAATACAGAGGTTGCAGAGGGCGGCGAGCTGAAGCTGAAAATCGGAATCAATGAGAAGAAAGATACCGAAGAGAAGCCGGATGAGAAAGCCGACGATAAAACGGATGATAGAACCGAGAGTCCGTCCGAGGACGATGTGACACAGCCGGGTGAAGCCGGAAATGGAAGCGGTGAGGCAGACGATTCCACGGAAAACACAGAAACGGATGGCACTTACACATACGTCTGGAAACACAACGGAAAGACAATCGACGGAGATTTTAAGGATACTTACACAAAAGAAAACATCACAAAAGAGGATGCCGGAATCTATATAGTAGAAGTGACAGCGAAAAATGACAAGGGTACTTCCATGGCAGTCAGCACTGCAAATGTGGCGGTAAAAGAAGGAACGATTACCCCGACACCAAGTGTAACTCCGACCCCGAGCGTTACGCCGGGACCGAGTGTAACTCCAGAGCCGACCGTCAGCCCGGAACCAAGTACAACACCGATTCCGACCACAGAGCCGGTTCCAACAGAAACTCCGGTGCCGAGCGAGACCCCAGTTCCGACGGAAACGCCGACGCCGACCGAAGCCCCGGCAGAACCGGAAGCGGAACCGCAGAGCGAAGATGCACCGGAAGCAGTGCAGACGACAGCAAAAACCGTATTCTACGGTGAAAAAGCATCGGTACAGTCCCTCTTTACATCATCCACAGGAAGCAGCGCAAATAACAATACTTCTTCCGGTGATGATACCCAGATGACCTACACAAAAGATGAGTTGAAAAAAGCCATCAGCAAAAAAGAAAGCCAGATCCGTGATCTGAAGCTGGATCAGAAGGAAGAGGAACTCAAAGTCAAAAATACGCAGAAATCCCTGGATTCCCAGACCGTAAAAGCGACGATCAGCGGTGTGGTAAAGAAGGTTGGAAATGCAGAAAACCCGTCCAACGACGGAAGCGCCTTTATCCAGGTCAGTGGAAACGAAGGTCTGTACGTGCGCGGCTACTTAAGCGAGACGTATCTCGATCAGGTAAAAGTCGGCGATGAACTCAACGTGACTTCTTGGTCTTCGGGTGCTTTTGCAGCGGCAACCGTAACCGAGATTTCTCCGTACCCGACAACAAGCTACATGTCGTACAGCGAGACACCAGCCTCCTTCTATCCGTTCACAGCCGTTATCCCGGAAGGCGGAGAAGGTTTTGAAAACGGTGACTGGATCGAGATTGCAATCACTGTCGGAAACGATGTAGAAAACGGCAACGGCCTGTACGTCAGCAAAGAATTCATCCGCGAGGAAAACGGACAGAAATTCGTTTATATCCGGGATGAAAATGATAAATTAAAGAAACAGAATGTGGTAACCGGAAAACTTCTGTGGGGCAGTTATTACGAAGTGAAGAGCGGTCTTTCCGAAGAGGATTACATTGCATTTCCGTACGGCAAAACCGTGGTGGAAGGCGCAGACACGAAGGAATCCAGTTCATCGGATTATTACAACAGTTAAGGAGGCGCATTATGTTAGAAAATGTAAGACTTTCCTTTCAGGGAATCTGGTCACACAAAATGCGTTCCTTCCTGACGATGCTGGGTATTATCATCGGAATTGCGTCGATCATCTCAATTGTCTCCACGATCAAGGGAACGAATGAGCAGATCAAACAGAACCTGATCGGAGCTGGAAACAACAACGTGACCGTCAGCTTAAAGCAGGGCGACGGTGATTACTGGATGGACAACGGACTGCCAAGCGGCGTGTCGAAACTGTCCGGTGATCAGAAAAAGCGGATCCGCGAGCAGGATCAGGTGGAAAATGCATCGTTTTACACCGAAAGAACGTATGTGAGCGGCATCGCAAAAGGAAACACAACACTGGACAGTGCGAAGGCGCTTGGAGTGGATGAAAATTATCTGTCGACGTGCGGATATCAGATTTATCAGGGACGCGGCTTTGTGGAGAGCGATTTCTCGAAGACCCACAAAGTTGTCCTCCTCGACGATACCGCAGTGCTGACACTCTTCCCGGATGAGTCGCCGGTCGGCAAAACGATCGAGATCATGGGAGAGCCGTTCACGGTGATCGGCGTGATCAAAAAAGCCGATTCGTTCCAGCCGGTCATCAATTCCAGAGATGACTACTATACGTACAATCAGGAATCCTATCCGCTGGTGCTGATGCCGGATGTCTGCTGGCCGATCGTATTCCAGTATGATGAACCGGAAAATGCCGTTGTGATGGCAAAAACGACCGAGGATATGAGCACGGTGGGAAAGACAACAGCGGATATCATGAACGAATCCGTGACCAATACAACTGATTCTCTTTCCTATCAGGCAGAGGATCTGCTGGAGAAAGCAAAGAGTCTGCAGGAGTTAGGCCAGAGCACGAACCAGCAGCTGATCTGGATCGCGAGCATTTCGCTTCTGGTCGGCGGTATCGGTGTTATGAATATTATGCTGGTATCTGTAACGGAACGTACAAGCGAGATCGGCCTGAAAAAGGCGATCGGAGCAAGAAAACGCAGAATTCTGTTCCAGTTCCTGACCGAGGCGGCGGTGCTCACCAGCATCGGCGGACTGCTCGGCGTGCTGGGCGGCATTATCATGGCACAGGTGATTTCGAGGGTATCGCAGACGCCTGTGGCGATCAGTATTCCGGCAATCATTTTCTCCGTGGTCTTCTCCATGGTGATCGGTATCGTATTCGGACTGCTGCCGTCGGTAAAAGCAGCGAACCTGAATCCGATCGATGCGCTGCGAAGAGAATAGAACAAAAAAGAGTTGAAAAATCCGTGCGGGTACAGCGTAGGTGCTGGATCCGTGCGGATTTTTTGTGCGGCGTGTGCGGATGAAACTTAAGATCTTTACTTTTTGCGGAAAGTCGGTTATACTGGAAAATAAGCGCAATTTGCGGCGCAGCAAAGAGGCATTCGAGTTTCGGATTCGGTATGTTTATGAAAATATAAGAAAGATTCAAAGACATTTCACATTCGTTTATGGTATAATCAAACAAGAGTATGACCAACGAAAAGGAGTATACGCGAATGAATATTTTGTTTTTTATCACACCGAAAAGTGAAACGGCTTATCTGTATGACGACTGCTCACTTCGGCAGGCCATCGAGAAGATCGAATATCATAAATACACGGCGGTTCCGGTACTGAACAAAAAGGGCTGCTACGTGGGAACACTGACGGAAGGAGATCTGCTCCGCATCATAAAAGAACGGTATCTGCTGAATTACCATGAAGCAGAGGATATCCCGCTCTGGCAGGTTCCAAAACGGTGGAATTATGAGTCCGTCAACATCAACAGCAACATCGAGGACCTGATCGAGATGTCCATGCGGCAGAATTTCGTTCCAGTTGTGGATGACGAGGGAATCTTCATCGGCATCATCCGAAGAAGAGATATCATCCAGTACTGTTATCAGAAAAGCGGCATCAAAGAAGAGGAAGAAGCCCGGCGCAGCGCGCGGAAACAAAACGCAGAACAGATGATTCTGCAGTAAAGAAGAAAATGAGGGAAACATTATGAAAAAACTGATCGATCTTATCCAGGAAGAGCTGGTAAAAGCCTTTACCGCTGCGGAGATGGACCCGTCCTATGCAAGGGTTTCCGTTTCCAACCGCCCGGATCTGTGCGAATACCAGTGCAACGGCGCAATGGCAGCTGCAAAAGCATACCACAAAGCACCGATCCAGCTGGCTGAAGCAGTTGTAGAAAAAGTGACCGATCACAGCGTGATCGGTGAAATTGAAGCCGTAAAACCGGGATTCATCAACCTGAAAATCAACCCGGAATTTCTGGCAGATTATCTTTCCAAAATGCAGAACGACGAAGATCTTTCTGTAGAGAAAGCAAAAAATCCGAAAACCATCATCGTAGATTACGGCGGAGCAAACGTGGCAAAACCGCTTCACGTCGGCCATCTCCGTTCCGCGATCATCGGGGAAAGCATTAAGCGTATGGGACGCTTCATGGGCCACAACATGATCGGTGACGTTCATCTTGGAGACTGGGGTCTGCAGATGGGACTGATCATCACCGAGCTGCAGGAGCGCCATCCGGAGCTTGTTTATTTTGATGAGTCCTTTACGGGAGAGTACCCGGAGGAAGCACCGTTTACGATCAGCGAGCTCGAGGAGATTTATCCTTGCGCAAGCGGCAAATCGAAAGAGGACGAGGACTATAAGAAACGTGCACTCGAGGCAACGAGAGAGCTGCAGCAGGGCAGAAGAGGATATCGTGCGATCTGGAAACACATTATGAACGTTTCTGTTGCCGATCTGAAAAAGAACTATGGAAACCTCGACGTTCATTTCGATCTGTGGATGGGTGAGTCCGATGCACAGGAGTACATTCCAGACATGGTAGATTACCTGAAAGACAATGGTTATGCACATTATGACCAGGGCGCACTCGTTGTTGATGTCAAAGAAGAGACAGACACAAAAGAGATCCCGCCGTGCATGATCTTAAAATCCGATGGGGCAGCTCTGTATGATACGACAGACCTGGCAACCATCATCCAGCGTATGAAACTGTACAAGCCGGACGAGATCTGCTATCTGGCAGACAAACGTCAGGAGCTTCACTTCGTACAGTGTTTCCGCTGTGCAAGAAAAGCAAAACTGGTGAATGATGATACCGTTCTTTCCTTTATCGGCTTTGGTACCATGAACGGAAAAGACGGAAAACCGTTCAAGACCCGTGAGGGCGGCGTTATGCGTCTGGAGCGTCTGATCGGCGAGATCAACGATGAGATGTATCAGAAGATCGTGGAGAACCGCAGCGTAAAAGATACGGATGCAAGAGGAACGGCACAGATTGTCGGACTGTCTGCTATTAAATACGGTGACCTGTCCAACCAGGCATCGAAAGATTATGTATTCGATGTTGAGAGATTTACTTCCTTCGAGGGAAACACCGGTCCGTACATCCTGTACACGATCGTTCGTACAAAATCCATCCTCGGAAAATATAAAGAAGAGGGAAATGAACTGAAGAAAGGCGCACTTCTGGCACCGAAGAGCGACAGCGAGAAAGCTCTGATGCTTTCCGTATCCCGTTTCAACGGCGTTGTGGAGAACGCATTCGAGGAGAAAGCACCGCATAAGATCTGTGCTTATATCTACGAGCTTGCAAACGAGTTCAACCATTTCTACCACGAGACCAAGATCTTAAGTGAGCAGGATGAGGCAAGAAAAGCATCTTACCTGGCACTGCTGGATCTTGTCCGCGAGGTACTTGAGACCTGCATCGACCTGCTGGGATTCTCGGCACCGGAACGGATGTAAGATTCGTCAAGAGGGAAAAAATAGATAAAAAACAGGCGATTTTTTTGGCAGCCGTCGGCTTCTGTAGTTCTTGCGGAAACGGCGGCTGTTGTGTTATACTTACATCACGATTTTTCATCCGCTTGGACATTCGTCCTGAAAAATCGATTCTATATTACTCTATCGAAGAGCCATTCGGCTCAATTTATATCCATGTACAAAAACAGAATATCGGACTGACAAACACTTTGACGTAAAAAGAGGAGGCGGGATCATTGGAAAAGTAGAACTTCCGGGAGGGAAGTATCGCCTGCTGTCAGTGCTCGGAAGAGGGGCAACGTCTGTCGTTTATCTTGCAGAGAAAACTGGATCCGGAAAGCGGTATGCAGTCAAGGTAAGTATATGTGACAGGGAAAAACTGCGCCGGGAAGCGTTTCTTTTACAGAAGTTTTCATATCCCGGGATTCCCTGTGCGGTGGAACTTCTGGAAAGTGGGACAAAAAGCTTTCTGGTGATGGAAGCTGTAAACGGAAAATCTATCGGACAGCGTATGCGTAAGGGAGAACGGTTTTCCAGCCGGGAAATTCTGAAAACGGGAATTGCCCTGAGCGGGATTCTCTGTTATCTCCATGCACAGAACCCGCCGGTTTTCTACCGGGATCTGAAGCCGGACAACGTGATGATAACAGAGCGTGGTGAAATATACCTTGTGGATTTCGGTGCAGCCGGAACAGAAGAAACGGGTGTGGAAGTCCGTTATGGAACCCGCGGTTATGCAGCGCCGGAGCAGTATGACGGGAAGTGTGACGCCCGTTCCGATCTTTATGCACTCGGCGCACTGCTTGCGGCAATGGCGAAGCATGCGAAAAAGCGGCAGAAAAGAGGACTCTGGCGGGGGATGGAAAAGTGTATGCAGAAAAAGCCGGAGGAGCGGTATGCGTCTGCCGGAGAAGTCAAAAAGGCACTGCGGCGGCTGGAAAGAAAGCAAAAAGGCAGGAAGACTCTGCGGATCTTTGCAGTTTTTGCTTTTCTGACAGGAGGAGCGGCTGCGGTTGCCAGCAGGATGCCATGGGGGCAGTTTCCGGCGGCAGACGAATGGGAGGAGCAGGGAGATCTCTGGTTCTGCGGAAATCCGGTGGAAGAAGGCAGTCTGCCGAACTACCAGAAAGCGCGGGAAGCGTTCTTAAAGGCAGACCATCTCAGTCAGGCGGGGCGTGTGGAGCAGGAACTTGTGGAATACTGTCTGGCGGATGATGCGGCAAGGGAAAAAATGCAGATGGAGCCATTGCTGGCTGAATTTTATGATGACACGCAGCAGGAGCCGGAAAAGGAAAAACGCTGCCGCAGATATCTTGCTGTTGCAGGAATGTATTTCAGTTTTTCCGAAGAACTGGCGCGTGAAAATGACACAGACGCCATGCGGAAAGGAATCGAAGTGCTGGAAAAGGCCGCAGGCGAGAATATGGAGGGGCAGTGGGAGGCGGTTATCTGGCAGAGACTGGCGGATGCGTGCTATCTTGGCGGAAAATCCGGGGATGGGGAAAGAGAACAGGACTGGTGCCAGGAGAGCTTTCTTTATTACGAACGGCTTCTGTGCAGCAGACAGGATGGAAACCGGCGGAAAAATCTGCTCAGGGCCGCAGAGCTGGCACTGCAGTTCGACATGCAGGAAAAAGCAGAACAGTACCTCAACGAGGCAGCAGAAATTCCGGGAATGGAGGAGGACATTTTTTATCAGCAGATCAGAAAAAGATGGGAGGAAGCAGGATGAGAAAAAAGACTATATGTGCAATGATGACAGGATTCCTGGCCGTCCAGGGAATCGAAGTCCACGCGGAGACACAGCAGACGACAGGCGAGGCCGCAAGTGCGGTGGAAAGCGTGGAATTAGAAGCTGAAATCATCGGGAACAGTGATGTGACAGCTGCAGACGGGAAAGCCGGACCGGAGGAACTGCTGCCGGACGAAAAGTCAGAAGAAGAACCGCCTATAGAAGAGAAACCAGAGCAGGAACCAGAGCCGCCGGAAGAGAAAACAGATCCGGCAGAGACCGGAAAGAAAGAGACAGAAGAAGAAAAAATGCTTCCCCCGACGGTAATTCCGGATCCGGAGAAAGAACCAGCGGAAAGGTGGGAAGAAGAGGAGGAAGAAATTTCGGAGGATTCAGAATCGGGGAAGCCAGAAGAATTGCCGGAGGCAGGAGATATGGGTTCCGGGGAATCGGAATCAGAGGAAGAATGTGAAGAAACAGATACAAAAGAATCAGAGACAGAAGAGTCAGATTCGGAGAGAACGGATTTTGGAGAAATGGACACAGAAAAACCAGATTATGAAGATACAGGTTCAGAAAAATCCGGAACGGAAAATTTGATGCCAGAAGATCCGGAACCGGAAAAGCCTGATATGGAAGAAACGAAGCAGGAATCTCCGTCAACCGAAAAAGGGTCAGAAAATCAAACCTCGGAAACAAAAGCACCAGAAAAAGAGGAGCCTACCGTAATGCCAGATGCCGGAAAGTCAAACACAGAAAAGCAGGAACAAACGGAGCCCGGGCAATCGTCTCCGGAGAAAGAAGAACTCAAAACAGACGAACAGCTGCCCGTTGCTGCAGCCACGCCCGAGGAGGTGACCCAAGATCCAGATGATACTCCGCTACAAACAGAAGAAAGCAGTCCTCCGCCTGCCGAAACTCCATCTGAGAGTGCCGGGGAGGAGCCATCTCAAATACCGCCGCAGATCATCGCCGATTTCATATTATCACAGATAGCAGACGAAGATTTCGAAGCGCCGAACCCCCTGATTATCCGCCCGGCCGACACCAGCGTCGAAATAGATCCCGGTTATACCCCGGAAATTCTGCTCGAGGGAGCCGCCGACACGGCTGAAATTCTTTCCTGCATGGTAAATGGCTCCGAAGCCGAATACGAATGGAAAGAAAACAAAATCTGTCTGAAAGCCGAGAGCCTTTCCGAAGGCTACAACCGCATCACTGTAAAAGTGCGTGGCGCAGACGGCATTGTACGAACCATGAAACCGTGGGAAGTCAACGTGAAACCAAAAACTTCCACACTTGTCAGCCAGAGAACCAGCCAGAAACCAAAAGGAACCCGCCTCTTGCAGTCCTTAAGGCGCCTCTGGAACCTGATTCGTGCCATTGCCGAAATTCAGAATCAGACCACCCGCTATCTGCGTGCACTCTGCAGAAAATAGCCTGATCCGGTTTTGTTTGTATTTCTAATTTCGATATGCTAGAATAAAAGACATGTCATACGATAAAAAAGTAAAAGAGGAAATAAGAGTATGTCAGATATGATATTATTTGATCTGGACGGAACCCTGACCGATTCCGGTCCTGGAATTACAAGATGCGTACAGTATGCGCTGGCATCCTTTGGCATCGAAGAGCCGGATCTGGAAAAACTGAACTGTTACGTGGGACCGCCGCTTCTGGAATCTTTCATGAATTTTGCAGGCCTTGGCTGCGAAGAAGCACAGCAGGCCATCACAAAATACCGGGAGCGGTACGAGGCAGAGGGCATTTTTGAAAATGAAGTATACGAGGGAATCCCGGAGGTTCTGGCGTATCTGAAAGAGAAGGGAAAAATTCTGGCGGTAGCATCGTCCAAACCGGAAAAATACGTGGAGCAGATCCTGGAGCATTTCGAAATCAGAAAGTATTTTACCGTAGTAACCGGTTCAGAAATGAACGAAACCAGAACCGACAAAGGAGAAGTCATCGCAGAGACGCTGCGCCGACTCGGAGCAGAAGACAGCCGTTCCGACGTGGTGATGGTTGGTGACAGAAGCTATGACGTAATCGGGGCAAGAGAAAACGGACTGCTCTGTGTCGGCGTATCGTATGGGTACGGCGGAAGAGAAGAACTCGAGGCAGCAGGTGCCGCAAAGGTATGTGATACACCGGAAGAACTGAAACTGCTGGCGGAGGATCCGAAAGAAGAGAAGAAAAGACGCGACCGCATCAAAAAAATGAAGCCGGAGCGTATCCCGTGGCTGACAAGAGGAGAAAGTGGAACAGGAATCTTTGCGCCGAAAGAGAAAAAAGCAGAGAATATAAAAGAAAAAAGGACAGCGAAAACAGAGCCAAAAACGGAGGAAATCGTAATTCCTATCCAGCGGAAGCTATGGCGTCTTTTAAAACCGCTTCTGACGTACGAACTGTTTCTGATCGGAGCAACCGTACTTCTGGCGCTGATCCTGATGACGTTTACGACCGGCGGTTATCTGGAAGAGCGTATGCACGCGACATCCGTTCTTGCATCAGCAATCGGCAGTCTGGCGGCGATCCCGGTTCTCTGGAAACAGTACAAAAAAGATGAAGGCATGTTCCCGAAACCGGAAAAACGGTGGAGTGCGGCAGAGGCAGCCGCCTGTATTCTGCTGGTTATGACCTTCGGCCATCTCCTGAATACTGTAATGAACGTGACTGGCTTTACCAGAATCTTTTCCGGCTATCAGGACATGGCATCAAAGATTTATGAAGGACAGAACCCGCTGCTTCTGATCCTGTCCGTCGGTGTGCTGAGCGCGGCCGCAGAGGAAATTGTTTTCCGCGGCATGATTTACCGCAGGGCAAAAGATTTCTGGGGAACCGGCTGGGGCATCGCAGCATCATGTCTGCTGTTCGGTGCATATCACGGCAATGTGACGCAGTTTGTCTATGCAGCCGTGGTAAGTGTGCTTCTGATCCTTATTTATGAGCGGTGCGGAACACTCCTTGCCCCGGTTCTTGCGCACATGGCAGAAAATATCTGGGGACTTTACCGGAGCCAGTTCGTATCCTGGATGACCCAAAAAGCGCCGGCAGGTGCATGGATGTTCATCTTTTTGGAAGCGGTAATCTGCGCCGGAACGTTCTGGTATCTGTTTTTAAAGGATAAACAGGGAAAAACACAAAAATAACAGAAAAAAAGTGGAATTTACAAGCAAATTTCAGAAAACAATGTGAAGCGGCACTCTTTGGCATCTACGACATGAAACGAAAATATGTAAAACACATGGAAATATTCGTTTCAAAATTGTGTGCGTATGATGATATATCTGAGAAAAATTTACAACTGCATTACAAGAACACGTTACAACAATAAAGTAAAAGGTTGCGTAAAAAGGTAAAATGGGGTATACTTGTCACAAATACATTTGAATTTACTGGGAGGACATAAGGATGGATATGAATATTGTATGCCTGGATCTGGAGGGAGTACTGGTGCCGGAGATCTGGATCGCTTTTGCGGAGGCCAGCGGAATCCCGGAACTGAAGAGAACCACCAGAGACGAGCCGGATTACGATAAATTAATGAAATGGAGACTTGGCATCCTGAAGGAACACGGTCTGGGACTGAAGGAGATTCAGGAGACTATCGCGAAGATCGACCCCATCCCCGGGGCG
>ERZ834694.1154-NODE-1154-length-25173-cov-5.065969_pt1 | contig 25173 bp, 33 predicted proteins | sample MGYA00519691_ERZ834694 | MGnify/ENA primary metagenome ERZ834694 (study PRJEB31850, sample SAMEA3708758) | human gut metagenome | biome: human gut; feature: human-associated habitat; material: faeces | place: China | collected 2014 ... | reverse complement strand
GCGGAGGTCACGGGTCCGATTCCCGTCAGCAGCTCTCGGTTGTAGATCGCCGGAGCCTTTATTTATCAGGGTTTCCGGCGTTTTTTTATCTTTACTCTGGGGTTTGTTTTAGGGTCGTGCGGGGTCGAGTAAACTCTGGCATCTTCGGCTTTCTGACATCATTATCTATGTCATTTTTTCCTGTTTTCCTCACTTTTCAAGGAAAATACCTTACATCCTCATTTACTCCACCCTATCTTGGGGTTGAGTAACTTTTTTACTTCGTTCATTATCCGACAAGTGCTTTCTCCATATCAGCCTCATTTTGAGAAACTTCTACACGGTTGAAAGCATAATTATGAAATGTAGTACGTTCATCCTCATGTCCTACCTGCTTGCGGATCTCATTAATATTAATTCCTGCATCCAGCAATGTAGAAATATATGTCTTGCGGATTTTATGAATCCCCTTTTGTTTCGTATTGATGCAATTACAATACTTTCTAATTCGACTATTAATTGCAGTTGGTGTGATGTGACTACCATTTTGAAAAAACAAAAAATCATCTTGGTTCCAGCATTTCTGTTCATTATATTCAATGATCGTTTGGATAATCATTCTGGCCTCTTTAGTTAAATACACATAGCGGTCACTGGCTGATGTTTTTGCATGATCCACTGTTTTCCAAACTGCCGGATACCAGGAACCATCAGGCCGCTGTCTTTCCAATTTTTGAGCCATTCGTTGAATATGAAGATACTTTCCATCCCGGCAAATATCCGTAGTCTTTATCGCTGTTAATTCTCCCAACCTGACACCGATCTGAAAAGCTAATGGAATCGCTAACGCTGTGGTATAACCATTTTCCTTAAAATCTTTCCAAGCCTCTGCCTCGATCAATGGGCGCTCTGTCGTAAGAAATACCTGTGTAGCATCTTCTGGTTTTTTTACTTTTCTAAATAATTTCCCATCGATCTTAAATTCATTGTATGGATTTTTCAAAATTATTTCTTGATCCACAGCATATTCCAAAATATGACGAATAATCAAAGCCATATTATAATACTGTTTTTTCGTCATTTCCTTTTCACGGATCTGTATTAAAGCCCATTCTCTCAAACTTGCTTTTGTAAATTTTGTAATATCCATATCAATAATAGGATCAACCAGATAATATTTTTTCCAGTCTACATCAATACGGCGAATATACGTTGAAGCCGTTGTTTCCAGCTCCTTATATTTCAGCCATTTCGGATAAAGCAGCCTTAAAGTTATCAGCTCTTTTTTTCTTCTCTCTGCCTCATAAAAATCTATGATCTTCTGTTCTAATTTTTCCTGTGTTAAAGCAGATACTGATTTTCGTCCTTTGGGTTTATTAGGCGCTGGAAGATATGTCATATATGCACCTTTATTGTTTTTCCAGATATGGTAAAATTTTTCAATGTGCTCCTGCAAGATTGCTTTCTCTCTTTTCTTCATTTCTATATAATAGGAAAGCTCTCCCGTATTTATATTTGTTATATCACATTTTGACAAAACAGACCATAATAATTCCTTATCACCATCTGAATTGTTTTTTAAATCAGGCAATAAAAATGTACCATCCTTTCAAGATGATACAGCTTGCAATTATTTTTATAATGGAATTTTTAATTGATTATTTTTACATTAAATAGATTATTATGAGTTTAAATATTTTTATGAGTTTAGAAGCAAGTTGTATCTTTCATTCATTAAATTTATAAGTTACAGGAATTTTGATCCCTGTTTCCGTCATTTGCACCGGTAATGTTTTTTCCCGGATCTCCTTAAATATCTGAGCTATTGAAACATTCCTTACCTGCGCCAATTGTGCAGGAGAAAAATATAGTATTATTGTTTTCATATGTACTTCCTTTACTTAAAAATCAAATGGGTCTTCTGTAGCTGAACAATCTATAAATTCATCTTTTTTATGAAAATATTCGTCCACTGTATAATCTTTAAATTTTCCCACATCATAATAATGTCGAATATTATTAATTCTTGCAAGAAAAGCATCCCATGAATCCGGCTCATTATGTTGAATATTGGGATATTGTTCCTCTAATGAAATGTTAGATATAATATACACTGTATCATGCAGACATACCCGGTTTGCATATCGGCAATTTAATGTCAATGGTTGTCCATCACATAACGCCAGCAATAACGAAAATGGCAAGTGACTTCTATACTCATCAAGCAATAATACTCTGGTACGTGCAGTATCATATTTATCCCATATCCCTGTTCCCTTATAGTCAACAACTGAATATATTTCCGATCTATCATGGGTTTGATATACATAGGAGGTCTTCCCAGTTCTGGTTTTTCCAAAAATATACCACACCGTCATATTTCTGTATTCTTTTCCCTGTTCTTCCCAGTATGCCTGACGGTATTGCTCAATAGCTGGTATCCTCATAGCCATAGACGGGACTTTTTCAACTATTTCCATATTAGAGGCACCATCCTGAACCAATCCGATCATTATTTCAATATCATTTCTTCTGCCTTGAATTTCTTTTTCTTCTTCTGGACACGCTCCGCTTTCGTAGAAAGTTTCCTTATGATTTGTTGTGCTTTTTTCTGAATCCAGATATGCTCCCTCTTTGCGTATATAATCTCGATTCTGTTTGCTTGTAGAATTGCGGATCACTTCTACATGTGCATTTCCAAAGGCTTTACTTAAAACATTTACAGCTTGCGGATTTTTAAATTTAATATAAATATGGACATGATAGGTGCCTTGTTCTCCCGTTTCGTAGCAAAAACAATAATATTCTGTTTTCCACCTCAATTCTATCGTTTCTTTGATTTTATCAGACGTAATTCCCTTTTCAATAGGGTTATTGCATGTAATCTGCATACGCCGTGTCCTTGATTGCACTAAGCGATCATCTCCTTTTTATTTCAATATTGTATGACACAACACATATGTGCCCTAAAGGTTAATACTGCCCTTTAGGGCTTGTCAGGGCTATGCTTGCCACGCGTACCGCATGGCAGCGCCCTGACAATAAGTTGTTATCGATCAACAGCATCCCTGAGATCTTGTTGCATAGCTTTTACATTACTAGGAAAAGGTACTCTGATCTTGGTTAAATTAGCATCATTAACAGTATAGTAACCAACTCCTGTAGGACAAGCCACAATTTCATCTTTGAAATTTGGCATAAGCATCCCTATCGTCTCTTTTGAGGGAGCTTGCAGCAAAATTTTGTAAGAAAAATTTTCTCTACTACCCGCAGAAAAAAGCTCAGACAATGGTTTTTGACAAGACAGTATCACATGTATATTTTTCGCACGGCTCAGATTCAAAATTCTTGCCATCTTTCCTTGAATGTCTTTCTGTTCTTTGCTTGAAAGACTTAATATCCAAGACGGATACTCATCAATGTAAAGTACAAGATATGAATATTCCTTATTATGCTCTAAACGGCTCTCAAAAAGATCATACACTTTCAAGAAACCATCCGTTGTTGAGTTGAATTTAAAATAGTTCTTACAGCCCTCAAGATAAGCAAAATCAATATTTTTATAGTCTAAGACATATATACTGCAATTATTTACATGAAGAGCTATCTTGCTTAAAATCAATTGTGCTGCCGTTGTCTTACCAGAGCCGGACGGGCCAGACAAAAGTATACGATACCCATCCTTTTCCATATCCCACTGGATCCATTTATTAATTCCTAATTGGTAATAATTTTCATCTACAAACGGATGAATTATGCCATCTTTAATTGTAATCACTATCCTTTAACGTTCTATTACCCTGCTCTCTTTCCCAGATGTCAGCCATAGCTTCTTCATATTGTTTTGAAAGGATATAATTTTCATCAAAATTAAGAACCATTGTTACAGACACATAAGTCTGCATATCATCCACCTTATCAACATATAGATAATCATTCCTGCCTGCTGCAATAAACGGAGAAAGACCTCCTGTTCGTATCTTCTGGTCAATCATGCCTTGTAAGACCGAAAGGATCATACTTGTATCAAGCAATTCTGTTGTTGCCTTCGGTAAACAATATCTAAGATACATTATTCCATTTATACAATATGCATCAATACGTTCATTTCCCATATCTTCCGGCCTGATCGGTCTAGTGCAGGAAGTTAATGCTTCAAAATTAGGTTCGCTGGCTAATTTCGAGAAAATAAAATTTCCTATTCTATTATAAGCCCCTTTCACAAACCTCTGGCGCTGATTGTCAAGTCCTGCTCTTTTCTGCGCAGCAAGTTTCTCTGCCTCTCTCTTCTTCTCGTTGTGTCGAACAATAAGCCAGCTGCCCGTAGTCGCCAGGGCAGCTAAACCAAAAAAATGTTCATTAACGAATACTGTGATCGTATCAAACAAAATACTGAGTACTCTAATCAATATACCCAGTACTGTTGCAACCACAATGATTCCCGCTATCAAAAATAACAGCTTCTTTCCCAATCCAATGGAGCGGGCTTTTTCAAACGCATTTTCAGCTGTTACTTGTGCAATACTGAAATACTTTTTGATTTTATCTTTCATATGATACTCCTCTCATCCATTAAAGAGCAGTTTTTACAGATGGAAGCGGTAATTTTGGACTACACGTCTGCCAAGAAATATAATTGCCATTTCTCGTCTGTCTGTATTCACCACCTATTTCAAAATCTCCACCTTTAGAGAGCTTATCAAAGATCTCTTTTCTAACAGTCAACGATCCTACTACCTCTCCATCGCTCTGAGAATAATTGACCTTGAAAGATTCCCTTTTACTCCCTTCTGCATCAACAAAATCCTCCTTCTTGAGATTTAATACATGAATATATGTTTTAATAAGCATATATAGTTCCTCCTCTTCTTCGTTTTTTATAAACCTTTTGTGTTGCGGAATATACATTCCATGCCATATTACTAATCTTATATATCTGCCTCCTTTCTCTGCTTTATAAGTACCCGGGACGCTTATAAAGCACGAAGACTATTTCCGGGAGGAAGGTACGCCCTGTCCTCCCAGTTATACAAAACACAAATTATTTCTGCATCTCTTTAGGACAGAACAAATAAGGCTTAAAGTCCTTTTCTACCTCATCCATTTTATCTAATAACCTTTCCAGATCAGAAGAAGCCTCAATAATATCTTCTTTCAGCCATTCATTATCTGGATTTTTAACCGCTTTATCTAAAGAACCTTTTAACGCCATGCTGTCTTCTCTTATAACCTGAAAAAGTGTCGCAACATAGCACTCCGCCAGATTCCCCATTGCATTGTTCGCACGCAATGTTTCTAGCAAATGCTCCATCACACCTAAATCCTTCTGGATTAAAGGTAACTTTAAATCCGTTTCAGATAACAAGTTTATAGCCTTTATGGACTTTCTTATATCTTCCATTATTTCTCCTACCTTTCCTATAAGTTTTTCCCCTCCCACCACTGTAGCGAGAGGGGATCGCCATTCTAACCTAAGTCATAAAGGTTAGCATCCGGCACAACCATTTCTATAAATGTATCCGCAAGATGTCCTTCTTCTTCGTCTGTGTTATCACATTGCATGGTAACCAATACCAACGCATACTCTTCATAAAAATCATTTAAAACATATACCTGTGGGAATTTTGTAGCTTCCATTAAACAAAATTGATGATGCTTCATCAACGCCGTCCAAAAATTCGTTATTACCTCTTTATCTTTCTGCTCCTTGGCTTCTGCCAAGATTTCTTCTGATACTTTAGAAAGTATGAACATTTTTCTGTTTATCTCCTATCATTAATTTTTATCTATATAAAAAGTTCGCGAAGCTTTTATTTTCAGTATGCAGGCAGAAGGATATGTATCAGATCCTGCCTGCATTCATGTGGTACATTCAACGTTTTGTTATGTACTAATTATAAGTCTTTCCCTCTCTATATGTCGAATCGCCACATTACACTTTTCTCTACTCTCAGTAGTTTTTGTACTCATTAAGTACCGCTTGCACTTTTTTGCAAAGTTCATCTCCATCATTAATTTTCTTACCCCAAAAAGCCTCAATAACTTCAATACCATACTCTTTCACTAAAATACAAATAAGCCTAACTGGAATGGGTGCTTCCCCGGTTTCATACTTTGATATCGTTGCACAACTCTTTTCAAATTCATTGTCTGCAAGCCAATTTACAAATTTCATTTGAGTTAGATGCTTACTCTCACGAAATTCTTGTAATTTTCTTCCCATTTTTACATCAAATTTCTTTTCTGCTTCACTTTTTTTAGTTACTTTTTTCTTCATGTATGCTCCTGTTTTGGGGCGCCCTGCATTTTTATTCGACAGCTATCGTGATATAATCATATCGAACTAGCCAGTCGCATTCCATTCATGTAAAAAAAATATCAATTTGCTATTGAATCCTATTTATAGTATATGATATAATATTAAGTTAATATTTTTCAAAAAAGGAGCTATTAATGACTAAATCAAAAAAAGGCTATGGATATGCCCAACATCCAGGAATAACAACTTACTCAGATTACAGAAAATCTATCGGATATCATCCATTAACATTAGCAGAAAGGTTATATTTATATCGAATTAAAAATAGATTTAAAAAACATACTACTGATACAATTAAGACAATTGAAGAAATGGCTGATGATATTTATGATTGCATTAATGAAAAAATCAATAACAACAATTCTAAAAATAATCACTCTCAAATAAAACCTGTTGACTGGGAAACTATTAAGTTTTGGCTTGCTGATCCAAATAGATCAATTCCTAAACAATGGGAATCTTTAATTTTAGAACATTACAACTTAAGTACAGATATTGTTGATATTCAGCGAGAAGAAGAAATGTATTTTCGCCTAACACACGAAAATGGAGATCCTGATTTACCTCTGCACAAACGTATGAGTAAGCAAGAAATTGAAAATCGTATAAATAATTCCAAATATAACTCATGTTTACCAATATCTGATGATTTATATGATAAAATGGAACAAGATACCAGAAATTTTGAACTAGAAAATATTAAAAAATTATTCGTAACCTTAAATTTCTCTCAAAAATATAAGTTAAAAAATAATTTTCATTTATATGTTGAAATTCCTTATTATGCTTGGGAATTTACTAAACTTTATGCTACTTTATCAACAGATGGACGGAATTTAATGCAAAATCGAATAAAGCACATGGTTGATTCCCCAAAAAACAAACCATTACATTTAAGTAACGAACAATCATTGCTTTTAGATAATTTAATTAAACTAAAAAATCAAAATCTCACCGAAAAAATTACTGTTGAAGAAAATAAACTGCAAAACGAATTTTTCAATATTTTACAAAACAATTTTCATTTTAATGAACACTATTTCTACGAAAATATGCAATATTATCCTGAACTGGAACCTGATGAAATTGATATCTTAATTTCTTTTATAAAATTAGGAGATTTCTTTGATCCTGATTGCTACCAGCTATTATCAGTTAATCAAAAAAAGCTCTCCGATTTAATAATAGATTTATGTAACGAGCAACCCGCTCAGTAAAGCAAAATAATACTTTTATTTAAGCTAATACGTGGTAATCAGAACACACTCCTTTACCGTCACGCACGGAGTAGGCAATACATATTTCTTTACATAAAATAATTTAAAGCTGCCTCTATTGTATGTGGTATTACTCATAATAAGCATTACCTTACAATAGAGACAGCTTTATAAAGCATTACATGTTTTATTTTTTCTAAAAAATATTCTCTTTTTTGTAATTTAAAACTTGCTTTTTTTAGTACTCTGTGCTAACATGTCATTAAGTAAATGATTCGTGTGTATTATGTTGTAGAAGGGAGGGAAAATATGAAAAAGAAATTTGCCACTATTTTAGCATTAGCGATGACAATGAATATAGGTATCATGAACAGCTTTGCAGCAGAAGAACCAGCATGGATTTTACCTAAGGACATATCAAGAGAAGAACTTCGCTCAAGGTATGGGCAGAACGTTTCATACTGGTGGGAAGCTGAAGCCTATGAGCAGGCTAAAGCGTGGGCTGAAGCACATAAAGGAAACATTCCTAGTATTTCTGATGAAAAAGCAAGATATGAAGCAGTTGCCAAAACAGTAGTTGATTTTCTTGACTATGATGTTAACTACCAGACTCCTCATATCGCTTATTCAGTGAGAGATGGTAAAGGTGTGTGCTCAGATTATCACGCATTAGGAATGGCACTCTGCCAGGCTTGTAATATTCCTGTAAAGATGGCTTACGTCGGTCAAATCGCTACAGGTCTGAACCATGATATGTTGGTAGTAACAATTAACGGAACAGACTATTATAGCGATTTGACTGGTGTGGAAACTGGAGTATATCCAGTGTTAATGACTTCAATACCTAAAGAATACACCTTAGATGGTGATTTGTCAAGTAGTTTATTTGGAGGAGTTAAGGAAGCTGGTAGTGTGACAGACGGAAACTCATATGATATAAATCAATTAGATGCTCACAGTAGGGGAAACACATATGTGTCTTCAGTGGATGGTGGTTATGAGATACCAGAGTCTGTTGCAGCTCAGATAGAGCAGGCTATACTTAGAAGTGATTGGGATACTGCTAATAAATTAATGGCGCAGTACAATTAGGAGATAAAATGAAACAAGTACTAAAGAGAGTTATATCGTTATTTTTGGTATTAACTTTATGTTGTTCTAATATAGTAGCTGTATACGCAGATACTCTAGGTGACAGTTCAGAAGGTACGGTACCTGTGCCATATCCAGGAGGTGCTTAACTATAGCTTAATTTTTATTAATACAATTAACACATAAAAAGGAATATCCTATACTATTAGGGTACTCCTTTTTTTCATTATACACTAGATCAAATTCTGGGGTTGAGTTACAGGGTCGAGTTTTGAAATCAATAATAAATACTTTATCACACTTTTTAAATTTTATATATCAACAAAAAGATACTTGTTCTTGATATCGATATTTAGGATCCATTTTTTAATCACTGGGGTTGAGTAAAGATAAAATACGGAAGAACTCCCCTAAAACCTCCTTATTTTATGCGGGTTTCCGAGCCTGCTTGGGGTCCGATTCCCGTCAGCAGCTTAGAAAAGAGTGGAAGCTTTTGGAATGCCAAGGGTTTCTGCTTTTTTGTTTTTGTCATTCAATTGAAAAGTGCTGCAATTAATTTGGGGAGATGGAACATCTCCGCTCCATCTCCCTGAACTTATTTTTCATATGATCAATTACCGGATAAAATTAGTCTTGATCTTATCTTCTGCTGCAGGAACAGCTACACCGTTTTTCTTTCCTGCTTCAATACACTTTAACAGCCATGCCATGTTCTTTCCAAGGACACGCATGATCTGAACGCCTTCTTCGTCTTTCATTACTTCTTCCGGTGTGTTCCCGTGTACCATGTTCCAGTAGCAGGATGATACAACAGGCATCTGGTGATAGGAGAAGTATTTGGTGAGTACATCTAAGGTTGCAGTGGTTCCGGCTCTTCTGGCGGATGCTACGGCTGCTGCTGGCTTATAGAGCATATCTTTTCCTGCTACAGATGCCAGACGGTCCATAAATTCGATGATCTGGCCGCTTGGGGATGCCCAGTAAACAGGGGAGCCTACCACTAATGCGTCAGAGTCTTTTAACTTGGCTGCTGCTGCCTTTACATTTTCCATATCCGGATCACCAGCCTGGAACACTTCTACATCAATGCCTTCTGCCTTTAAAGCATCAGCTACTACATTCAGTGCTGTATAAGTACAGCCGTTCTTTCTTGGACTTCCGTTTAATAATAAAACTTTCATTTCTTTTCCTCCTCATGTATATATTCATCCTGAACCAGTCCGCACAGGCGGGTAAACAGGCTTAACTACAAGATACCCTCATAGCCTTCTCTTAGTATATCACAAGATCCGTTAAATTTCTCTTTTTCTTCATCTGTAAGTGACAACGGCAGGATCCGCTGTACCCCATTCTGATTGATAATGCAGGGAACACCGGCAAATACATCCATCTGATCATATTCTCCCCTGAGCATGGCCGAAACAGTGAGAACGCTGTGTTCATCTCCCAGAATGGCTTTTGTGATACGGGTCAGAGCCATACCGATCCCGTAATACGTAGCTTTCTTTGCCTCTATGATCTTATAGGCAGCTGTACGCACCTCTTCTTCAATACGAAGTAAATGGGCCGTTAAAGAAGACTCTAGCTCCCAGTCCAGCTGGGAAATGGATTTCGTTGCCAGAAAAGCCTGACTCCAGGGAACAAATTCACTGTCTCCATGTTCTCCCATTACATAAGCATGAATATTCCTTGGATCCACTCCCAGATATTCCCCTAAGAGATAATGGAGCCTGGCCGTATCAAGGGCTGTACCGCTTCCCAATACCCTTCTTGGATTAAAGCCGGAAAGGGCGCAGGTGATCCGTGTCATAATATCCACCGGATTGGTAGCCACCAGAAAGATCCCGTTAAATCCGGAAGCAGTTACCGGCTCTATAATCGAACGAAATACCTGTGTGTTCCGCTTTAACAGATCCAGCCTGGTTTCTCCCTGCTTCTGGGCCACTCCTGCTGCGATCACCACCAGGTCTGCATCCTGGCAGCTTTCATAGTCCCCGGCATAGATCTTCATACTAGAACCGGCAAAAGCAAGCCCATGGTTTAAGTCCATGGCTTCCCCTTCTGCCCGCTTTTTATCTACATCGATCAGTACCAGTTCATCACATACGGACTGATTTAAAAGGCAGTATGCATAACTCATTCCCACCATTCCGGTACCTACGATCACGATCTTTCTTTTATCTGTTTTCATGAAAGCTCCTTTCTGAATCAGTCAGCAAAGGATACTTTTCCTACAGTCTTGCTATTTTTTTCTCCATCAGCTCTGTATTGCTGCTGTAGATGATAGCGGTATCCTTGCTGATCACATTTTGTCTGTAAAGAGCAAGGAGGCTGTTATCCATAGATATCATTCCCTCTTCCTGGGAGGTAGCGATAATACCGTCGATCTGGTGGGTCTTGGACTCACGGATCATGTTACGGATGGCATTATTTAAAAACATGATCTCAAAAACAGGACGTTCCCCGCCATCTAAGGTAGGCACCAGCTGCTGACAGATCACTGCATCTAGCACCATGGAAAGCTGGGTCCGGATCTGCTGCTGCTGATTGGGCGGAAAGGCATCGATCACACGGTCAATGGTATTGGCCGCCCCTAACGTATGAAGGGTAGAAAGGATCAGATGTCCTGTTTCTGCTGCTGTCATGGCAATACTGATGGTCTCATGATCACGCATTTCCCCAAGAAGGATCACATCCGGTGCCTGCCGCAAGGAAGCACGCAGTCCGGAAACATAACTGTCCGTATCCGTTGCAACCTCACGCTGGGTAACCACGCTTTTTTTATGCCTGTGAAGATACTCAATAGGATCTTCCAACGTGATCACATGGGCATTGCGGGTTTTATTGATCTCATCAATAATACAGGCAAGAGTGGTGCTTTTACCGCTGCCTGCAGGCCCTGTTACAAGAACCATTCCCCTGGTAAGTTTTGAAATCCCCATGATCACATCCGGAAGTTTTAACTGACCTGGATCAGGAAGTTCAAACCGCACAACCCGGATCACTGCTGCCAGGGAACCTCTCTGGCGGAAAACATTCGCCCTGAACCTGGACACTCCGGGAATGGCAAAGGAAAAATCATCATCCCCATGACTTAACACCCGCTCCATACTGCGGTTCTTTGCAATTTCATAGATCCTTGTGATCATCTGGTTCATTTGGTCCGGCATGATCTTTTCCTCGCCCTGGCAGATGATCCGCCCACCGATCTTATATGAAAAAGGCATACCAGGAACCAGAAATATATCCGCTGCATTCTGTTCCACAGCCTGTGTAAGAAGTTCCATTACCTCCATTACTCTTCCTCCCGTTATCATTCCCGTTTTTCCTGCTTTTAACCCCGGCAGTTCTTACTTTCCATCCCATACAGGCATAAAATCATCGATCTCATAATTTCCGCTGTCATATACATACCAGGATCTCACTTCGTATCTGTTTTCATCTCCCGTAAGAGCCAGATCAATATGAAGTGCCTGTCCCCGGTCCATGGAAATATCCGTACTGACAAAGCCTGTTTCCTCATCTCCATCACAGCCAAGTTCCAAAGCCATTTTCTTTGCAAGAGCCTGGATCTCTTCCTGGTCCATTGCTTTTTTCGTCATCTCTTTCTGCAAAATGGCATCTGCCTGCTTTAACCATTTTTCCCCTTCTGCGTCTGCCCGGTAATACTCCGTCACAGCACGGGCACTTCTGGCTGCCAGACTCTGGTCTCCTCTGGCGCTGCTTAAAGAAAGAAGACTGAACGTAGCCAGACACAGGATAATGAATATAAGGATCAGGGAAGTCAGACCTATATTTATTTTGTGTTTTGACGTTTGTCCGGCCATTCTCCCACCTGCTTTCTATCGTATTCTCTATAGTATCCTTCCTTTTCAGGAACGCCTGCGATCATGGTTTCACATACTGTTCTGCAAAAAGATGATAGATCTTATATCCCTGGTCACCATAAGTTCCATATCCAAAGATAACCACTGCGATCTCTTTCATCTGATCTTTAACACCTGTAGTGATCATCCCTACGTAAGCCAGCTTTTTCCCATTTTTTTCCAGTTCTTTTGTATCAGGATAACTGTTCCATTCTTTATCCCACAGGATCTGATAATTCCGGACCTCTCCACCATCTTTTATAGACTGATATACAGCACTTGCCTCCGGATCTTTTGTCCTCCAGTTTTCAAAGACTGTTCCAAAGGCTTCATCTGGCTCATAGGTTCCAAAATCCTCTGTATTTCCAGCTTTTACTCTTTCCACCAGACTTTCAGCAGCTAAAACTCCATGATTAACATCCTGCCCGACTCTGCTTAAATGATCTGCCCTTACAAAAGCAGACACGCATATAGCCACACAAAGCATAAAAAATCCGGCAGCGATCACCATTTCCATTAAAAATGGCCCGGAACCTGATCCTCTATTCCTACTCATCTGCCCCATTTCCTCCGCTTCTTAATGAAAGTTCCAGTCTTCCTCCACCGGATCCCAGAGTCTGCAATTTCACAGAGTTTCCATCTTTTTCCATAGAAAGCCCGTCACATTCCAAGATCTCCAGTCCATCCTCCAGCCCCAGTCCGCTGTTTTCATCTGTAAACAGTTCCCGGATCTGGCCATCTTTCCAGTAGATCCAGGTATGGTACATCTCGTCCCCTACCTTCTGCTTTAACTGCAAAACAGGCGTTCCATCAACTTCTATTATGTCCACTGCATCTTCTCTGTCACCCTGGCATATCTTATTGGCAATATAGCTTAAGGCCGTTGTACCTGAAAAATTTTCATCACTGCGTTTTGTGATGTTTTCATATACCCTGCTTCCCATAAGAACAGAAAAAAGGGCGCATAAAACAAAGACCAGAAACAGAAGCATGGTAAAAAGCCCGCTTATGGCCTGTCCCCCTGTCTGTGTTCTTTCTTTCATCTGTTTGCGTCCTCCTTAATCACTCCTGCTCTACCGGGATCACTGTGATCTCCGGCATGATATTAGAAGCAAAACCGTCATAAAAAACATTGTATTTATCATGGTCGATCTGGATCCCGTAATTTTCCTCCAGATACTCCACACTGGGCGGATACCTGCCCTCAATGGCATAACACTGTACGCAGGCTCTTGTAATGGCTTTTCTCAGTGTTTCCTGGGTTCTCTGGCCGGTCCTGTTTAAAAAGCCAAGGGAACCGGCCCCAAACGCTGCTGCCGCCGCCAAAAACAGCAAAAAGGATAACAGGAGTCCTCTAAACTCCCCTTTATCCTCTTTGTCTTTTCTCACTCTTATTTTCATAGGATCCCTCCGGTCTGAACCTTTCTGTCTTCCCTCATGCCTTCTGTCAGATTGCTGAAAGCACACCTGCAAGAGGAAGCATAACGGAAAGCAGTACCAGACCTACAGAAACTGCCAGCACTGCCACGATGGTCGGTTCAAATCTTGCGATCATATTGTCAATGGCTGTGTCTGCGATCTCTTCGTAGTCATTTGAAATTTCTTCCATAACACTGTCAAGATGACCGCTTCTGGTTCCTACTTTGATCATCTGGATATAGAAACCGGAAAACATACCTGTTTCCTTTAAAGCCTCATAATAGCTTTCTCCCAGCTCCAGCTTTTCTTCGCATTTCTTTACCTGTTCTGCAATGCGATCATTTTCTGCCAGCTCTCCTGCCAGTTCCAGACCCTTTTCAAATTCAAGTCCGCTTCTTAAAGTAAGGGATAAAACAGATGTAAAACGTCTTTTTGCAATCGCATGGGCAATCTTACTGCGGTTTTTGATCTCTGTGGTGATCTTAACAGCGATCCCGATGCGGATCCCCATTTTAGAAGCAACAGCAACCCCTGCCATAACTACAGCTATAACGGCTGACAGGACCAGTGCAGCACCACTGAATATACCTCCCAGCCGGATAGCTGACTGGGCTACCGGTGACATCTCCGCCCCTAACTGTTCATACACTTTTGAAAAAATAGGCATTACCTTTACAAACAGCACAAACAGTACCACTAACAGCATAAGGATCATCATAGCCGGATACCTTACTGCATTTTTCAGTGTCTTGATAAGGCGGTCCTCTTTTTCATAGTAATCAGACAACGACTTCATCATCTGATCCAGGGTACCTGTTTCCTGTCCCAGTTTTGCCATGCGGATCACGTAATCAGGAAAAACTCCTGTATCTTTAAAGATCTTAAAGCAGGGATCTCCCAGTTCCGCTCCCTCTGACATACACAAAAGCATCTGCTGCTCTTTTTCATCTGCAGCATCCTCTGCCATAATAGAAAATCCTTCATCTAAAGGCACTGCTGCTTCCAGAAGCAGAGAGACCTGCAGGCAGAAAGCGGACAGTTCACTGCAGGAATATGGCTTCCACTGTCTGCTTTTTTCTTCCTTCTTTTCAAGATCTGCCATTGTCTTTCCTACTTTCCTCTGTGACGCTACTGTAATGCGATCAGTCTAATAGCTGTATTTAGCCTTATAATTAGAACCATTTCCAATATACTGCATGATCTCCCGGCTCTGCTTTCCGGAAGAAGCAAAGGTGGGATCCATCAGTTTCCAGTCATGTCCGTCAAAATAGATCACGTTGTCTACCCATCCCTGGCCATCCAGATATACATTGATCCATGCATGATAAAGGCTTCCTGTATATCCCACAACCAGCTTGGTTGGTATATTCTGGGAACGCAGCATGGCTGTCATTAAGGCAGCATAATCAAAGCAGATCCCCGTATGCTGTGCAAGAACCACATCTACATTTGGAAGATAACCAGACTGTACAGACTGTGCTTTTGCTGTATCATAAGTCAGGTTATTGATCACATAGTTGTAAATAGCAGTAACCACTCCGATCTGGTCTGTGGCCCCTGCTGAAAGTTCTGCGCCTTTCTGGACCGCTGCACTGGCCGGATTAAAGTTCACATACTGGTTTGGATACAGAAACGGTCCGAAAGTATCTGTGATATCCACATTCAGGCTCTGGCTGAATGCCTGGGAATACTGGGTTCCCTGGATATTTTCAAATACTTTTACCTGATAGGTTCCATTTCCCTCTGATAACGGAAATACCTCATAGGTACCGCTGCTGTTCAGATCATAGGTATAGGTTTCTGAACCGCTTTTTGACACCTGTACTTTGATCTTTCCCACACTGCCTGTATATTTTACCATGATATAACCGGACGCTGTATTGGACGCATCCAGGGTTGCTTTATCATTTTTGTATACAGTAGCACCGGAGGCAATGGGTGTAAGTACATGGGCCTCTGCTGCCAGTCCTGTTACCAGACCGGTCTGACCTGCTGTCATCATAATTGCTGCCGCCAGTAAAACGGATAGGATCTTCTTTGTTTTTTTCACTGCCTGTTCAACTCCTTGTACTTTCGCACATCTACTGTTTTGCCAGACGCTGACGCACGATCTCATAAGCTAATACACCTGCTGCAACGGAAGCATTCAGGGAGTCAATATCACCCTTCATAGGAATGGATGCTACCATATCGCAGTGTTCTTTTACAAGTTTGCTGACGCCTTCCCCTTCATTTCCGATCACAAGTCCAATAGGGCCGGTAAGGTTCATTTTATACATCACGTCACCACCCATATCAGCACATACAAACCAGAGACCTCTCTTCTTTAAGTCTTCCATGGTAGCGGTCAGGTTTGTAACTTTTGCAACCGGAGTATAATTAAGCGCACCGGCTGATGTCTTCGCAACGGTAGCTGTCAGACCCACTGCACGGCGCTTTGGGATAATGACCCCATGTGCACCAGCCAGATTGGCAGTACGGATGATAGCTCCCAGATTGTGAGGATCCTCGATCCCGTCAAGAAGGAATAAAAATGGCGGTTCGCCCTTTTCTTCTGCCAGTTTTAACATATCTTCTACCTCTGCGTATTCATAAGCAGCCGCATAGGCGATGACACCCTGGTGTTTTCCTGTCTCAGACATCTGGTCCAGGCGCTCTTTTGCAACATAATTGATAATGGTATCGTATTTTTTAGCTTCTCTGACAATGGTACGCACCGGACCATCCTGACAGCCGTCTAATACAAACAGCTTGTCAATGGTTTTTCCGGAGCGGAATGCCTCTAATACGGCATTGCGGCCTTCAATAGTCAGTTCTTCGTATCTCATCTATTATTCTCCTTTTTGTTCAGGTGCCGGTGTTGTTTTTGTTTCCATTGCGCCGATCTTTGTAAGACCCAGGCTTACAAGCTCTGTAAGGCGGTCAAAGCGCTCCTCAAGGAACAGCCAGCCTACCAGTGCCTCAAAACCGGTTGCTGTACGGTAATCTACCATCGTGGCATGTTTTGCCATAGTAGCTGATTTGGCATTGCGGCCTCTCTTATAAACAGCATGTTCCTCTTCTGTCAGGTCTTCTTCTAAAAGACGGATCATCGCTGCCTGGGTACCTGCCTTTACAAGTTCTGCGCTTCTTTTATGAAGTTTATTTACCTGGATGCTGCCTTTGTTGATCACTTTTGCGCGGATCATCACTTCATAGACTGCATCCCCAATATATGCCAGCACCAGCGGAGAATAGGTCCCTGCGTCTACAGGGCCCATTTCCATTGTCTTTTTATAAAATCCCAGAAAGTCCTTTAAAGTTATGCTCTCTTCCACTTTACGCCCTCTCTGGTATCTTCCAGAACAATACCCATATCCAGAAGTTTTCCTCTGATCTCATCTGCAAGAGCAAAGTTTCTGTCTTTTCTTGCCTGCTGTCTTGCTGCGATCATTTCCTCGATCTCGCTGTCAAGAACTTCTGTCTTTCTCTCTGTGATGATACCTAAAACATCACATAACTGTTTGATTTCCTTTAACAGGCAGGAAACATAGGACTTGGTGCTGGAAGCATCTGCGGTGGAGTTAGCCAGTTTAACCAGCTCGAAGATAGCAGAAACAGCATCTGCTGTGTTAAAGTCATCTTCCATAGCTGCCTCAAATTTTTCACGCAGCTTCTGTACTTCCACCATCTTTTCCTGCTCTGCACAGGTTTCTGCCGCACCTTCTGCCTTTGCATCCAGTTCTTTTAAGCGGTCTACTGCTGTAAGGATACGCTCTAAGCCGTTCTTGGAAGCTTCCATTAACTCTGCGCTGAAGTTGATCGGGCTTCTGTAGTGTGCGCTTAACATGAAGAAACGCAGTACCTGCAGATCATATTTCTCAGCAATATCACGTACAGTAAAGAAGTTTCCAAGGGATTTGGACATCTTCTTATTGTCAATATTTAAGAAACCATTGTGCATCCAGTAATTTGCAAATGTCTTATCATTTGCACACTCACTCTGCGCGATCTCATTTTCATGGTGTGGGAAGATCAGGTCCTCGCCGCCTGCGTGGATATCGATCTGGTCGCCAAGATAGTGCTTTGCCATAACAGAGCACTCAATATGCCAGCCCGGACGGCCCTGGCACCACGGAGACTCCCAGTAAGGCTCTCCTTCTTTTTTCGGCTTCCATAATACGAAGTCGTTTGGATCTTCCTTTACTTCTTCACCGCTTACCTTTAATTCACGGAAACCGGACTGAAGTTCGTCCAAGTTCTTATGGGACAGTTTTCCGTATTCTTTAAATGATTTAACCTTGAAGTATACAGTTCCGTCATCTGCTACATAAGCATGTCCCTTATCGATCAGGGTCTGGATCATGGTAAGCATGCCCTGGATCTCCTGGGTTGCCTGTGGATTTACAGTTGCAGGCTTTACATTTAACGCTGCCATATCCTTTTTGCACTCTTCAATATAGCGCTTGGAGATCACTTCTGCATCTACGCCTTCTTCATTTGCCTTCTTGATGATCTTGTCATCTACGTCAGTGAAGTTGGATACATACTGTACATCATAGCCCTTGTACTCAAAATAACGGCGTACTGTATCAAATACGATCATAGGTCTTGCATTTCCAATGTGGATCAGATTGTAAACAGTAGGTCCGCATACATACATTTTTACCTGTCCCGGTGTTAATGGGACAAATTCTTCTTTTCTTCTTGTGAGAGTATTAAAGATCTTCATAGTCATTCTCCTCATTTCTGTAAGCTTTACAAACTTACATATTTATCCCCAGTTTTATTTTTGAGAGCCGCAGCAGCCTCCACAGCCTGTGCAGCTATCATTTACTATCTTATTATCATAGCAGTAATCAGCTACTTCCGTCAATAATGTAATTGCCTGGGAGGAAATTCCTTCCCCTGTTCCTGTAAAGCCAAGCCCCTCTTCTGTAGTGGCTTTTACACTGACTCTGGATACATCCAGATGCAGTGCCTGGGCAATGTTTTCTGCCATCTTTGGACGGTAGTTTAAAAGTTTGGGACGCTGGGCAATGATGGTGGCATCGATATTTTCCACTACATAGCCTTTTTCTTCCAGTAATTCCCCTACTTTTTTCAGCAATTCTATACTGGATATCCCCTCATATCTTGGATCTGTATCAGGAAAATGCTGTCCGATATCCCCTAAAGCAGCTGCGCCTAAAAGAGCATCCATTACAGCGTGTACAAGCACATCTGCATCAGAATGGCCTAACAGTCCCTTTTCGTAAGGAATCTCCACACCGCCAAGGATCAGCTTTCTTCCTTCTACCAGTTTGTGTACGTCATATCCCTGTCCAATCCTCATTTATTTTATGTCTCCTTTATAACTGATTTATAAAATTCTGTCTGGCAGACCCTGTGATCAGAACATCATCCGTACTTTCCGCGGAATACATTCTGCCTGTATATCGTTTACATTTCCACACACTTCTCCGTCCACATGAACTGGAAGCGGGGCATCTGTGTGTATCTTCACTTCCCTGCACTCATAGGTTCTGGTTCCTTTATAACGCTTTTTCCTGCCGGTCATGGCTCCCAAAAGAAGAGGGATCAGTTTCATCCGGTTAGAATGACTGACTACGCATATGTTCATCAGCCCGTCTTTTCCGTCTGCTTTCGGGGCAAAGACGAAACCGCCGCCTTCTGATGGCTGGATGTGGCAGGATATAAACAGGATGTTATTAAATTCTACCCGTTTTACACCATCTAAAACAATATATCCTCTGGAAGACCTGCATTTAAAAAACTGGCCGATCCCAAGGAGCAGATAGGAAAGCCTGCGAAAACCCATATGTCCTAAACGGCTGCGAAGCCGGGAGTCAAGGGCTGCCTGACAGACTGCAGCGTCAAAGCCGATCCCGGCACTGACTAAGAAACGTCTGTGAAAAGGTTCTCCTTTTCCATAGGAAAGGACACCATAATCGATCATAGAAAAATGTCTTGGCTGAAGCTGCTTTTTCAGGCACTTCACTGGGCTTGCCGGCATGTGCAGACTTCGCCACAGATCATTTCCTGTTCCAGCCGGAATATAGCCAAGATTTAAAGGACCATGAAAGGATGCACCATCTAATACCTCGTTCATCGTGCCATCTCCGCCTACAACAATAAGGAAGCATGGCTTTCCTGCTTCCTTTGTCAGCTCTCTTGCAGCGTCTCTGGCTTCGCCGATCCCATTTGTCAGAACCGCTTCATATTCAATATTGTGCCGGTCCATATAACTGGCAATAGCTCTCCATACTTTCCATCCTCTGCCGGAGCCTGCGTTTGGGTTAATGATAAAATGGTACATAGGCAAACAGGGTGTCCTTTCTTGTTTTTCTGTGCTCATTTTATTATAGCATAATGGTACCGAAAAGAATATAAAACGCATCGAAAATTTCTATTAAAAATGCCCCTTATGTCACCGTCCATGAACTGCTCGTCCAGTGACCTGCCAATGTATATTTGTATATAGCAAAAAAGCAATCTGCACTACGCAAATTGCTTTTTTCATAGCGAGAGGGGGATTCGAACCCTCGACACCGCGGGTATGAACCGCGTGCTCTAGCCAACTGAGCTATCTCGCCATATTAAATTTATAAAAGTGGGACCTACAGGGCTCGAACCTGTGACCCTCTGCTTGTAAGGCAGATGCTCTCCCAGCTGAGCTAAGACCCCATATCTGTTTTCTAGCAGTTCTTACGTCCTGCTGACAATATGTATATTAGCACGCTTTGTTCTGTTTGTCAACGATATTTTTTGAAATTTTTCAAATTTTTTCTTTTGTTTCTACAATACCAGCGATTTCATGTCCTTCCGGCATACGCTGTCTTTAACTGTCCAAAGTTATTTTTTCTATGCATCTTTCCGCTTTCTCATCTCTTTCAGTTTCTGGTTCATGCTTTCCGCCACCATATGGTCATTTACATATACGATCAGATTCACCGTAACATAAACTCCAATAATCAAAACCTCCATCAGCACGACCATTTTAGCTTTGCTGAAGTAAAACCATCCGAATGCTCTGCCAAGTCCCAGGACAGCACAATTGGCATAGATAAAATAGATGATCTGCCGTGCAATCATGCCCTGTTTGGATACTTCTTTTCCTTCCTCATCCGGGTACATCAGAATCGGGATGGAGCATACAGCGGAAACCAGAAGAATCTGCCAGAGAATCATGACACTGATCTGGGCATCCAGACCGCACATCACAGTAATATAGATCGCGGATGCAAGCAGAACGCACACGGTAATTTTCGAAAAAATATTTGCAAGAATTTTTATTTTATTCATCATTGTTTTCGCCTCCCTACAATCCCAGTCGTTCTTTCAGAACCGGCACATACTGCCGGGAAATAATCACTTTTTCCTCATTTTCGAGTAACGCTTCAAATCTGCCTCCAAAAGCAGGCGACAGATGCCGGATTTTGTCCAGATTTAGAATCAGGGATTTGGAGGCCCGCATAAATGGAAAAGACACCAGCTGTTCTTCTAACTGATACAGTTTTTCTTTAACTTCATAAACATTCTTTTGTCCATAGGCAAAGACCTTATTGTCCGTTGCCTCAAAATAGAAAATATCCGGAAGTGCCAGAAGAGTAATTCCTTTTGCATCGTATCCCGTAATTTTTCGATCCCCGTTTTTCAGTTTGCAGATCAGATGGTTGATGTCCTCCGTCAGCACACGGCATTTGATGATGATTTCTTCCTCTTCGTCCGGAAATGGATTGATGATCGTTATCTTCACATTAGTCCCCTCTTTTCTTTTCCCTATCCTCTTTTATATCGGATTTTCTTGGAGATGTCTATCCCTTGTATGGTATGCTGTATAAAAATTTTCGAATCAGTTTCAACTTTTTTGCTGTATACGGCTGATAGCGGATCGGAAAATCCATCCATGTCTTTTTATCCACGATGCTGCGCTTATGTGTGAATTCCGCAAATCCGGCCTCACCGTGATAGCCGCCCATACCGCTTTCTCCTACACCGCCAAACGGCATCTCACTGGTAGCAAGATGAATCAGTGTGTCGTTGATGCAGCCACCGCCAAACCGGCACCTCTCCAGAACCGTTTTCTTCACCTTTTTGTTTTCCGTAAAGCAGTACAGGGCAAGCGGTTTGGGGCGTTGATTGATCCAGGAGAGTGCATCCTCAAGTTTTTCATACGTCAATACTGGCAGGATGGGACCAAAAATCTCCTCCTGCATGACCGCATCTTCCCATTCTACGTGATCCAACACAGTAGGTTCGATCCGTAGTTGATAAACTTTCCAAAGACAATTCGTCTTGCCGCAAGCCGGATCTTACTGCTTTTTTCTACAATGCATGGGCTTTTTCCGCCAAGTTCCAGTGTCACGGGCGTCAGATGTCTTGCAGCACTTTCCATGACCTGCTTTCCGACCGCTACACTTCCTGTGAAAAAAATCTTATCAAATTTTTCCTGTAAAAGTGCCTGATTTTCCTCCCGTCCGCCTAAAACAACGGCAACATATTCTGGTGGAAAACATTCTTCTAACAGATCTTTCAGGACATTTGCACTGGCCGGTGCATAAGCACTTGGCTTTACCACCGCAGTATTTCCTGCCGCAATGGCATCTACCAGCGGTTCTAACGTCAGCAGAACAGGGTAATTCCACGGGCTCATAATCAGCACATTGCCATAAGGAGAAGGGCTTTGATAACTTTTCGCAGCGAACTGCGCCAGCGGTGTTCTGACATGTTTTTGTCTGCAAAGCCGCCCTAAGTGCTGCTTCATCCAGCGGATTTCCCCCTGCACCAGTCCAATCTCACACATCATCTCCGTCTTGCTCTTTCCAAGATCCGTATGCAGCGCTTTGCAGAGGATCTGCTCCTGTTTTTGCAAGGCCATTTCCAATCTGCTCAAAGCCTCCATCCGCACATACAAACGCCCATTTAATGCGGTACGAACCGAAACAATACGATCCGCATTTACAATCGTTGTCTTTGATGCACGCTACATACATTTTCTTGTTATTTTCTCTTCCAGCTGATACAGTCTGCTTTTAATTTCATAAAACTTATTTGACGTATAAGCAAACACCTTGTTTTGCACTGCCTCGAAATATAAAATATCTTCTGTTCTTATGGAAACACATTATTTCTTTTCTGTGTATCCCCGGATAGATTCCCCTTTGCTTCTTACATACTCTTTTATTTCTGCAAATTCTTTCGTAAAATTTACATATTCGAGTATAACGCCCCCTTTTTCCGGGTCATCGATCTCTCTTTCTGTAATATTCATAACTGTCTCTTTTCTCATTTTTTATTCATTCTATAGTCGAAGGATATATTTACTTCCCATCTTTCTCCGGAAGAGCTGTCATGCACAAAAAAATAATTCCAAATACCACAACACATCCAACCATAAGCATCACCATCTGATTTACACTTACTACAGACCCCTGGAACTTCGGGTTACAATCCAGTGTATCACGAATCGCAGTAATCATTTCTTCTGGCAGCTGATTGTTCTCCATCTCTTCGAAGATTCCACGGAGCATATGATTTTTCAACAGAGAAGTTCCGTAGGTACTTGGCAGATACGACAGTACTTTCTGCAGGCCGCTGCCGAAATTTGAAATCGGCATGTAAGCTCCGCATAAAAATCCATACCCGGCACTTACGATCGTTCCCACTGCGGATAACTGACCCTGGGTTGTCAGTGGAAAACTGACGATGCTTGACAACGTGCTTCCAAAGAGTACCAGTAAAATTTCATCGAGAAGAACCCAGAGTACATCTACAGCGCTCATATACCAGCCCATTTTGTACATATAGCCAAGGCATAATACAAGCGCAAGCCCATTCACCAGCAGGGAATTGACTACAGTAGATAAAAAATACCCAAGATAAAGCTGTGCTTTGCTGATTGGCGATACATTAAAATCTTTCCTTGTTCCGTTTGCCCGGTCCTGTACCATCGTAAGATTCACGCAGAATGTCACAGTCACACAGCTGACTGCCAGAAGAGCCGCGGCAAGCTGTGCGGCCACCGTTCCATCGATCAGTTTGTCTGAGATTGTAATCATGTCCGGGATCGCGGACATAAAGGAATCTCTGTATACGTTTGCCAGAAATGTAGCATACAGCAAAATCAGAATTCCCGGAGTAATTAAAGCCGAAAAAAACATTCCTCTGTCTTTAAAAAACAATTTTCTGTTTCGACTTATAAGTGCAAATACTGCCTTCATCTGTGCTCACCTCCCAATGTTTTTCCGGTTACAGCAAGAAATACATCATCCATTCTGCCCTTTACCACTTCATAATCACGGAATATTTCCTGATGTTCCACGATCAGCCGGGTAGCCTCTGCGGTATTTTTTACTTTTAACTGATAGCCATCCCGGATCTTTTTATACTCTCTGCCCAGTGTTTTGATTTCTTCTTCTGTCACACCATAAACAGACATAGTGTCCTGCACATACTCATTTTTCAGCTCAAAAGGAGTTCCTTCTGCCACGATGCTTCCTTTATCCAGAATCACCACATAACCGGCATTTGCAGCTTCTTCCATGTAGTGCGTAGTCAGAAAAACTGTCAGCTTTTCTTCCACTCGAAGTTTTTCAATGATATCCCAGATCAAAAGCCGCGTCTGTGGGTCAAGTCCTGTCGTTGGTTCATCTATAAAATTGGGTAGCCCTCCTTTATCCCTTGTAAACACTGGCTTTAACGGGAAACACATCCGTGTATTGTGTTCCTTTTTGTGAGAAGTCTGACCCTTTCTCATGGATTCGTGTTTTATTCCAACCACAACAACCGGGAGTATTTTCCCGGCTGTTGCAGATTATTTTCTTATTTTAATTACAGATTTTTTAGTAGATTCAAATCTTTTTTATTCAACGCTTTTTGCAATCTAATGTTCTCTTTTTCCAATTGTTCTTTTTCTCGTTTTAATTCTCGGATCTGTTGCTCCAGTAGTTCGATTCGGTTTTTCATCACAATGTCCCCGATGTATCTTTTGGGATCAATCATTCCGGCCTGCTGTTCTAATACCCGGTCCATTTCTTTTCTGACGGTTTCGTTCTTGTAAAAGAATCCTCTGGATAACCCTGTCCGCTTTACTAACTTTGGTACAGTTACCTTTTCTCTGTCCGTGAGCATTTGTCGGATTTCTGTCACTGCGCGGTTTACTTTTTCCTCACTTGTTTTCCGGTTACAAGCTATCATCATATGATTACTTCCTATTAGGAACACTGTAAATACAAGGCTTTTCGGAGCCTACAAACCAGAAAAAATAATATTTGATCTATCACATTACGCAAAAAGCCGT
>ERZ834694.1145-NODE-1145-length-25321-cov-3.084461_pt1 | contig 25321 bp, 25 predicted proteins | sample MGYA00519691_ERZ834694 | MGnify/ENA primary metagenome ERZ834694 (study PRJEB31850, sample SAMEA3708758) | human gut metagenome | biome: human gut; feature: human-associated habitat; material: faeces | place: China | collected 2014 ... | reverse complement strand
TGATCAGAAGATCCTTCACTGCTTTCTCACAGAGGTCATCCTCCTGCTTTCTGCTGATAACACCAAGCTTGCTGCAGATCAGATCCAGATTCGGAAGCGCCAGATTGTGGCGGATGCTCAGTTTCGTGCAGAGGCCGTCTTTTTTCGGTCCTCCGGTGCCAGAACGATTCCGGCTTTGATGGCGTCCATCGGACAACTGATCTTTACCTCTTTTCCATCCAGAAAGATCTCCCCGCTGGTCTTCGGGTCAACTCCGAAGATCGCTCTCGTTGTCTCGGTACGTCCCGCTCCCATCAGTCCCGCGAATCCGACGATCTCGCCCTCATAGAGGGAGAAATTGATGTCGCGGACGAGATGTCCGGCATTTAAGTTTTTCACCTCGAAGATCTTCTTTCCTTTCGGGCAGGAGACTCTCGGGAACTGTTCTTTGATCTCACGGCCGACCATGTTCGCGATGATCTGATCCATAGTCATATCCTTAAAGTTTCCGTCTGTGATATACTGGCCATCCCGCATGATCGTTACACGGTCAACGATGGCCTTGAGTTCCTCCAGACGATGGGAAATATAGACGATTCCGCATCCGTCCGCCTTTAACTGACGGATGATCCGGAACAGCTCTTCGATCTCCTTCGCTGTCAGGGATGAGGTCGGTTCGTCCATGATGAGGATCTTCGCGTGGATCGAAAGTGCCTTCGCGATCTCGACCATCTGACGCTGCGAAACGGGCATCGTGCTCATGATCCGGTGCGGATCGACATTGATGCCCAGCTCGTCGAATATTTTCATGGTCTCCCGGTACATTTTGGTCTCGTCGACCACCAGTCCGAGATGCTTCGGGTAACGCCCCAGCCAGATATTATCCATAACAGAGCGCTTCAGAGCCTGATTCAGCTCCTGATGGACCATGGCCACGCCATTGTCCAGCGCCTCTCTGCTGTTTTTGAAGTTGACTTCTTTGCCTTCCAGGAGGATGGTTCCGCTGTCCTTGTTATAAATGCCGAACAGGCACTTCATCAGCGTGGATTTGCCTGCGCCGTTTTCTCCCATCAGAGCATGGACGGTTCCCCGTTTCAGCGTCAGAGAAACATGATCGAGCGCCTTGACGCCCGGGAAGGTCTTCGTGATATCCGTCATCTGCAGCAAGATATCCTGATCCATATTCATTTCATGTCCTCCTTACTTCCTTGGCCTGTTTGAAAATCTGAAAAGGAGGCTGCCGCCCTGCGGCAGCCTCCCCTTTTCGATTTCGATCAGTCAGAGTTTTTATGTCCGATGCTTACGCAGTGTAGGGAGCATAAGCGACATACAGCTTCGTGGCAACGCCCTCGGCGACGCTGTACATCTCGGTGTTGCTCTCAGCCGTAGCAGCGACGGCGTCCTTCAGAGCGGTGCCTTCGCCGACAGCCTTGGCGATCTGAGCGATGGCGGCAGCCATGCCCTCGGCATCCTGCTTGATGGTGCCGGTCATCTTGCCCTCGTTGATGAGCTGCTTGGCAGAATCGGTAGCGTCAACGCCGAACACGGGGATGGTCTTGCCGTCGCCGGTGTTGTAGCCGGCGCCCTGCAGAGCAGAGACAGCGCCCTCGGCCATGCCGTCATTGTTGCAGATGATCAGCTCGACCATGTTGCCGTTAGCCTCGGAATACTCGGGGAGGATGGTGGCCATGTAGTCGTTAGCAGCCTGAGCGGACCACTTGCCGCCCTGATCGACCAGGTACTTATCGGTAGCGGAAGCGTTGTAGTAAGCCAGCTCGGGCTTGCCAGCGGCAGTCAGGACAGCGTTGGCGTCCTCCACGCCGAACTGAGTACGGGCCTCAGCCTCAGCGTTGCCTTCCTGACCCTTGAACATCACGTAGGAGATGACGCCGTCGCCGTTCAGGTCCACGGTGTCATAGTTCTCCAGCAGATACTCGCCGACCATCTGGCCCTGCATGTGGCCAGCCTCGGGAGCGTTGGTGCCGACGAAGGCGCACTTCTCATAGCTGTTCACAACATCGTCAGAAACCTCACGGTTGAAGAAGATGATGGGGATACCGGCGGTTTTAGCGGCCTCAACAGCGTTCTGAGCGGCATCGGGAGAGGAAGTCTCAACGATGTTGACGATCAGCAGGTTGGCGCCGTTGGAGATGGCGGTGTTGATCTGGTCGGTCTGCTGGGCCTGGTTGCCAGCACCGTCATAGTTGGTGTAGTTCACGCCCATAGCCTTGAGCTGCTCATCCATGGAGCTGCGGACGCTGGAGATGTACACGTCAGAGTAGTCATAGTAGAACACGCCCACGTTCAGCGCGGCGGTCTCCGTGTTCTCAGTGCCAGAGGTAGAGGGCTGCTCCGTGGTCTTGCTGCCGCAGCCGGCCAACAGGCCCAGCATCATGACAGCAGACAGGAGAATTGCAAGTGTCTTTTTCATCTTAGTTCCTCCTCAAGATCATTGATCATCCGTTCAAGGCGGTCAGGCCGCCTTGCCGTTATGATGCTATTGTATCGGCTCCCTTTTGAAAAAGCGATAGAAAAAACTTCGCTGATATAGGAAAAAACTCATGGACTTCTTGGTATTTTCATAGAATTTTCGACGTAATCGATTGCGGCAATTGTCAAAAATCCCAATCAACATATTTCGACACGCACGTTCCAAAATCCGCAGGCTTATGCACCACTCCCGCAAATGAAGAAACAGCCGCCTTCATTGAGAAAACGGCTGCTTAACATATTGAAAAAGCTCTTTCTGCCCGCTGCGGAAAGCTCACCGCTCTATTGGCAGGCTCTCAGGTATTGTCCCGGCTGATAGGCTCCCGGACCAGCAGCCGCAGCAGCGCCTTGCCGTTGAAGGGAACCAGCGGATAGAGATACCCTTTCCCAACTAAAGGCTTTGTGGTGCACAGCAGGACGAAGATCCCCACCACGCCCAGACAAAACCCCCAGACATCAAAGGCCGCCGTCGCCAACAGCAGTGCCACCCGCAGCAGCTTGAAGGCGTAGCCCAGCTCGTAGCTGGGCTGGGCAAACCCCGCCACGGACACGAAGGCCATATACACCAGAACCTCCGGCCCCAGCCACCCGGCCTGCACCGCAAAATCCCCCAGAACCAGCGCCCCCAGCATGGAAAAGGAATTGGAAAGACTGTCCGGTGTGTTCAGGGACGCCAGCTTCAATACGTCGATGAGAAATTCTACCACCAGAAGCTGACTCAGCAGGCTCAAGGACACCGGTTCCGGGGAAGACAGGAAATTCAGCCACCCCGGCAAGCGGTTCGGTTCGCTGACCATGAGATACCACGCCGGGGTAATAAATAAAGAAAGGAGAAATACCGTCACCCGCAGGACCCGGAGATAGGTACCCACCAAGGGCGGAAAGTAATAGTCATTGGATTCCTGTGTGAAATCGAAAAAGCCGGTGGGCAGGATCATCACAGAGGGGGAATTGTCCACCATCAGAACGATGCTCCCCTCCATGATGCTGGCCGCCGCCGCGTCGGGCCGTTCTGTATAGCGCACTTTCGGAAACGGATTATACCACTGCTTAGGCCGAATAGCCTCCGCCAGACTTTCCTGGGCCATGGAGAGGGAGCGGACATCCAGTCCCAGCAGCTTGCCCCGGAGCTTCCGCAGCAGGTCCTGATCCACCTTGTCATCCAGATAGCAGAGGACCGCGTCATTATGGGTGCGGGAACCAACCTTGTGCCCCTCCATAGTGAGGTGCGGGTCCCGGATGCGGCGGCGCAGCAGCGCCATATTGGGCACCACTGCCTCTACAAAGCCGTCGTGGCTGCCCCGGAGCACCTTGCCGTCCGGCGGCTCGTGTACGCTCCGGCTGGGGGAGCCCCTGGCGTCCATCAGCGCCACCCCCGCCAGTCCCTCCACCGCCAGCAGGGATTTTCCCAAAAATACGGAGGTCACGGCGTCGGATATGTCAAAGGTGACGTTGGATTCTGAAAAGGTAATATACCGATCCAGAAAGTCCTGCATTTCGGTGAGACCCACCACGTTTTCCGGCTTCAGTGTCAGCCAGAAGGCCCCCATCCGCTCAAGGATGCTGTCGCTGCCAAAGCCGTCCACCACCCACAGCCGGGCCCGCCGTCCGCCGATCAGGTAATCCCGGCTCACCATGTCGCAGCTGCGGCCCACGCCTAAAAGGCCGTCCAGCACCCGGACGTTTTCCCGGTAATCATTCGAGATTTTTTCCATGCGATCCCTCCGTTTCTGGAGGTAGTATGTGCCGGGAATCAAATTTTATGGCAAAAAAGGAACAGACCCGCAAATGGCGACGTGTCGTAAGGATCTTTTTTGAAGAATTGGTGTAATCCCGACAAATCGGGGTTACACCTTTCTCCTTTTTATGCCACATATCTGTATTTCTGCGGATTCTTTTTAACTTCCTCCATCATCGCCTGAATTTCCTTTTCATCAGGAATATCCATCATTCCAATAACGGAGAAATAAATATCTACCTTTACGTGGCAATGACCGTCGTATTTATCATTGTTGTGGACTTCGATTCTCTCAATGAGAGAGTGAATGAGTCCGGAGGTTAGTTCCTTAACTTCCGTGATTTCGCGAACTGTTTTCAGAAGCAGACGGAGGTCAACAGTTTTCTGATCGGCGGACTGCAATTCGGCTTTTGCGTTCTCGACCTCTGCCGTCAGATCGCGCTGCTCTTTTTCGTATTTCTGCATCATACGCTGATAGCGGGTATCTTCCACATTTCTCAAAACACGATCCTCATACAGAGATTCAATCAGACGATCAATTTCATCAATACGTTTTTCACCGTTACGTACAAACTGCTGAAGCCGCTGATATTCTGCCTGCCGAACTGAATCATTCTTCTTTGCCAGCATATACAGAAATACCGGTTCGTAACAACGGACAAAATCAACGAAATCGCTGATTGCTTCCAAAACAATCTTTTCAAGAACTACGTTTCGGATATAATGGATTTTACAAGTCCCACGCCCGCTTTTGTAATTGGAGCAGCGGTAACATTCCTGTTCTGCGGTCATACTTTTCGCTGCGCAATAGTGGAGCTTTGCACCACAGTCTGCGCAGTAGAGAAGCCCTGCGAATTTGCTTGTCTTTCCGGTAGCAGTCGGGCGGATACGATGCTCTCGTATTTCCTGCACTTTCAGCCATACTTCCTCTGAAACAATTGTCTCCTGTGTATTAGGAATGATTTGTTGACTTTCGGTAGGATTGTAGATCTTTTTGTGGACTTTGTAACTGACAGTTGTAGATTTGAAGTTTACTGTACATCCAGTATATTGACGGTTCTCCAGTATATTCACGATAGTGGTTGAATCCCATCCGTAGGGATTTTTAACATTCTTTGTAGAATGCTTTTTGCCGATGCTGTCGTAATAGCCGGCGGGCGAAAGAATCTTTTCATCTTCCAACTGCCGTGCAATCTGCGAAGGACCTCTGCCGTTGAGACATAATGCATAAATTCTTTTCACGATTGCCGCCGCAGGCTCGTCGACCACCCAGTTTTTCTTGTCCTTTTCGGATTTCTTGTAACCATACGGAACAGTGGATGAAACACGCTCTCCGTGTTCGGATTTAGTTTTCCAGACCTGACGGATTTTCTGACTGGTTTGTGCTGCATACCATTCATTGAAAATGTTATAGAACGGCATCATTTCCATACCGGCACCGGTTTTGCTGTTTACGTTTTCCGATAATGAAATAAAGGTAACACCGAGCGTGGGATAAACCACCTGCGTCAGACGCCCCATTTCGACCTGCTCACGACCAAAACGGGAGAGGTCTTTGACTACGATCCTGCCGATAATCCCGGCTTCCACCATTTCTTCCATCCGCTTAAAGTCCGGACGGTTAAAAGTAGTGCCCGAAATACCGTCGTCTACGAAAAACCGATAGTTCGTTATACCGTTTTTCTTGCAGTAGTCCTCTAAGATGGTTTTCTGATTTTTTATGGAGTTCGACTCGTTTTCTTCGGCATCCTCTTTGATATCATCTACCGAAAGACGACAATATAAAGCCGTCAGTAATTCTTCTTGCTCTTGTAATTTAGTTGCTGTTGTCATTTTCATAATCTCCTTTCCGACAACCAAGAGCGCAGCGAGGGTAATAATACCTTACTGCGCTCCGTGTATTTTTTCAAATGTGCTGATTACAGATACTGATTTGCCAGCAATAACGCTTTGAACTGATTCAGCACGGTACGCTTGCCTTCGGTTTTCAGATGAGTTGTAACATCATAAACCGTACCGCCGATCTTCATAGAAAAGGTACTTTTTCTATTTTCATCGGTATCGGGCAGACGCTCTTCAAACAAATATTTTTCTTTCTCGTTCATAATCTTTTCCTCCTTTATCTCGAATCTCGATCACGCTGGCGCTGTAAAAATCTCTTGTAGTAATCGACTGCCTTCAAGATGAAATCCTTCTGCTGAGAAACAGACAGATTTTGCGGCAGACGGTCACGGAGCTTATCCATAGGGATTTTCAGAGTTTCCCGCTGATTCGGCTTTGCCTGCGAGAGCATTTTGGAAATCTCATAACGGGAGAGTTGTCCGTCGTTATACAGATTTTTCATACGAAAAGCCTGCGAATAAGATGGGGTGCAGTCGTAAAGCTCGCATTCTTCCAAAACGCCGTACTGCGCTTCTTCGCTGAGGAAGGACAGTTCCACACCGACGGAGAGCGCCATTTTGCCTTCATCCATCCAGTCGAGCAGTTCCGGGATGAGATGCGTAAGGCGGATATAGCGTTGGACTGTCTTATAGCTTTCACCAAGCGACTCACCAATTACAGCAGTTGTTCTGTTGCTATCCGACTTCGGGACAAATTGTCCCGAAGTTAAATCTGAACGCTGTCCCTGATGGCTAAGGGCATCGGCTTTCATCTTGTACGCAAATGCTTTTTCGGACGGCAGAATATGCTCCCGGTGCAGGTTGCTGTCTACCACGGCAATGGCGGCGGCATCCCGGTCAAGGGCATAAATAAAAGCAGGAACTGTTTCCAGCCCTGCCTTCACTGCAGCGTGTAAGCGGCGGTGTCCGCTTACTACCTCATATTCGTCTGTGGTGTTTTCCTTTGGCCTTACAATCAGCGGCGATAGAATACCCTGCGTCTGTATGCTTTCGATCAGCGTATTCATTTCCTCGTTGTCGAGCACCTTGTAGGGGTGTCCCTCAAAAGGGTGTAATTTAGATACCGGAATGGCTACCGGCATTTTCATAGTGTTGTTCATCGTTCATAATTCCTTTCTTTTTTCTTAGTTGTAATTTCGTTTTCTTCATAGGTGACCTGCTGCGGAACGTCACGCCCTGCGGCACGGCGTTCGTTTGCGGAGACCCTGTCCAGCGTGTCCTGAATATGCACCGAGCGTTCCTCTATTGCCCGGTTGCATTTCAGATCTTTGCGTATTGCCGTAATTTCTTCGGTCAGATTGGCTTTCTCACGGCGGAGAGATACTTTTTCTTCGGGAGTTGCCCGCCGTATCTTGTTTTGCAGCTTCGTGCGCTGTGCCGTCAGTTCACCGAGCCGATCTTCCAATACGGAGCGGTCTTTATACAGATCATCCAGCGTTTGAATGTGCTGGAATTGCATATAGTCCACCTGCGCCGTAAACTCATCGAGCTTTCGTAAATCTTCACGGAGATACGGGCTTACCGGTTTGTAGCTCTGATTCTTCGGGAAGATACCGAGTTCAAAGCAGTAATACACATACAGCTTGTAGATATGGCTTGTTCTCTTAAACGGCGTATAATAGTAGCGGTATTCGTAGGGCATATACGGCGAGAATTCCACTCTTGCCCTGCGACTGCCGTAGGGAGCGTTCCGTCCCATATTCCTACGCAAATATTCCGGCGTCCACCGTTCTTCCAAAGTGTCGAGACGGGTAAAATGCTCATACTGCGGCAGGCGTATCTTCCAATGCGCTCCGCTGAAATCCGTGATATAGCCGAGCCGCTGTAAATACTTCTCTGCGTTCTGAACGGTTGTACTCTCCGAGAAGGCAGCAGTAATGTCTTTGCGGTAAACATTGTAACGGGTGGGCTTTCCGCTTTTCTCATCCAGCCACACCGGTCGTGACGGTGCCTTATACGGATGGGTAATGACGGAAAGCTCATATTCCCGGCAGAGACGGTCGGAAGTATCCCGCAGGCGCTGCTGTTCTTTCTTGGAATAGTTGTACTTGCCGCCATCTTTGAATGAGACAGAGTTAAAGGCGAAATGATTGTGAATATGATCCTTGTCAAGGTGTGTCGTGACCACCACCTGAAATCGATCTCCCCACATTTCGTTTGCCAGCTTCATACCGATTTCGTGGGCGATATCCGGCGAAACTTCACCCACCTTGAAGCTCTGATATCCGTGCCACGCAATATATTTATCGTTTTTTCCGTATTGCTTTTTGGTCAGAATCATTTGCTGCAAGGCGATTTCTTTCCGACAGTTGATAGCGTCCACATACTGATCGGTAGCTTTATCCGGGCGGCGGACGTATTCAAAAACGTTGAAGAAATCCTCCGTTCCTTTCGGCACGGTCTTTTCCGGATTCTCTACATAATCTATGAGGTCGCCCAATCGTCCCTTGATATGCCAAAGTGAAGTGGTAGCCATAATCACACCGCCTCCTGTAAACGCAAAATGAGCTGTACCAGCTTTTCCTGCTTTTCCGGCGACAGCTCATCAAATACGATATAAAGTTCACCCAGAAGATTCCAGAATTCATCCGGCGGTTTTTCCTTCGGCGGGTGCTTCTTACAACACCCGACAACATATTCCGCAACGGAAACACCGCTGCGCTTTGCGGCTTCCATAATTTTTGCTTTATCGCCCGGACGGATGCGCATTTCCAGCCGGGCGGTTTTGTTATCTTTCATTCATCAGTCCTCCTTAATAGATAATGGGGTATTCAGGGCACTCCCTGGGAAAAGTCCACACCCGGCAGCGGTGTGGATTCGAGTGGATTTTGTACGGCAAAATCCGATGCTCGTTATACCTGTGGACGTGTGTCCGCAGGTGTAAACAGAACATTCTCGGAAAGATATAGCAGGATGCTTCTTTCTCAGAAACACCCTGCACATCTATCGCTGAGCCATATTGGCTCAGATATTCCGTGATTTTTTCGCATTTGAGCCATAATTGGCGGCTTTTGGCTCAGAAGAAGGCGGACAGATCGGATAGGACATTTTCATCGTTCTCCGCCTGCTGCTCTTCCGTCAGTTCTGTGTCCGCCGTCCCATAGTCTGCCGGAGCTGGAGTGACAAACGAAACTTCCGACAATTCTTCTCGAAACACCTGCCGAACATCGTCGAGCGTAAAATCCCGGTCGCTGTTTTGGCGTTCCATAAATGAAATAACCGCCTCAACAATGAAGCGGTTTCGGGATTTACCTTTTTCATTATTCAGTTCGGCAAGATATTCGGCGGCACGGCGTTCGGCTTCATCGTTCAGATCAAAGCGCACATTCAGTCGGTAGTGATTGCTCATTGTCTCTCATCCGCTTTCAGTTGCAGTTCCGCCATATACTCATAGCCCTTTGCGGCGGCGCAGATATCGTCCACGAATTTCACGCGATCGGGATTGCACTTGTAAAAGTTCTTCACAAGGCATCCACCGCCTCCGGTGATATACAGCGTCATCGTTCCTTCGTCGTACCCGTGCTCACGCAGACGGCGGAAAATATCTTTCACATACTCTGTGGCGGTGGTCTTGATGATTTTCAGATCGGCGGCAGGAATATCCGCTGTGCCGTTCTGCAATACCTCGTCAATGATTACGTCATTGATTTCTCGTCGAGTCTTCTGCATAAACTCTTCACGGATTGCAAGCGTACACTGATAGGTACCGAACTTTTCGGTATACATCTTACTGCTCATCGGTCTGCCGTTCGTAAGGAACAGCGTGTTCATTGTCCCGTTGCCGATGTCCGCTACAACAGAAAGTCCTTTCATCGTGGTAACAAACTCTGCAACGGCGGCATAACCCTGCGGATATATCTTCACACCGGAGATACGGATATGATAGTCCGTGTGCTGATAGGTGAAGCTGACCTCTTCATTTTTGGAGAGGTAGGCGGCAAACTCATTTTTCTGCCCGCTTGTCCAAGTCAGCGGAAGCCCGGCAGCGATGATAACGTTTGCCTCCGTCAGTCCTTTGTCTTTCAGTTCCTCTGCGATTGCCACAAGGGTGAGCAGATAATAGTCCTCGTCCTTGATCTTATCCGGCAGAAATTCCTTGTGGCCCTCGCCGATGAGATAATACCGCCCGCCATATTCAAGCATATCTTTTGTAAACAGCGGCTCGGCATCGTATCCCATAATGCCGGTCTTAAAGCAGTGGTTTGCGGTCTTGATATTACCGTAACCGTGATCGATTCCTACGATCAGTTTTTCTTTGAATTGTTTCATAATGATTTTCCTCAACTTTCTCCCCGTCTTTCCGGGGTGTCGTTCTGTTGGATAACCGCAGAATGTGGGAGCAGTTATCATTAATTCTTCTGCTGCAAGATTTCTTCATAGAGTTCCTTTTCGGCGGGTAATACCGCTTTGCGGAAATAGTTGCAGTAAATTCCGTATCGGGAAACGAGCTGCACACATTTACACTCCTCGCCGTCGTCCAGCAGAAGGCAGTTGCCGTCCACGCAGTTGCAGCATTCTCTGCGGGCAAGTCGTCTGACCTTTGCCGACTGTTTTGTCGTGAGTTTCAGAATCATACGCATCACCTCCTTCGTTCTGAAATCCGGGCAGCAAAAAAGCCGCCGGTTTCCCGACGGCTCATTGCCCCTCACTTATATAATACCGAAGAAAGGTGATTTTGTTTTAGACAGAGCAACAGAAGAAAGTTTACAAACGCAACACGCTGAAACCATTGTAATAGCCGAACATTTGTGCTATGCTTAATAAAAAGTCAATCCGAAAAGCAACGTCTGAGAGAAACTTTTTCGAATTTCTCTCATTTTTTTGCAGATTTTTTGCTGTCCGTTTTATGGTACATGGATTTTGATAGAATTACTATGGAGGATGATAGTATGGTTGAGGCAATTCGTTATTTCACGGCAGATTATCGTGATGGCAGAGTATATCTTGGCAGTAAGGGCAAGGATGCTGGATATTACGCCGCCCAACTGCTAAACGAATACGATAAAGATGAATTCGCCGCCCAGCTTGCCGTGTTCCGCACGGAAAATTGGAATACGGCGGAGCAGCTCCGTACCGGCTTCCTCGATGTTGGCACCTATATGAAAGCCGGAGACGAGATTAAATATATCCTCACGCTCCTGCCGAAGCTCCGTCCGTTCTCCGAATTGGATATACAAGGTGAGATGGGCAGAACAGAAGAAATGTTCACGGAAGAAACGGCAGAAAATCTTTGCGAATATTTCCGTCAGCGGGCGCTTACGGCAAATATGGACTTCGGGTATATTTTCGCCGGACACTTTCCGAAAGGGTATGATAAGGATTTCTGCGTGGAATCCGAAAAACTGTTGCAGACCATATTGGGAACTCTCGATTTCTATGACCGACTCGGTGATGACGTTGTGGATGCCGCAAAGAAGCTCCGGCAGTTTGTAAGGCGTACTGATGAAGCCGAACGTTTTGACGAAGAACACCTTTTGCCGATAGCCATAGAAATTTTTGGCTCGGCTTCGTTTGATGTAACTACAGAATATGTTCCCATACGCAAATCCAGCCGAAGCAAGACAGCAACAGTGGCACGGCGGCTGCATTTCAAGAGCTATTACAGTTTTGTACTAACCGATTTCTTTGAGGGATTGCAGAACGGGCACTATCCCCGCCAGTGTCAGATGTGCGGGAAATACTTTGTCATGACCTCTGCTCGGCAGACGATGTACTGCGGCGGCTTGGCAACGGAATTGTGGCGTGGTAAAAAGATCACTTGTCGGAATCTTGCTGCACAGCAGAAACGCAAAGAGCTTGCCGCCAACGATCCAATCACCGTTCGCTATAATTCCCGCTGCGGTTCAATCCGTGTAGAGGAAGGACGAGGAACGATCACAAAAGAGTTTGCCGCAGCCGCCAAAGCGCTGGCAAAGGAGCATAAACAGCTTGCGGCGAGAGATCCGGCTTATGCCGCAAAACAATATGTTACCGATATGGAACGGGAAAAACTGTACGCCGATACCGATAATAGGCTGAAATAAGGAGGTGTGTGCCGATGAAGGCGTGGGAAAAGGAATTATATAACTATCAGCTGACACCGGCACCGCCGAAGATGCCGCCGCAGGAATATATTGAGAAATACCTTGCCGAAAAGGACGAGAAATATTTTTCTTGGTATCTGCATTACAACGAAAAATATATCAATGAAAAGGTCGAGGGATACGTGCAGGAGTACGCTATGCAAGGGCGTTTTATGGATATGAAGTCTGCCTACATTTTCGGGCTGCTCCAAGCTTTTCAAAATTACGATCCCGAAAAGGGTGCCTCCTTCAACTCCTTTCAGGCGTACTACACCAAAAATGCGATAGACGATTATATTCGGACGATGCGTACCGGGTACACGATCCCAAGCGGCGACGAATATGCGCTGCTGCGTAAGGCAATGGCGCTCTACGCCAAATACGGCTATAAAAGCGACGATGCAACCATCAACAAGATCGCTCTTGAAATCGGGCGCAAACTGAAAACGACAAAGCAGATGATCGTCGGCGGTGTACGAAATATGATGTTCACAGAATTTTACCGCCAGTACGCCGACGAGGACGGCGAAAAAGGCGCAGAAGATGTGACCGTCGATAGCACCACTGAACCGTCCCAGATGTTCTATCACGAACGGAGGCTGAAAATTCTTTATGAAGCGTTCGATGATCTGGAATACAGAGAACGCTCTATCGTTGCCGAACACCTCGGTTTCTGTGAAAACTGTTGGAGTCCCTATTATATTGAGATCATAAACGGCAGGAAAGTAAAGCGCAAGTTCGAAAAAATAGCATTCATAGACCTTGCCGGAGAACACGGCGTCGTGCCATCCTCCGCTGACCGAATCTACCGTGAAGCGATAGACAAGCTCCGTAAAGCGCTCGAAAATGACAAGTGGTTATAGGTCCATATAACGAAAAAAGCCCCACCCGGAGCCAAGACAAAAATCTTGATTCTGAGTGAGGCAATTTTGTTATTTGCTGAAAGAAAACTTATTAGAGTTGGAAATAATATATATTTTTTTCATCGCTCGAGTCATAGCAACATAGAAGTCTTTTGCCGAAAGAGGTGTTGTCATATCAATAATTACACAGTCAAATTCCAAACCTTTTGAGAGCAAAGTGCGGGATGATAGGTATTTGAAATCTGAATATCTTTTTTGTAGAGAAACATCTTTTCGTAGTCTATTTGCGGCATCAAATATGGAGGTATCATTATTATAAGCAAATTTTATGCTTCTTATCATTTCGTAGAACAACTCGGCCCTATATAACTTAAATAATGAGCTATTATCATCAAACCAATTGAGTATTTTTAGAATTCCATTAAGTTTTGTTTCGCCTTTTGCATCAAATAACAATTCACCAAATTCACTATGTTTTGTTATTCTCGAAAAGTCAAAACTGTTGTTCTGTAATCTTTTAATATAAGATGCCAGTTCAGCTGTTACGCCAGTTGCACAAGAATGAACAAATTTCAGAATCGCATAATATAACTCTGCATCCGACTTACTATCGAACATTTCTGCAAACTCAAACAATTCATTACATTCTTGCGTTTCATCATATTGAAAAAAACCGGGCATTTGACTACACAACTGCAATTGTTTATTTGACCATTGTGTAATCATAACAATGTTTTCATATTGTTTGAATTCCTTTAGTAAAGAGTACCCGTTGAATTTATCGGGAGCTATTATTTCAATTGAACCATTGCAAGAATCAATTTCTATGCTACAAGATTTTCCGTCAAGTATGGGAGATAGAGACGAACGGACCACGCTAAAATAATCTCCCAGTTGTGGATTTGCTTTCGCCCATCTCCACGGACGTGTTTTCACATCAACCAATGTAAACGGCAAGGTGTTCCAATCCACTAATTTCCCTGCGAATGAAAAAATGCCTTGCATTGGATCTCCTAAAACAATCACGGGTAAAAAACGATTTATACTAACGAATATTTCATGTTGCTCTTGAACACAATCTTGATATTCATCAACAATTACTCCGCCATAAGTTGCGCATAATACTTTTCCTGCCCACTGACATTCAAAAATACTTTTCGCTCCGCTATACATTTGCTCATAATACTTTTTAACTTGAGATTTTTCTAATGGTGATAGTGTTTTATCTATATGTGAAGAATTATCGTATGATAAACACCACTTGATACAAAAAGCGGCAATCGTAGTAACAGTATACTTATCTTTGGATATGTTTCTTTTTTTTAGTCTTTTTGATATAGCATCTACTCCCGCGTTAGTATGTGTAAGCAATAATTGACGTCTTGAAGAATGCTCAACAATATCTGCAATCATTTCTGTTTTCCCGTGACCTGCAGGAGCAATAATTGCTGCATTTGGTAAACTGCTAATTGTCAACAATTCTTCATTTGTCATCACAAATCACCCAATTAATAATATCCTTAATAACCTTGTACAGCTTTGAATTTAAATCAATTGAATCAAAGTCGGAGAAAATCACATTGCCAAGTTTCTCTCCAAGATCAATTCGTTTGTACCATTCAACTTTTTTTGTTTTTGCTATTGTTCCAATAGAGCGTTTTAAGGATATGTCCATTTCATCTATGACCAAATATCCATCGTTTTCAGTATAAGGAATTTCTGACAAACGACTTTTCACAGAATCAAGACCGTATTCATCAATAGCTATTGCAATTAGTTTTGTTACTAACGAGAGAGGAATGTCATTAAATATTTGTTCTTCAATAGCATTTGGCTCTTCCCAATCGAAAACAAAAATCCCTGCGTTTTTTAATTCATCTTTTTGAACTTTTTCTTCCGTTTTGTCCGAATCCATAAAAAGGCAAACGTCATAACCGCAAGAAGAAAGCAGTTTTGTGCATTTTATCGCCGTACTGCCTCCACCGTCAGCGGTTCCAATGCCGGCATAAGCGATACGAATACCTTTTTCTCTTGCTAAATACGTATCAAGTGCTCTAATAAAACCTTGCTCCGTTTTCCCTTCACATACAATAATGCGCTTGCACAAAACGGCTTCGGCATTCTTCCGAATTTGAGCTTGCATAGCATCGTCGGTTTCTTTATCTCCGCTTTCCAAAGGAATACACTGCGTTGTCCCATCCGCAGAGTGAACAATTAGAAGTTCTTTAATTGTGCACTCTGCAACAGCAATGGGAGAGTGTGTAGTCATTATAACCTGTCCAACAGTTGTATGCTTTATTCTGAGTTCGTTTATTATGCTCCGCAAACGATATGGTTCTAATCCAGTTTCTATTTCGTCTACTAAAAGAATAGAGTTATTTGATGAAGCGTTAATATTTAATCCCATAGAGAGGAGCCGTTGACTTCCAAGACCCCTTTGGGATAAAGGTGCTTTTTCATCAAAAAGTCCTACCGTGGTTGATAAAGAAATGCCTTGTATTTGCATATGGTTTGTAACTTCGCCCTTAAAGCCTACGCCGTATTCTTTACCAATCGTTTTTATTGTTTTAGAAATGTCATCTAAAGTGTGTAAATCTGCTTTTTGCGCTATATCTCGCAGTACAGATGTTTGAACATCGTGAATGGTTCCTTTGGCGTCGGCATACTTTTGGAGAACAGAAAACTTACCCCATAACATATCCTTGGCGCAATTATTTCCAATTTTATCGGCAATAATGCTTTTTCTGTCTGAAAGAGCAATATTTTTTGGCTCATTTCGATTGCATACAACCTCCCATTTGGGTTCAAGCGATCCGTCAATCGTAAGCTGTATTGTTAAACATATAGGGGATCCGTCAGCGGGTTCGTCGTTTTTTCCTTCTTTTATAGGAACGTCTGTTCTTCGCAAGTATAATCCAAATTTATCTTCAGAAAGAAGTTTCTCCGGCAACTCAGTGAATGTTCCTCGCAGAACGATTGGTGCTGTTGTATCACATTCAAAGAAATCACTATCAGACGCGGGTAAATTCCACGAAGGCCACAAAATCCATTCGATTGCTTGTAAAATTGTTGATTTAGTGCTATCGCCGGCACCTATTAGGCAAACAACTCTTGAATCCTTTGGAAATGTAATAAAAGCATTCTTAATTCCTTTGAAATTTGCTATTTCAAGATTTGTTATTCTCATATAACTACCTTCTTAGTTTTTATTTCTTTGCGTGGTACTTATTGTATGTAGACTTTTAGTATTCAACCGTATTATACTATATTATTGGAGGATTGTAAATATGGATATTGTTAAAGTGTTTGGAGATAATCTGCGAAAATATCGTAATGCTCTCGGCATATCTCAAGAAGCATTTGCTGAAAAGTGCGGATTACATCGCACTTATATTAGTGCTATTGAGTGTTATCGTCGTAGTATTGCCCTTGAAAATGTGCAACGCATAGCTGATGCTCTCGGGATTGAAACGTATAAATTGTTTATGGAGGATGAAGAAAATGCCTGATTACATCTCAAATATCAGAAATAGCGGTCTTTCAATATACGATGAGATTGATCCTGAAAACCGTGCACTATTTATACCTCTGTACGCATTAGAAAGGATTCTATCTGACGCATTAATTGGTGAGTCGCTTAACGGCTTGCCGCTAAGAACTCGGTCAAAGGTTGTTAAATCAATGATCTGCGAAGCATTAGGATACCCTATTCCGAGATCATTTATCAAAACGCAGCCACGGTTTCCTGGACAAAACTTCGACGTATATACTCAGAAGAGTATGAATGTTCAGATATGGAACGAAGAAGTCGATGCCGATAGGAGATATGTTTTCCTTAAAGTTGATGATGACGATGTTATTACCAATGTTAAAGTAATTACCGGCGAAACCCTCGCTCAGTATGATCGCACTGGAAGATTAACGACAAAATATCAGGCTACAATGAATTCCTATGATAATAGTTATCTGTTTTCGGATGATTCATTAAAAGTTTCGAGTTGGATTTCAGGCAGGAATACTCCATTATATGATGTTAACCCCAACTTTTATCCAACGCCAGATCAGTTATTGCCAATTGGAGAAGTATATAATCGCTTGCTTCCATTGGTTGGTCTAAACATTAATTATCTAAACTCTTTGCAGGAGCGAAACCGAGGCGCAGAACTGCATGCTATGATTTGTCAGCGTTTGGGTTATTCAATTTATGAAGATGATGGTACATACCCCGATATTGCAAATCAACTTATCGAGATTAAACTTCAGACATCGCCAACTATAGATTTAGGATTACACTCTCCTGAAGACGGTGCTTCGATTGTCACTATTGGCGACACTACATTTACAAGCGAAGATGTACGCTACGTAATATTTGATGGAGCAGTTGAAGGGCATTACGTTCGTCTGAATCGCTTATATGTGGTTTCCGGATGTGAGTTTACACACTATTTCCCGATGTTTCAAGGCAGAGGGCAAAATTCAAAAATACAACTTCCTTTGCCATATGATTTCTTTGATTAAGCAAAAAGTTTATCTACCATATCATCCAACTCTGCTTTATAGCTGAGAATTGCTTCAGGGCTGTTCTCAGCTATTATTTTTTTGACTGTGCTTATCGTCTTTTGGGCAAGCTCTGATGAATATAACGGAATAGGAAATTGCTCAACATATTGGGACATATATCTTCGTTTGCCGGAGTAGAGCTTAGTGTTGAATTTTACATCATAGTATTTCTCAATAAACTTACTATTTGCTATTGCTAAAGCAAGATAAACTACGTCCTCAAACACGTCGTCGTTAATCTCAATCCAGTAACAGTCACCGTTTACAATAGCGCCTGATGTATCCAGCCAAAACTCCGGCTGTTCGGAAATATCCCTGAATACAATCTTACGATGCTTCCAAGCATCTGGATTTTGCGGCACCCATATTTCATACCAATTTCTGTTTGCAGCTATTACATAGTTTCTTCCAGATAATTGATCATAATGTTTTTCCAGATACTTCTTTGCGTTCGGATATTTGTCTATATCATAGACCGTTTTTTTGCCATTGACTGTTGTATGGGTGTATAGCACTTGCCAGTGACTTGAATTATTTGGCAAAATCTGACCAGCGTTTCTGTGAGTAATGAGTGGACGAAGCAATTCAATGTTTGCTTTGTCACCTTCCCAATCTTCACCGATAAATACATTGTCGGCTGTTGTTTTTATGCCTACTCGTATTTTTCCAATATTGGAGAAGTGTTGCCAAGTGTTTTTTTCTACATTTTCAAGCCATTTCTGCGTCTCATCCGATTTAATATTCCAAAGCGAACCTTTTCGTACACTTTGGATTGTTCCTTGCTGATAATGAAACACACGTCCGTCAGGTATTCCAAAAAAACCGGCGTCATAGATGGAATCAAAGATGTTGTTAATCTTAGTGAATTCCTCAACATTATTAGCCTGATAAACTGAGGTGAATTTTACATTATCGGCTTCAGTGGTTTTCCCTTTTGAAAAGACTGTAATGCAAGGAAGAACCGATGCAGAAAACAGTTTTGTGTCTCCAAAATCAGTTATTCTATGTATGCAATAATTGTCAAGAATGTAGTCTCGTACTGAAGATCCGGATTTTATGGTAAGAAATTTGTTGGATGTAATATATCCTGCTATGCCATTTTCTTTTAGCACATCTCCCGTGCAAACGATAAACGCATAATAAATATCTATTCTTCCATTCAAGTTAAGTTTGTTAGATATTTCTTGTGCTTTATTGCTTCCCATAATTTGTGTACGAATATATGGAGGATTAGCGATTACATAATCATATTCACCAGCGTTTTTTTCTTCGATTGCTTTTAAGAAATCTTCGTTTTTGATTGTAATAGTAACATTGGGGAATAGTTTTTCTAAGTTCGATTGAGTTTTGAGACAAACAGAACTATCTGTTTCGTATCCGACCGCAATAATCTTTGCCGTTGAAATATCTGACAGAGCACTAATAATTGATATTAAAAGTTCACCTTCGCCAACTGCTGGATCTAAAATTGAAATGATACCATCTTTTTGCGGGTGTTTATGCACTATCATTTCGTGAGCAAGGTAATCGGCCATTGCAGTAGGTGTATATACGATACCATTCTCTTTTTCTTTGCTTGTGTTACTATATCGCATTATTTGTTCCTCTCAACAAAGAATACTACATCGTCAATATTGCAATTCAAAGCATTGCAAATTTTCTCTAATGATTCCATAGAAATCGGTTCATCTTTGCCAACACATTGCTACTGATTCCGCAAAGTTCCTTCAAATCAGTGCGTTTGAGTTTTTTATCAATTAGCAATTTCCAAAGGTTATCATAACTTACGGGCATATTGCACCTCCTGCATTCTATATCACTAATTATAAACTAAAAATCACGATATGTCAATATGCATACTCAAAAACGTGATGTAACTACAAAAAGCGGGTGGAAAAGATCTATATGCTTTCCACCCGCTGAACTTATGCGTAGATCAACTCATTATTGACGATCTCCGTTGCCGTTTCCCGTACTGCGTTCATCCGCTGCACCCAAAGCATCTGATTTTCTGCTTTGAGCGTTTCCGTGATACCTTCCTTTTCGGCAAGTTCTTTTACCAGCCGAAAGAACATATCCTCCGCCTGCTCGTTCAGATTGGCAAAGTAGCTGTTGAGTTTCCCATCGAGGAACAGCCCAGTATAGAGCGCCTTGTGGTGTTCCCAGATATACCGCAGATGCCGCTGTCCCCATATCCCGATGGGACGTTCTTCTGGATCATCATCACCGGCGATGAGGTAGTAATCTCCGACAAGCTCATATCTCAGCCCCGTGTGCTCATCCGTTATGTACTTTTCCATTATACATTCTCCTTGTAAATCACCTTTAGCTTTTTCTTCGGTGCATCAATGATTTTCAAGATCAATTCATTGACGTCCTCTGTCGGTTTGCCTTCACGCAGATACTGATTACGGGATGTCATAAGACATCCAACTAACAGTCTGTGCTCAAAATCGTCCAAGTAAATATGTCTTCTCTTTTCTTTCATAGACTATCGCCCTCCTTGTGCGTACATTGTAAGCGATAACGGTTGATAAATCGAATGTGTGGATTTACGCATATAAAAACAGGCACCGTGAAAAGCATTTCTGCAATTCACGGTGCCTGTTTCCCTTTGCTACGCTCGGTTTAGATTCGTTCTTGAAAAACATCCTTATCACACGCCAGCAAAGGTCTGTTCCTTTTACATTTTATAGTGTTATGTTATAGTGTTATGCCTTCTTCGGACGGACGGCCCGGAAAATCAGGCCAATAACCAGCCCCAGGATCGCGGGGCAGATCCAGCCCAGGCCGATGGTGGCAAAGGGCAGCGCCTTGCCCACAGTGTCGACCAAACCATTCACATGGAGCACCGCACGGAGATGATCCGGCAGCGTCCGCAGCAGATCGTAGAAAGCCGCCACCAGAGTCAGGCCGGTGACCCAGGCGTACACAGCCCGGTCATGGTCAAAGAAGTGGCCCAGCAGCGCCAGCAGGATCAGGGTGATGGCCAGAGGATACAGGAACATCAGCACCGGCACAGCGTAGGTGATAATGGCGGTCAGGCCCACGTTGGCCAGCAGGAAGGAAATGCCCGTGAACACGAACACCCAATTCCGGTAGGACAGGCCCTTGGGGAACATCCCCACGAAGGTCTCCGCGCAGCTGGTGATAAGGCCCACCGCCGTTTTCAGGCAGGCCAGCGTCACGGTGGCAGCCAACACCAACAAGCCCGCCTTGCCCAGATAGTGCTGGGCGATCTGTGCCAGCGCCGTGCCGCCGTTGGGAGCGGCTTCCAGCGCGCCCCGGCTCCAGACGCCCATCAGCGTCACCAGCAGATAGATCACGCCCATCAGCAGGCAGCTAAGAATACCGGAGCGGACGGTGGTCATGGCCACGGATTCCGCCTTTTCCACACCCAACCCCTGAATCACCTGCACCACCACGATGCCGAAGGCAAGGCTTGCCAGGGCGTCCATGGTGTTATAGCCCTCCAGAAAGCCGGTGAAGAAGGGCTGTGCGGCATAAGCACCCTGAGGCTCCACCGCGCCGATGCTGGTGGTGGGATGCAGGATCGTCACGAACACCATGATTGCCAGGAACACCAAGAAGCATGGCGTCAGGACCTTGCCTACATAAGTAAGGATCTTGCCCGGCCGCAGAGAAAGGACCAACGTCACAGCGAAAAACAGCAGAGAGAACTGCAGCAGGTAGAGCCAGCTTTTGTCATCGTGGGGCAGGATCTGCTCCAGACCCACGGTGAAGGAAGTCGTTGCGCACCGGGGAATGGCGAAAAACGGCCCGATGGTCAGATAAAGAGCGCAGGTAAAGAAGAACGCATAGGGACGGCCCACCTTATGACTGAGGTCAAAAAGGCCGTTGCTGCGGCTGATGCCCAAGGCAGCCACGCCCAGCAGAGGCAGGCCCACGCCGGTGATCAGGAAGCCAAGAACGGCCGCCCACATATTCCGGCCAGCCACCTGTCCCATATAAACCGGGAAAATCAGGTTTCCTGCGCCGAAGAACATGCCGAACAGCATACTGGCCACATAGATGTATTCTTTAAAACTCAGTTTTTGCTTCATGGATCGATTTCTCCTCCTCGTGTTTCTTCCCTCAGAACACTGTAAACCCTAAAACAGCTCTGCCGGTTGGGAAGCTGCTTTGCCGCCTTCCGTTCGACAGCAATCGCTTCATTATAGCATCTGAATAGCTGAAAGGCAACTGAAAACACATTTTTCAACAGACCGCTTGCGCTTCTGCTGTTCGTATGCTATTATCAGTTAGATCTATCTAACCGGCGTAAAGGAGTATTCTATGCGTTTTTCCGCTTCTGCTTTCGCGCCCGCCTGCGCATCCCCCAACCCCTGCGAGGCCGATCCTCTGCGCCTCTATCCGGACGCCTCCGGCGGTGAAGCCGCTGTGACCCGGTACCGGGTATTCCCCGGTATGGAGCTGGACTACCGGGATGTTCATGCCCGTGCCTGCCGGGAACTGCGGGATGGTTCCGGGGAACGGCTGGAGATCCATCACTGTCTGGAAGGGCGGGTGGAATACCGGCAGAACGGCCGCTATTTCTATCTGTCTCCGGGAGATCTGGCGGTAGCCCGCACCTCTTCCCTGCCTCCGGACAGCCGCTTCCCCACCGGTCATTACCACGGAATCACCGTCACCATTGATCCCGCTGCCGCGCCGGAGTGCCTTTCCTGTATTCTCAGCGATGTGGAAGTGCGGCCGGCCACCCTGATGGAAAAGCTGTGCCCCGGCAGGACGGTTTTCACCGCCCGGTCCTCCCGGCGGGTAAAGCACGTGTTTTCTGAGTTGTACGCCGTCCCGGAGGACATCCGCAAGGGATATTTTAAGGTAAAGCTTCTGGAACTCCTCCTGTTTCTCAGCACCCTGTCCCCGGAGGATGGGCAGACTCCCCACGGCTGCACCGCAGCACAGGTCACTCTGGCGGAGCAGGTCAAGGCCTGTCTGTTGGCGGAGTCGGACCGGACCTTGACCCTCAAAAGCTTATCCCAGCAGTTCAACGTCTCCGAGGCGCAGATCAAAAGCAGCTTCACCGGAGTCTACGGTATGTCTCCGGCATCCTACGCCCGCTCACAGCGGATGCACGGCGCGGCGGCGCTGCTGCGGGAAACCGACCGGACGGTGCTGGACATCGCCTGTCAGTTTGGCTATGACAATGCCAGCAAATTCGCCAGAGCCTTCCGGGATGTGATCGGTGTTTCTCCCCGGGAGTACCGGGCCGGTGCGGAATATGACAGCTGCGCGCCCCAACTGGGCGAAAAACCGGTTTCTCTCTCGGATGCTGACGTGGAAAGGCGGATTTGATCACAATCATACAGGAGCGGAAGTCTGACATGGACTTCCGCTTCTTCTGTTCAGGATTATTTTGCCACATTCACTGTTTTGGAGCCGTACCCGACGTTTTGGAGCGGATACGGCTCCAAGCTTTTGATAAGATACAGTCACAGGGGTCAAGCTTCACTTTTCCTCCCCCCAGCAGTTAAGGTTATCTAACCACAATCATCACCGCACAGGCGGACGCTTCTCACACCGGCGTGCCGCTTGTGCCGTGAGAACCGCCGTTAGCAGTCCGAGCAAGCAAGGAGGTCACGGTATGTCTGAGGAAAATCTGGTGCGGCAATGCGCACCGACTCTGGCCGGGATCAAAACTGGCACCATCTTCCCCGCGCCGTTCACCTCTCTGGCAGAGCTGACGGCGGAGATCCGGGAGTTGAATCGAATTCTGGTCCCAAAGGGCCTGCGGCTGCTGCCTCTGCGCTATCAGGACCACACCGCGCTGCTGTACCTCTACCGTCCCGCTGAGCTGCGGGTGGACCTGAAGGACCAGTTGGCGGAAGCACTGCTGGCAGATGCCGGGTATTCCGGTAAAAGCAGTGAGCAGTGCGTGGCCTATCTGGCCAAGCGCTTCCGCTCCGGGGGCGAATTTCCCCATGAGGTAGGGCTGTTCCTCAGCTATCCGCCTCAGGATGTGCGGGGCTTCATCGAAAATCACGCCGTCAATTACAAGTGCGCCGGTCTCTGGAAGGTTTACGGTGACGAGGCGCTGGCCCGGCGGTTGTTTGATAAGTTCCGCAAATGCACCGATATCTACTGCGCCCTCTGGCGTGCCGGTTCCGGCATTGACCAGTTGGCCGTCGCAGTCTGATATACCAACGGTCAATGACCGATCCCGCAAGAAAGGAGATTTTTACGATGAAGAAAACCGCAGTGATTTATTGGAGCGGCACCGGCAACACCAAGCAGATGGCGGAGGCCGTTCTGGAAGGCATGAAGAGTGCCGGAGCCGAAGCCGCCCTGTTAGAAGCCGCACAGGTGGACGCTTCCACCTTCAGCGGCGTGGATGCCGTGGCCTTCGGATGCCCTGCTATGGGGTCTGAGGTACTGGAGGAAATGGAGTTTGAGCCTATGTTCTCCGCCTGCAAGAGCCATTTAAACGGCAAGAAGGTGGCGCTGTTCGGCTCCTACGGCTGGGGCGACGGCGAATGGATGCGGTCCTGGGAAAAGGACTGTGATGACGCCGGAATCAACTTGGTCTGTGAGAGCATCATCTGTCAGGAAGCCCCTGACGGCGATACACTGGAAGCCTGCCGCGCCATGGGCAAGCTGCTGGCAGAATAAGCCCCTTCAACACACCTCTATTTTTATATCTTTCCTTATTTCCTAATCTTTCCTGAAACCTTATCTTCCTATTTTTATCTTTCCTATCTTTCCTTTTTCCCCGCCGGAGATCCGCAGGTCTCCGCTGCACTCCGGACCGGATGGGGCCGGTCCGGAGTGCAAATGCCATTTTGTCTTAATTAAAAAAAACAGGCCGGGACTGCTGACAGCGTCCCGGTCTGTTCCCGTATCTCATACTCTGTTTTACTATGCCGGTTCAAAGTATAGCTGATATTTGCACAAAACAGTTTTTGCTGACCCTGCCGATTTTCTGCGGTTTTTCCAAAAATAATTTTCCCCGTTGACAGGGGCGGACAACAGTGCTACGCTATGCCCATCGAAAACGGAACCGGAACACCGGTGACAGAAAGGAGACGCACCAACATGATCGTAACTCGCTTTGGTATGATGATGTGCATGATGGACATGGGGATGATGACCATGCCCAAGCCTTTGTGCGCCTCCGCGAAAAACCTCTCCTGTGTGTAACAGTTATGCTGTTCAGAAGGGCGGAAAGCGGTGACGCTTTCCGCCCTCTTTATTTTCGCAGCAACGAAAGAAGGATATTATGATCAAGCTGGAACATATCAGCAAGACCTTTGGAGATACCGGCGATGGGGTCCATGCCGTCAAGGACGTCTCCCTCGAGATCGGAGACGGCGAGATCTTCGGCATTATCGGCTTCTCCGGTGCGGGAAAGTCCACGCTGGTCCGCTGCATCAACCTTTTAGAACGGCCCACCAGCGGCAGCATCACCGTCAACGGTCAGAAGCTGACGTGGATGGAAAAGCAGGCGGACGGCAAGTCCTGTATGCGTACCGTCTCCCCCCAAGAGCTGCGGCAGGCCCGGAAAAAGATCAGCATGATCTTCCAGGGCTTCAACCTGCTGATGCAGCGGACCTGTCTGAAAAATGTCTGCTTCCCCATGGAGCTTTCCGGTGTACCCAAGGCCCAGGCTGAGAAAAAGGCGCTGGAACTGCTGGATCTGGTGGGTCTGAAGGAAAAGGCAAGTGCCTATCCCGCCCAGCTCTCCGGCGGCCAGAAGCAGCGCATCGCCAT
>ERZ834694.1125-NODE-1125-length-25690-cov-3.297601_pt1 | contig 25690 bp, 18 predicted proteins | sample MGYA00519691_ERZ834694 | MGnify/ENA primary metagenome ERZ834694 (study PRJEB31850, sample SAMEA3708758) | human gut metagenome | biome: human gut; feature: human-associated habitat; material: faeces | place: China | collected 2014 ... | reverse complement strand
CACCAACGAACCTGATGCCCTGCACGCCAAACGCTGGGCCATGGTCATCGACACCCGCAAGTTCACCTCGCCGGAACACTTCCAGCGCGTGATCGACGCGTGCCACCATGCCCACAACGTGCCCACCATCCCCGGCAATCAGGACATCAAATGGCTCTGGACGGACAAGTACGCCCACGTTTTCCCTGACGACGTGAACGCCTACATGCCCGAAAAGTTCCTGCACGGCGATTTCCTCCTGCTGTGCAACCACTGCGAAAACCCGCCTTGCGTGCGCGTGTGCCCGACGAAGGCCACCTTCAAGCGTGAAGACGGCATCGTGGTCATGGACCCGCACCGCTGCATCGGCTGCCGCTATTGCATGGCCGGCTGCCCGTTCGGAGCCCGCAGCTTCAACTTCCGCGATCCGCAGCCCTACGTGAAGGACGTGAACCCCGAGTTCCCCATGCGTACCCGCGGCGTGGTTGAAAAGTGCACGTTCTGCACCGAACGTCTGGCGCAGGGCAAGCTCCCCGCCTGTGTGGAAGCCTCCGAAGGCGCGATGATCTTCGGCGACCTGAACGATCCGGATTCGCCCGTGCGTCAGGCCCTGTCGGAGAACTTCACCATCCGCCGCAAACCCACTCTGGGCACCCAGCCCGGCGTGTACTACATCATCTAGGAGGCCGCCATGCTCGAACTGATTCTCAAAGGCCGGCCGCGTTTCTACTTGTGGCTCTGCTTCCTTGGAGCCATCATCGGCCTGGCCTTCGTCGTGTATCTCTTCCAGCTGAACATGGGCCTGACCCTCACGGGCCTGAGCCGCGACGTGTCCTGGGGGCTGTACATCGCCCAGCTCACCTACTTCGTCGGCGTGGCCGCCGGCGCGGTGATGCTCGTTCTGCCTGCCTACTTCCATCATTATGAGAAGTTCAAGCGGATCATCATCTTCGGCGAATTCATGGCCGTGGGCGCCGTGCTCATGTGCATGTTGTTCGTCGTGGTCGACCTTGGGCAGCCTCAGCGTATGCTCAACGTGATGCTGCATCCCACGCCGAATTCGATCCTGTTCTGGGACATGCTGGTCCTTTGCGTCTATCTCGTCCTGAACCTGATCATCGGCTGGGTCACCCTTGAAGCCGCCCGCAACGATGTGATGCCTCCGAAGTGGATCAAGGTCCTCATCTACATCTCCATCATCTGGGCCTTCTCCATCCACACCGTCACAGGTTTCCTGTACGCCGGCGTCCCGGGCCGCCACTACTGGCTCACCGCCATCATGGCCGCCCGCTTCCTCGCCTCCGCGTTCTGCTCCGGACCGGCCATCCTGCTGCTGCTCATGATGATCGTGCGCCGCGTGACCGGTTTCGAGCCCGGCCGCGAAGCCACCAAGACCCTGTCCACCATCATCACCTATGCGATGTGCGTGAACGTGTTCTTCTACCTGCTGGAACTCTTCACCGCGTTCTACAGCGGCATCCCCGGACACCAGCATTCCATCCTGTACCTCTTCGTGGGGCATGATGGCCACATGGCGTGGATCAACAGCTGGATGTGGACGGCGGTGGTCTTCGCCGCGCTGTCCCTGCTCATGCTGATCCCCCCGGCACTGCGCTACAACGACAAGATCCTGCCCTGGGCCCTTGTCCTGCTCGTGATTGCCTCGTGGATCGACAAGAGCCTCGGCCTGCTCATCGGCGGTTTCGTGCCCAACATGTTTGAAACCGTCACCGAGTACATCCCGACGATTCCTGAAATCGTCATCACGATCGGCGTCTACGCCATCGGAGCTCTCGTCGTCTCCCTGTTCTGGAAGATCGCCATCGACGTGAAGAAAGAAAACGGAACGTTCGCGTTGAAGGGCAATTAAGCCTTGAAGAGGGGAGGGGAAACCTTCTGAAGAAGGACTTTCCCTCCATCCCCAAGCCTCCCTCTCCCAAGTTTGGGTGAAGGTGGATGTTCCAAAGCCCCTGTGCGGAAATCGCGCAGGGGCTTTTCATTTGGAAAAAGAGGGTTCTCACCCGCTTGCCAAGGATGCGGGGCTTTGACATTCTAGAGTGCGTTGTTGGGCAAAAACGTTTCCTCCCCGGTTTTTCGCGCGGGAAACGCCCGGCGGCGCCCCCGCCTGATTTCAATCGAAAAGGAAAAGCCGATGAATTTCACGTTTCAGCGGAATCCCGAACGGCTTCTAGATCTGTGCGGCATGCCCTCCATCCGGGACAGACGGCAGGAAAAGCTTTTCATGGAAAAAGCGGCGGCCCTCGACGCGCAGGATCTGCGTCCTCTGGTTCTGGTCATCGGCGGCTTCCTCGATCAGGTCCTCGGGAACAGCTATGCCGTCAGCGCCCGCTATCCCGCCGATCTGCGCGCCAGACACGACGTCTGGTTCCGCGAGCACTACGAAAGCCGCAAGATGCGCGACATCGTGAACCTCTACGCCTCCAAAGGCCATTCCGTGGCTCTTGTCGGGCACAGCTGGGGCGGGGATGCGGCGGTCAACCTCGTCGCCCGCAAGCTCGACGCGCCCATCGATCTGCTGATCAGCCTCGACCCCGTATCGCGCAAGGGAGCGCCCCGCCGGAAAATCCCCAACGTCCGCCACTGGCTGAACATCCACATTGATTACAGCCAGAGCACCTGGCTCGATATCCCCAATCTCGTGGCCCGCATCGGCGGCCCGTGGGAAGCCGCGAAAAACGCCGACGTGAACGTCTCCTGCCCCCCAGACATGACCCATGCGTGGGCATGGGGGATGTTCGAGCGCTACGGTGAAAAAGTCCTGCGGGAACGCGCCGAAGGCTGGAAGTAAAAAAAATTGGGGAGGGGAACGGGAAACTTCTTGTAGAAAGTTTCCCGTTCCCCTCCCCAACCCCGCCAGCGCGGCCCGCGCCTCCCCTTTCCCTTCAAGCACTTTTACGCTTATCGAATCCCTGCCGACGGGCTTGGGAAAACCGAATGTTGAGGCATCGGAGGATGGAGGTTGCTGGCTTCCGAATGTTTTTCTCAAAAGTTACATGTAATTTTCATGAGATGGCAAGAGTATTCAAAGTTTAATCCCCTTGGAGGGCCGTTACCCCTTGAATACCCGGGCGGAGGCGAGCGACTGCGTGGTGGGCATGACTTCGACCTGTGAGACGTTCACATGCGCGGGGCGGGAAACAACCCACCAGATGGTGTCGGCGATGTCCTCGGGCCGGAGCGGGTGCGCGTTCTCGTAGAGCGTATCAAAGCGCGATTCGTCGCCCTTGAAACGGACATTGGAAAATTCGGATTCGAGCAAACCGGGCTCGACGTCGGTCACGCGAACGCCGGTCCCGTGTAGATCGCAGCGCAAGCCCCGTGAGAACTGGAGAACGAAGCCCTTGCTCGCGCCGTACACGTTGCTGCCGGGGTAGGCATAGGTCCCGGCGATGGAGCCGAGGTTCACCACATGCCCGGAATGGCGCTCCACCATACCGGGCAGCGCCGCGCGCGTGCAGTACAGCAGGCCCTTGATGTTCGTATCCACCATCGTATCCCAATCATCCAGCGAACACGCCTGAGCCGGCTCCAAGCCAAGGGCCAGCCCCGCATTGTTCACGAGGACGTCAGGCGCGCCGAAACGCTCCTTTGCCTCGGCGAAAACGTGCTCCACAGCCGCCTTGTCCCGCACATCCAGCTTGAAGCAGTGGACGCTGCCGGGATGCGCGTCTTGCAACTCCTGCAAGCGTTCCTCGCGGCGGGCCATCGCAACGACGGTCCAGCCTTCCTCAATAAAACGTTCGGCGGTGGCCCGGCCGATTCCCGACGTAGCTCCGGTGATATACGCGACTGGCATGGAAAACTCCTTTGATGACAAGGTGATGTTCCAGAGCGGATTACCTTTGAAAGCATCGCGTTTCAGAGGTCCATTCCGCCGAGAATCGTCGTTTTCGACGGAACCCGTGCCGCATTGGAGCGCACTGAACGTGCGTCCGGCGCTGGGGCGTTGCACACATGCTCTAAGAACGGAATGTCCATACAAAAAAAGCCGTTCCTCTCTGCCTACAGAAAACGGAACGGCCGGTCAACGCCGGACGCTTTCCGGCTTTTCCGCCTTCATGGATCTGCTTTTCCACCGCCCGCCTTTTCTCCCCATCCATACAATACAGAAAAAACGTGGACAGGGATTCGGCAAGCCCAAAAGTCTTTGGAGGGGCGGGGGAAGCTTTTCTTCAGAAAAGTCCCCCCGCCCCTCCGGTTCAATCAATCGTCCATAATCCGCTTCGTCTTCCAGCGGTTGTGCATCCAGAACCATTGATCGGGCGCACGGCGGACCATGCGCTCATTGGCCTCTGTATAAAATGCGGCGACCGCGAGCGCTTTTTCCTCAGCATCACCTTCAAGGAGGGCCGTGTCCAGCGGCTCCTCTATAATAATACGATACCGATCCCCGTCGCGGATCAACGCGATGGGCCAGACCAAGGCCTTGGCCCGGACGGCAAGGACGGCGGGCCCTTTGTTGACGGCGGCCTCCTCGCCAAGGAACGGCAGGAAAAACGCTTCACTTCGGCTGGTATTGTGATCCGCGAGAAACGCCGCGTACCCGTTCTTCCGGAGTGCCCGCAATACGGGAAAAGCCGCTTCCCGGTGCCCGATGACGTCCGCCCCATGAGAAGAGCGCAGCCGCGTGGTGATGTAATCCATCAGCTTGTTTTTATACGTCCGCACGACCGTCAGGCGCGGATGGTCGGATACATCCCCAAGCAGGCTGGCCAACAGCTCCCAAGCCCCGAGATGTGCCGTTGTTATCACGCTGGGGCGCTCTCCTCGTTTGAGACGCTCCAGCAGATCCGGGCGTTCCACGTCGAGCAAGGGATGGGACAAGCCGAATCCGGGAACAAGGACCGACTCAAGGAACGAACGGGCGTTGTGCGTGAAGCTGGCCCGTGCCAGCGACTCCGCCGTTGCCTGCGAAAGTTCAAGGTGCCGTGCTATGCTCTCCGTGGCGAGACGGCGGCGCTTGGGCAGGCATATCCAGAGCAGGGAGCCAAGCCCCCTGGCAAGCGAACGGATACGGGAAAAGCCGAGTTTGCCGAGCAGAAGGGCGAAGCCATAGCCCACCCGGCACATGGCCCAGGAAAACATCTGGGAAAGCTGGAGGAGCAATGAAGGGGAAGGCGGCAGTTCGGGCGCTTTCAGGGCACCAAGCTTTTCCTCAAGGCGGCGGCACTCGCGCGCTACGGCTTCTGGATCGCGGATATCGCATTCGACGCGGTAGGCGTCGGCGCACACCATCGAAACCCGGCTGAACGGCAAAGGAAGCTGGAAACGATCCCAGCTTTTGAAGACCTTGCGCCGTTCCATGAACAGACGGATGGGCACGATGGGCGCGCCCGCACGGGCGGCGAGGAATATCGCGCCTTCCTTGACTTCATGGCGCGGGCCGCGCGGGCCGTCCACGGTCACGCAGCCGCAGATCCCGGACTCGCGCATCCGGCGGGCGGCGGCAAGAAGGGCCTTCACCCCGCCCCGGGAGCTGGACCCCCGGGCCGTTTCAAGGCCCATGCGTTCCAGCACCCCGGCGAGGAGGTCGCCGTCGTCGCTCTGGCTGACCAGCGCAATGATGTTGAGCCGGCGTTTCAGGTAAATCAGGGGAAAAAGTTCGTCATGCCACAGCGACAGGACCACGGGACGGCCCTGATCGGTTGTGTTTTCGATAGCGGCGCGGTTGATTTCTGTATAACGCAACGAGCGGCACCACAGGCGGTACAGCCAATACACGGGCGCGGAAAGGACTCCGAGCAACGATTTTCCAGAATAGGGCATCAGGACTCCACAAGATCGGTTTCACAGCCACAGATATTTTCGTGCGCGCGGAACTGCATGTTGTACAGGCGGGTATACAGTTCGCAACGCCCAAGCAATGCCTCGTGCCGCCCGATGTCGACGATACGCCCGCATTCCATGACCACGATGCGATCCGCTTCCAGAATGGTGGAAAGCCGGTGCGCGATGATAAGGCTGGTGCGGTTGAGCATGAGATTGTCGAGGGCCTTCTGAACCATATGTTCGGATTCGGAATCAAGGGCGCTGGTAGCCTCGTCCAGAATGAGCAGAGGCGCATCCTTGAGCAGGGCGCGGGCAATGGTCAGGCGCTGTTTCTGGCCGCCGGAAAGACGCACGCCGCGTTCTCCGATGGGAGTTTCGTACCCCTCGGGCAGCTCGCGGATGAAGCCGTCGGCATAGGCGGCCACGGCTGCGGAACGCACGCGATCCATGTCCAGCTCCGAGGACAGGTCACGCCCGTAAGCGATGTTTTCGGCAATGGTCATGTCGAACAGGAAGGCATCCTGCGACACCATCGATACGGAACGCCGCAGGGACGCCAGCGAGTACTCCTTGAGCGGCTTGCCGTTCAGAAGGATCTCGCCGCGCTGCGGATCATAGAAGCGGGGGATCAGGTTGACGAGCGTAGTCTTGCCCGCGCCGGAAGGCCCCACGAAGGCGATGCGCTCCCCGGCCTTTACCGTAAGCGAAACGCCCCGGAGCGCGGGCGTGCTCTCATCGCCGTAGTGCAGGCTCACGTCACGGAAGGTCAGCTCGCGGAAAGGCTCGTCCAGCGGCAGCGTGCCTCCGCGTTCGGTCTTGAGGGCAGGATCGTCGAGGATGGCGAACACGCGCTCGGCCCCGGCAAGGGCGTTCTGCACGTTCATGTTCGCGCCGTTCAGACTCTTGAAGGGCGTATACAGCATGGCAAGCGCGCCCATGAAGGCGAAGAACGTGCCCGGCGTCATATCGCCCTGGATGACCTCGCGACCGCCGTACCAGATCACCAGCCCGATGCCGATCGCACCGATGAGTTCCATCACCGGGGACGACAGCTCGGACACGCAGGACTGGCGGAAGTTGATGTTGATGATCCGGGCGTTTTCCTTGTTGAAGCGCCCCGTTTCCTGCTTTTCGGTCGCGAAGGCCTTGATGACCCGGATACCGCTGAGCAGTTCCTGCAACATGCTGGAGATACTGGCGTTCACCTCGGCATTCTTGCGCCCGTACCGCCGCAGGGCCCGGCTGAACAGCGACAGCGGGAACCCGGCGACGGGCAGGACGATGATGGCCCAGCACGCCAGTTCGAAATTCTGTTGGAACACCACGTACAGCAGGCTGATCATGGTGATCACCTGCCGGATGATCTGTATGAACGCGGGCAGGCTCTGCCGGATCATGCCCACGTCGTTGATGACGCGCGACATGAGCGCCCCGACCTGCGATTCCTCATAGAAATGCAGGGGCAGGGTGATGATTTTCTGAAATAATTCCTGCCGCATGGTTTCCAGCACGTGCAGCGCGCTGTAATGCATACACCAGTTTTGCAGGTAGCGCCCGGCACCTTTCAGGGCCGTCAGTACGATGAAGGCCAGCGGCACATACAGAAGGGCCGTGCCGTCCTGCCGGATGAAGATATCGTCGAGCGCGGGCTTGATCAGCCATGCCGTGCCGGCCGTAGTCCCGGAAACGACGGCGGAAGCCAACAGCGCGACGACCATGGCCCATTTGTAGGGGAGGAAATACCGGAACACCCGCAGAGCCAGCCGGAGTTCTTTCCTGCGGCGCTCGGAGCGTTGCTCCTTGGTCTCTTTCTTTTTACTCATTCGCATATTCCTTGACGAAAGGGCATCCTAGCCCACATTATCGGCAAGCGCCAGCGGAGAATCCCGGCCGGAAACGGCCCCGCGCACGCGCGCTCAGGAGTATCATGGAAAAGACCGTACGAATCAACAAAGCGCTGGCGGACGCCGGCGTCTGTTCCCGCCGCCGGGCCGACGAGCTCATCGCCGCCGGGCGCGTCAGCGTCAACGGCGAACCCGTCGCCTCGCCGGGCCTCCAAGTCACGCCCGGCACCGACAAGCTGGAAGTAGACGGCAAGCCCGTCCAGCCCATCGCGCAGGCCCCCTGCTACCTGCTGCTGAACAAACCCGTTCGCGTGGTGTCCACAGCCTACGATCCCGAGGGCCGGACCACGGTGCTCGATCTCGTCCCCGCGAAGTGGAAGGCCCGCCGCCTTTATCCCGCCGGGCGCCTCGACTTTTTCTCGGAAGGGCTTGTCCTGCTCACCGACGACGGCGAACTGACCAACCGGGTGGTGCATCCCCGGCATCACATGCCGCGCGTGTATCATGTGCTTATTCGGGGCGGGGTGTCCGACCGCGCCCTTGACGTCATGCGCAAGGGAATGACGCTTGCCGAGGGCGAGAAGCTCGCGCCCGTGGAAATCCGCGTCCTGCCGGGGCAGATCCATGATCTGTCCGGTGTTTCCCGCAATGCTGAAGCCCCTGCGGGGCAGCGCGGCACCCTGCTCGAGATGACCCTGCATCAGGGCCTGAACCGCCAGATCCGCCGTATGTGCCGCGATCTGCATCTGACCATCCTCCGGCTCGTCCGCGTCGCGCAAGGTCCCTTGCGCCTCGGCGTCATGAAGCCCGGCGAAGCCCGCGAGCTGACCCCCTCCGAAGTGGCGGCTCTAAAGAAGGCTGTGGGGATATAGAGAGTGTGTTTCATTGCATAGGCACAATTTGAGTTTTGTCTGTGGAGTTGGTAAACACTTGTCGCGGGCATTGCCTCCGGACAGCCTAGCAGTTAACGCTGTGCTGCACAGCATTATATTTTATTAATAATTACAAATGGAAAAGCATAATACACTCATAGAAAACCAGATACACTATATTCTGCTGAGAGTAATATCGGCATTCTTTTGCCTGTGATCATCAACGATTTAACTTAATTTTCACTCATTCAAGGACAATAATGGTATTTTAGATAATCTAAAGGTAATATTTAAGAAAATTCTCACTATTATATCAATATATTTATGCACAATAGTTTATAAAATAACAATATAAAACCACAAAGAGGAATAGAAAATGAAAACAGCACTTATCACTGGTATCACGGGACAAGATGGAGCCTATCTCGCAGAACTTCTCCTCAATAAAGGCTATAGTGTTTATGGTGCATATAGACGAACGAGTGCTCTAAATTTTTGGCGTATCGATGAGCTTGGTATTGACAAGCATCCAGACTTCCATCTTATTGAATATGATCTTACGGATACTGGAAGTAGCGTGCGTCTACTTGAACGTACTAAGCCTGATGAGATCTATAACCTTGCTGCTCAAAGTTTTGTAGGGGTATCTTTTGATCAGCCAGAGACAACGGCACAAATTACTGGCCTTGGTGCACTACGTCTGCTTGAAGCTATCCGTATCGTCAATCCACAAATTCGCTACTACCAGGCAAGTACCTCTGAGATGTTCGGTAAGGTGCAAGAAATTCCTCAAAAAGAAACCACTCCCTTTTATCCTCGCAGCCCATATGGAGTGGCCAAACTATACGCCCACTGGATCACACTCAACTACCATGAAAGTTATAATATTTTTGGATGCAGCGGTATTTTGTTCAATCATGAATCACCATTACGTGGTATTGAATTTGTTACTCGAAAAATTACTAGTGCCTTTGCCAGGATATCACTTGGCAAGCAGGAATGTGTAGAATTGGGCAATCTTGATGCTAAGCGGGACTGGGGTTATGCTAAAGAATATGTCGAAGGCATGTGGAAAATGCTTCAACAGGACAGTCCAGATACGTATATTCTCGCAACCGGACGCACACAAAGCATTCGTGATTTTGTCGAAATGACCGCCAAGGCTGTGAACATAAACCTAGAATGGCATGGATCCTACAGCAAAGAATATGCTATCGAGCCTCAAACTGGAAAAATACGAGTTCGCGTCAACCCCGAATTCTATCGCCCAGCTGAAGTAGATCTCTTAATCGGTAATCCTTCTAAAGCCAAGAATATACTTGGGTGGGCTCCACAAACTACACTTGAGCAACTCTGTCAAATGATGGTAGAAGCAGATATTGTCCGAAATAAAAAATAACATTCACTCCATGTATATAATGTGTAGACCTCAAAGTTCAACTCGACATGGTGACCCGTTTATTCCATTGAAAATTTTTCGAGGACTCCGCTATGCCAACTGCACTAATTACTGGAGCTGAAGGTTTTACTGGAAGGTATCTCGTCTCTGAACTGACTACTCGAAACTATACAACCATCGGAATTGGGACAAAACCTAAGTCTACCAATTCTGTTCTCTCCCGTTACGAACAGACCAATTTGCTTGATGCTGTGGCAACCGAACAAATAATTGCGGAAGTCCAGCCAGATCTTGTTTTTCATCTAGCCGGTATCAGCAATGTAATAAATTCTGCAGAAAGTATTTATCGAGTGAATCTAGTAGCAACCCACCACCTACTAGCAGCTCTAGCCAACCTGAAAAGGCCTCCACAATTTACTCTATTGACCAGCACTGCTAACTTGTATGGCAATGCTAATGGAATTTTAAATGAAGAAACTCCACCAGCACCACAAAATAATTATGCTATTAGCAAATTAGCCATGGAGTACATGGCATCTCTCTGGAAAGATAAGTTACCAATAACTGTTGTTCGTCCTTTTAATTATACAGGGAGAGGGCAAACTGAAGCATTTTTAATTCCAAAACTTATAAAACATTTCCGTGAACGCCTACCGAGCATTGAATTAGGTAATATCAATGTGACCCGTGAATTTGGAGATGTACGTGATGTCACTTCTTGGTATGTCCGTCTTGCAGAAGCCAAGGCACCATGGGGTCCCTTCAACATCTGTTCTGGTATCGGTTATACACTCAACCAAGTTATAAATATACTTCATACGTTGACAGGACATCGTCCAGAAATTTGTATAAACCCAAAATTTATCCGTGCTAATGAAGTTCATACATTAATTGGCTCTCCTACAAAACTCACTCAATGCATTGGTGATATATTCCCAAAAGGCTTGATTAATACACTGCGTTGGATGCTAGAATAGCTATAACGAGTCGACAAATTTTAAATATGATAACACATGACACTTCCTCACCGAGGGAAAAAATGAAGCTATCTTGCCTAGCAATTTTATTTTCACTTATATTAACTTTAAAAAAAAATCGCTTTTTACTATTTCAGTTGATACAAAGAAATATCGAATCAAGATATAAGGGTTCACTACTCGGTATTTTTTGGAGTATAGCCCAACCATTAATCATGCTATCAATTTATACTTTCGTTTTTACATACGTATTAAAAAGCAAATTTGGAATCCAAATTGAAGAAGATCATAAAGGAGCATTTGCAATAATTATGTTTTGCGGAATGTCAGTATTTAATATATTTTCAGAAGTATTAAATAACTGTACAACCGTAATAACATCAAATCAAAGTTTTGTTAAGAAAGTTATTTTTCCACTTGAAATATTGCCAATATCTCAAGTACTAACATCACTTATATTTGGTATAATTTGGTTTTTTTTACTTTTCATCGGTTCATTATTCATTTTAAAGACAGCATCTATAACAATGCTCCTCTTACCTTTTGTATTGATACCCTTAGCATTACTATCGTGTGGATGTGGATATTTTGTTGCTTCACTCGGTGTATATATAAGAGATATGCCATATATAATAAATGTAATTCTACAGATGTTATTTTTCATGACACCTATCTTTTATCCGATATCAGCAATTCCCGAAAAATATCGTATTGTTCTTTATTTAAACCCGCTTTCAGAGATAGTTGAACAAACAAGAGCACTTTTCCTATACGGGGAAATGCCCAACTGGGAACATATTGGAGCATTATGGGGAATATCTATTATATTATTTTTTCTAGGTTTAATTTGGTTTAATAAAACAAAAAAAGGTTTTGCAGATGTTATTTAATGATGACATTGTATTAAGGATGGAAAACGTTTCAAAGTGCTATGAAATATATAGTAAACCAATAGATCGTTTAAAACAAATTCTTTTGGGAAAACGTAGTAAATATTATAAAGAATTTTGGGCATTACGTGATATAAATTTTGAAGTTCATAGAGGAGAATGTGTTGGCGTTATCGGAAAAAATGGTGCTGGGAAATCAACTCTATTACAAATTCTTGTTGGAACATTGACACAAACAACAGGAAATATATTTGTAAACGGGAGAATAGCTGCTCTCTTGGAGTTAGGATCTGGCTTTAACCCAGAATTCACTGGTCGTGATAATGTGTATATGAATGCATCGATATTGGGTTTGACCAAAGATGAAATCGACATAACTTACCAAGAGATTGTTGATTTTGCTGATATTGGTGATTTTATTGAACAACCTGTAAAAACATATTCATCAGGTATGCTTGTTCGCTTAGCTTTTGCTGTACAAATCATGGTGCATCCTGATATATTAATCGTTGACGAGGCACTGGCAGTTGGCGATGCACTTTTTCAACAGAAATGTATCCATAGATTAAAAGAACTCATTAAAAATGGGACTACTATTTTTTTTGTATCACATGATATAGGAATGGTGAGAGCTCTATGTACATCGGCAATATATTTAAAAGAATCAACAATATGTGCTAAAGGAAATGCCATAGATATAACGAATAAATATTGGAAAGATTTAGCAATAACATCAAAAGGGAAATCATATTCAAAAAAATCTGATAGTGAATATTCTCTACAAATAATTAATAATGAATTATCAATTAAAACAGGAATAAAAAATCGGTTCAGAATTGATTCAAAAAAAATGACTCATGGAGGAGGAGGAGAAATTATTTTCACAGGATTTGATATTTACAATCAAAATGGAGAAATAATATCCACATGCAAAACCAATGATCAAATAACATTAGTAATTTCTTTACATGCAACCCAAAACATTCCACAGGGTGCACAACTGGGGATGGTATGCAATGACAGAAGAGGAATAGATATTTTTTCAGCCAATATGTATGCTTATGATGTTTTTTTACCTAAAATAGCAAAAGGAGAAAATTTTACAGTAGAAATTACTTTTAAATTTCCACTACTACCTGGAGATTATGCTTTTTCATATTCGATTAGAGAAGATTACACTAATTTATACTATTATGATATTATGCATAAAGTCCACATTCTAAATGTTCAACCACCTGATTGGATGCAAAAAAATAGTGGGGCATATTTATATTTATCTGATTTGCATTTTTCAACATCATTGACATAATGAGGATAAAAATGTCTTTTATAAATTTTTTCTTAAAAATAAAAGAACATTTTAGTATATCAAAAGATATCAAAAACATATTAAAAATAAACGAACAAAAAATTAAATATATACCAGACGAACAAGATTTAATGTACGATAACAATCAAAATGATATTGAAAGATTTAAAGAATATTTTCTTCCAATCATGTTAGATAATAATTTTTTACAAATATATAAAAATACAATAAAAAATCTCCCACAAGAAAGTGTTTTAGAATTATCAAAAATTGTACTACGTATTTTCACAGCAGTTAGCACACCTGCCAATCAAAAAATCGATTTATTTACAGCATCTGAAAAAGAAATTTTAAAACATATCCAAGGGGATTTCGAACGATGTATTTTAATGCTCTCGGAAGAAGATTGGACATATTGTCAATATTTTCTCCCTGAAAATCATTTTGAATCACAAATTTTTTTTGATAAACTAAACTATAAACATTTATATAATAAAAATTTATTTCGAAATAGGGACATCTTAGATGTAGGTGGTTTTATTGGAGATACCGCATTAATATTATCTGAATGGACAGATCGTCATGTTTATATATTTGAGCCTTTAGAAGAGAACTGCGTCAAATGCAAAAAAACTTTAGAAAAGAATAATATCAAAAATGCAATCATTGAAAAAATAGCTTTAGGAACAGATGGATATAGTAGCACGTTTTATATTGATAACGGTGGAGCAAGTTCCTTCTTTCCAAGAAAAGGCATTCCGTATATAGAATCTAAAGATATTACAACCATATCACTTGATTCATATATGAAAGATAAGAATATTAACCCAGGATTAATAAAAGTAGATATCGAAGGATTTGAGCAAGAGTTCTTATTAGGTTCCCAAGAAACAATAAAAAAATATAAGCCAGACATTATGATAAGTATATATCATAAAGGACATGATTTATTCTTCATAAAAACAATTATCGAATCATGGAATTTGGGATACAGCTTTAGAATATGGAAACCAATCAATAGAAAAATCGTCGGAGAAGCGATGTTAATTTGCGAACAAAAATAATGAGGATTTTAATATGAATATTCTTAGCAAAATAAGAGAACTAGCAAACCTTCCCATACAAATAAAATTTTTGCAAAGTAAAATAAATAATATAGAATATAGTATAAGCAATATAGAGAAAAAAATAAACGAAATAGACATACAATCCATCGAAACAAAAAGCATTAAATATCTAAAAGATATAAATAAAAATATCTTAAATATGAATTTACTATATGAAAAAAACAATACCGCATGTAGGAAAAAAACAGAATTACAATACGATATATTAAAAAAGCATATAAAAGTTATTCATGATACATTAATTGATTTTAGCTTATATCATTATGATAAACATCGTAATATTAGTGAAATGAAACAAAATATACTTAATATGCTAGAATTACCAGAAGAAAGCAATTACCCTATTGTTTTTATAACAGATCAGAATTATATTGAGCAAACGACAATCGCTATCAGCTCTTTGATACGCCATAGAAAAAAAAATACTAGATATTCTATCTATATTTTATGTAAAAATCTTCACGATAATGATTATAAAAAACTGGATCTATTTTCTGGTGCAGCAAAAATAATACCTGTAGAGTATCATCTTAAAAATATTTTTAACCAAAAAAATCATGTCACAACATCTGCTTTAATTAAATTTGAACTACCAAATATTTTTAGAGACTTTGAAAATATATTATATCTCGACTCAGATCTTATAGTACTTCAAGATATCAGTTACATTTTTTCACTATTCGACACTAAAACATATGCTGGAGTTGTAAAAGATGCTGGTGCGATGTTACAAGGATCCCATAAAAATATTCACCTATCAAATTATTTTAATTCAGGAGTGATGCTATTAAATTTAAAAAAAATGAGAATTGATGACATCACTAACAAACTATGGTACCAAAAAGAAAGTATTCAAGAAACAAACTTTATGGATCAAGATATTTTTAATATAGTATTTAATGAAAATGTGACATATCTACCATTAAAGTTTAACTCTATTGCTGATCATTATCTGAATTATTCCTACCATGATATTACAAATATAACACAATATCCAGACAAAATCGTAAGAGATTCTTTTCAATCCCCTGCAATTCTTCATTTTGCCGGAGCAGATAAACCATGGGAAGTAGCGCCCTCTCCTCGAAAAGAATTTTACTTTAATGAAAAACTATATTTAGATTTTTTAGCTAAAATAAAATAGAGGTACGTATGAAAAAAATTATTCCCTTTTCCCCTGAAAAAAATATACCTATAGTATTTGCGACGGATGAAACATATGCTCCATATATGTCAGTGACATTACAATCAATTCTTGAGCACATCTCTACTCATTTATATTATGATTTTTTAGTACTTACTAATGGCTTGAGTTTGGATACACAAGAAAAACTTACCTCTCAAGTTTCAAAATATATCAATTGTAGTATTCGTTTTTTAAATATTATCGATTTTATTGATATAGATGCAAAAAAGTTTGAAATCCGCGCTTATTATTCAATAGTCACATATTATCGTATATTTATACCACATATACTTTCTGAATATGATAAAATTATATACGTTGATTGTGATATGCTTTTATTTTCAGACATATCTGACATTTTTCTTAATACAGACATGTCTGATAAGTATATGGCTGGAGCTCCTGATATTGGTATCATAAAACTTTTTTATGAAAACAAAAAAATTGCTAATTATTTAAAAAAAGAAATTGGTATCAATGATATTTCTATGTACTTACAAGCAGGATTTATTATATTTAATCTTAATATGATGCGCAAAGACAGTATCATGGAAAAAATGATATCTAGGTTAGATAAAGGATATCTTGAATGGCAAGATCAAGATCTGCTCAATTTTGCCTGCAAAAATAAAATAGTTCGTCTCCCTATGGAGTGGAATATTATATACATATATGCTATCAATAAAGATACCTTGCGAGAAAAAATACCTATGGAAATTTATAGATCTTTTATAAATAGTTGTGATAATATTAAATGCATGCATTTTGCAAATTTTCCTAGACCTTGGACAAATCCAAATTTCGAAGAGGCTATCCCATGGTGGGAAACGTCAGGAAGAACTCCGTTTTCATATGAACTAATAAGAAGGTTAAGCTATAATATAGAGCAACAAACTAAAAATAATTTAAGGTGTAACAGAAAAATATATTCTTTTTTTTCAAGAAATTTAAATACTAAGTTATTTTTCTTAAAAAAATATTTATATGGAAGAAAATTTATTTCATTTATAAAAAATATATTAAAAAATTACTAAAATGAATAAAAAAATTACTATTGCTTTTGATGTGTCTGTCCTAGGAAGTGTTGGGATATCAAATGTTGGGAGAAGTGGAATTGTTCTTACAACGTTAGAAATTCTAAAAAGACTTATTCAAAATGAAAAATTAATAATATTCGCATATTGTTCAAAGAACGATCTCGAGGGATTTCATCTACTTCAAAAAAGAGAACCTTTATTGAGTTCTTTACAAATTATAAACAATCAAAAATTTTTTTGGGATAAAAAATTTTATTTAGCAAAAAAAATAAAATCAATAAAAAATAAATATCCACAATATTTTAATTTTGTTTTATTAAAATATTTTCACTCATTTTACTTGAAATTTGTGAATATCATACGAGTATTGTATTTAAAAAAAACAAAAAGAGAATATAGCGATATAGACGTCTTTTTTTCTCCAGTTTTTAGCATACCAGAAGAGATAAAAGGAATTAGCCATATAAAAAAGTATGTATTTATATACGACATGATCCCTTGGATATGTAAAGACATATATCCGTTTATTAATTACTGGTTTGAAGATCTTATGTCAAAAATTAATAAAAAAGATGGTTACTTTACAGATTCACAATCAGCAAAAGAAGACTTAATAAAATACAGTAACAAAAAAGTTACTTCAAGACAAATAACTGTTGCACTTCTTGCTGCAAGTGAACGATTTTACCACTGCCATGACATAGAAAAAAATAATATTTTAAAAAAGAAATATAATATTCCACTTGATAAAAAATATATATTTAGCCTGTGCGTCCTAGATCCCAGAAAAAATTTGATCACGGCTATTCGGTGCTTTATAACATTTATTAGGAAAAATAATATCCAAGATATGTACTTTGCCCTTGGAGGTGGACATTATAATGATTATGTAAAAACTTTTGAGAAAGAATTTGAATCCTTTGGTGAATATAAAAAATATATCATCAGAACAGGTTATATTGAAGACAATGATCTTGCGTCAATATATTCTTGGGCAGAATTTTTTGTATATCCTTCGCTATATGAAGGCTTCGGACTTCCTGTTTTGGAAGCAATGCAATGTGGTTGTCCCGTGATAACAAGCAACAATTCATCGCTACCTGAAGTTATTGGAGATGCGGGAATACTTATCGAACCACAAAATGAAGAAATGATCGTATCAGCCATGGAAAAAATTTATTATAATTATGATTTTAAAAAAATGTGCATTCAAAAAGGATTAGAACGGGCAAGATTATTCAATTGGGATAAAACGGTAAATATAATTATTGACAGAATGGCTTCTGATTTAAATATACTATAATCCATCCTTCAAGATAGAATGATATTCTATCCATTTATTATGTTTAATTTGAACATAATAAATATCTTTATCGAGTATATGTTCCTGTGATGTCGAAGAATGCTGTTTTTCGAAAGACAATGGCATCCTTTTCTTGGATCCATCTCCCCTAGAGTCTCGCTATGCGCAATCCAGTCCCCAGAATCGCCGCGATCCACGATATGTCGGGTTTCGGGCGCACGTCGCTGACGGTGGCGATCCCGATCCTCTCCTGCATGGGCATACAGGTCTGCCCGATGCCCACGGCGGTGCTCTCCACGCACACGGTGGAATTCACGGACTATACGCTGTGCGACCTCACCCCGGAACTGGGCGGCATCCTCGACCACTGGGAAAGCCTCGGCCTCCATTTCGACGGCGTATACTCCGGCTTCATGGCCTCCCCGGAACAGATGGATTCGGTGGCCCGGTGCATCCGCAATTGCCTCGCCCCCGGCGGGCTGGCGGTCGTGGACCCGGTGCTTGGGGACAACGGTATCCTTGATCCCACCATGACCCCGGAAATGGTGGAAAAAATGCGCTGGCTCATCTCCTGCGCCGACATCATCACCCCGAACATCACCGAAGTCGCCCTGCTCCTCGACGAGCCGTTCACGCCCCGGATCTCGCCCAAGGAAATCAAGGGCCGGTTGCGCCGCCTGTCCGCAATGGGACCTCAAACCGTGGTCGCCACAAGCGTCCCACTGCTGGAAGGCGGCAGGGACCCCGGACAAAATACCTCGGTCATTGCCTACGAACGCGACGAGGACCGCTTTTGGCGCATCGATTGCGCATATATCCCCGCCCACTACCCCGGCACGGGGGACACGTTCTCCAGCGTGCTCACGGGCAGCCTCATCCAGGGCGACAGCCTGTCCATCGCGCTGGATCGCGCCGTCCAGTTCGTCACCCTCGGCATCCGGGCCACGTTCGGACAAGGGCTGCCCTCGCGCGAAGGCATCCTGCTGGAGCGCATCCTCGGCAGCCTGTTCGCGCCCGTCTCGGCCTGCAAATGCCGGATCATGGACGGGGACGGCTGCTGTAACCCGGCGGCCCCCTTTGAAGGCTGACATGGGCCCCGCCTCCCGTCCCAAAGGCGCAAGATCAAAATCGCGGACGGCGGGACGCCCCGGACGCGAACGCTCCATCCGATACAACGGCATGGGACAAAGGATATGCTGATGACTACGGAACAATGCGGCCAGGACCAACTGCCCATTGGCCTTTTCGATTCCGGCGTGGGCGGCCTGACCGTCCTTGACGCCATGCGCCGCCTCATGCCCGGCGAGGATTACCTGTTCCTCGGAGACACCGCCCGCGTGCCCTACGGGGCCAAAAGCCAGAAAACGATTGTCCGCTACTCCCTTCAGGCCGCCGCCAAGCTCATCGGCCAGCGCATCAAGCTGTTGGTCATCGCCTGCAACACGGCCACCGCCGCCGCGCTTCCCGCCCTGCGCGAAACATGGCCCGACATGCCCATCATCGGCGTGATCGAGCCCGGTTCCCGCGCCGCCTGCGAAGCCTCGCCCTCCGGCGACATCGCGGTCATCGCCACCGAATCCACCATCCGCAGCGGGGCCTATGCCGAAGCCATCCTCCGCCGCCGCCCCGAAGCGCAGGTCCGCAGCCTCGCCTGCCCGCTGTTCGTGCCGCTGGCCGAAGAAGGCTGGTTCGACGGCCCCATCGCCGAAGGCGTGGTTTCACGCTACCTTGAGCCGCTGTTTGAGAAGTCTCCCGCGCCAGACTGCCTTGTGCTCGGCTGCACGCACTATCCCATGCTCGCCGCCGCCATCCGCAAGGTCGTCGGGCCGGAAGTCCATATCGTGGATTCCGCGGCGACCACGGCCGAGGTGGTCAAGCGCCGCCTCGCCGACAAAGGGCTGGCCCACCCGCAGGCCGGGCGCACGGGGCGCATCCGTTTTTTCATCACCGACGACCCGCAACGGTTCACCCGCACGGGCAGCCTGTTCCTCAACATGACCATCACGGACAGCGACGTCCGGCTTGTGGATCTTGAAAACGTGCCCCTCCCCGACGCCGCCGAAACGCCAACACAAAGGAAACCATCATGAGTTATGCCCCCATTCCCATGGTCCCCGGCCCGGTCGCCCTGCACGAAGACGTCATTGCCGTTCTCGGCAGGGATTACGGATCGGGGCAGGTCGAATCCGATTTCCTGTGCCTTTACGACGCCGCCAGCCGCGGCATCGGCAAGCTCATGGGCACAAAGGACGATGTCGTCCTGATGACCGGTGAAGGTATGCTCGCCCTCTGGGGCGCGCTGAAAAGCTGCCTGAAACCCGGCGATCATGTGGTCAGCGTCGGTACCGGCGTCTTCGGGGACGGCATCGGCGAAATGGCCGAATCCTTCGGCTGCATCGTGGAAAAAGTATCCCTCCCTTATGATTGCAGCATCCGTGAAAGCGACCTCGCCGCCGTGGAGGAAGCCATCCGCCGCGTCAAGCCGGTCATGCTGACCGCCGTACATTGCGAGACGCCGTCCGGCACCCTGAACCCCATCGGGCTGCTCGGCAAGCTCAAGAAGGATCTCGGGGTGCCGCTGTTCTATGTGGACACGGTGGCGGGGCTCGGCGGGGCGCCCGTGCACATGGACAAATGGAACGTAGACCTGATGCTCGGCGGTTCCCAGAAGTGCCTGAGCTGCCCCCCAAGCATGAGCATGGTGGGCGTCAGCGACGCCGCATGGGAACGCATGAAGGAAGTAAACTATCAGGGCTACGACGCCATCCTGCCCTTCCGCACCGTGCGCACGGACGGGCGCTGCCCCTACACCCCGAACTGGCACGGCGTAGCCGCGCTGTACGCCGGGACGCAGGCCATCTTCAAGGAAGGCATGGACGCCGCGTTTGCCCGACACGAGGCGGTAGCGGCCCAGTGCCGGGCGGGGCTGTCCGAACTCGGCATCAAGCTCTGGACGGCTCCCGACGCCGTCAACGCGCCGACCGTCACGGCGGCCATGATCCCCGACGGCTTTACGTGGCCGGAATGGAAAGAAGCCCTCCGCCGCCACGGGCTGATCTGCACCGGCAGTTTCGGCCCGATGGACGGCAAGGTCTTCCGCCTCGGACACATGGGCACGCAGGCCCAGCCGTATCTCATGGAACAGGCCCTCGACGCCATCGCCGCCACGCTGAAAAAATAGCCGGTCGAGACAAAACGCATTGGGGGAGGGCCCAGCCCTCCCCCTTTTTCTCCGTCCTTCCGATATCCCACACGCATTTCGGGGTACGCTCCGCAACGGAACATGTCGGTATGAAACCTCTTTCCCCAACGAAGCCCTTCCAAAGGATTCGTTAGCGTGAAAAGCTTTGGAGAGGGAAAGATTCGCACCGGCAGGTCCGGGGAAGGGGAAAAAAAGTGGGGCCCCCTTTCTTCAGAAAAGTCTTTCCTCCCTTCCCCAATCTTCCCTCTCATTTCCAAAACAACTTGCGCCATGCCGACGAAACAGCCGATGCCGCCCGTCCCCCCGCTTCAGCCGCTCCTGTTCTGGGAAACCGGCGTCTTGCTGTTCGTCGCGGGAATCGTCGCGGCACGTTTTCCGGTTCCGGCTCTGACGGCCTGCGCCTTGTTCGCATGGACGGACAGCCGGACGCGCCGCCCTCTCTGCTGCCTGCTGGCGGCTGCGTGCGTCATCGCAGGCTGGTGGATCGGCGAAAAGTCCGTTCCCCGCGTCCCCCAAGAGTACCCGGCATGGCTGGAAAAGAGCCTGTCCTCACGGCGGGCCGTCACCGTGGAAGGCGTGATCGTCGGTTCCCGCGGCTTGCCGGATCAGCGTCTGCAAATCATTCTGGACGATGTGGGCCCCGCCGAAAAGGAACCGCTCCCCGGCAGGCTGGCCCTGACGTGGCAGGACATGCCCGGCGCACCTCGTCCCTTACCGGGGCAACGGATAACCGCAAACCTGAAAATCCGCCCGGTTCACGGTTTCCGCAACCAAGGCGCGTGGAACAGTGAAGACTACTGGCATCGCCAAGGCGTTTTCTTTCAGGCGTGGGCCAAACAGGATGACGCCGCCATCCGTACATCCGGCACGCCTTCCGCCGGAGCCGAACTACGGGAGCGCCTGCGCCAGCGTGTCGCCGCCGCGCTGGATCCGCCGGAAGAAAGCGGCCTCCGTACACTGTTCCCTTCCAGTACGGACAGAAACACTTCCCGGCAGACGGCCCTGCCATCCCAAAACGCTTGGAGCGAACCGCCTTCAACCCCACGGAGGGAGAACCTCCCGCCCGCTCCTGAGCAGATTGAGGAGGTACAGATTGGAGATGTTCGGGAACATTCCGGTTCACCTGCGTACTCCGCAGTACCGGCGGATACGAGGCGCTTTTCAAGAGTGCGGGACGGCGGCTCTTCCATCATCCCGGCCTTGCTGTTCGGGGATCGCTATGGGCTCAACACGCCGGACATGGAACGCATCAACGCGGCGGGGCTGACGCACAGCCTCGCCCTGTCCGGACAGCACCTTGCCGTCGTCGGCTTGGGCGCGTTGGCGCTCACCGGAATGGTGGGACTCCTCGCGCCGGGGCTGTTCCTGCGTTTTCCGGCCTACAGCCTCATCGGGCTCCTGAGCCTGCCGCTGGCCTCCGCCTATTTATGGCTCGGCGATGCGCCGCCTTCGTTGGTTCGGGCCGCCCTGATGCTCGCCATTGTTTGCCTGCTGCGCTGCGTGCCCGATCTGCTTCCCGAGCGTTTCCGCCGGAACCTGCGCCCGGCCTTCACATTTGCCGATGTGCTCCTGCTTGCCCTGCTCTGCATGGTTCTGGCCGATCCCCTGTGCCTGTACGATCTGGGCGTGCAGCTCTCTTTTTCGGCGGTGGCGGGAATCGCGCTTTGTTCCCCGTGGCTCAGCAAACTCTGGAACGACGGCCCGTTATCCTTCTCGCCGCTCAAAGTCCTGCAAGGCGGGCTCTCGCCCATGCGTGCCGCCGGGAGCCGTTTCATCCGGCTTCTCTGGCTGACCCTCGGCTGTTCCGTCGCCGCGCAGCTCGCCACCCTCCCCCTCGTGCTGGATGCCTTCGGGCGCTCGACCCTCTGGTTCCCGATCAACCTGCTCTGGCTTCCGGCGCTCGGTTTCATCGTCCTGCCGCTGTCGTTCCTCGGGCTTATCGCCGCGGCAGCCGGATTGGAACAGGCAGCCGGTTTCCTGCTCCATCTGGCGAACATTCCTTGCGAGGCGCTTCTGCATAGCCTGCGCTGGCTGCAAGCGCACGCGGGGCTGGATCTGTTCGTATCCCCTCGCCCGCATTGGACCGCCATCCTTGGCCTCGGCGCGATCGCCGTGGCACTGGCCATGCGCGTACATCGGGATCATTTCCCACACGCGGCGAAACGCCTTCTGATCTCCGGTGCGCTCCTGCTTTCCGTCGGGCCGTTGCTCTGGGTCCACGCCTTCTTTGAGCCCCAAATTTCCCTCAGGGTGCTTGATGTCGGACAGGGGCAAGCCGTGCTTCTGGAATGGCCCCACGGAGGGAGGGCGATGGTGGACGGCGGCGGGCTGTTTTCCGACCGTTTCGACGTGGGCCGTGATCTCGTTTCCCCGGTGCTTACCGCCAACAACCTGCCCCGGCTGGACTTCATCGCCGTAACGCATCCCGACCGGGATCACCTCAAAGGCTTGCTGTTCATCGCGGACAATTATGCGATAAAAAAGGCCTATACCGCTCCGCTTGAAGGCATCGACACGCCGCGGCAGGGATCACCCCGGCCTCTCTCCGAAGCGTTCACCGCCATCCTTGCTTCGCGCGGTATTCCCCGTCATACTTTGGGCGCGGGAAACGTGCTCCCCCTTGCGGTCGGACTGGCGCTTGAGGTGCTGGCCCCGGCCCCCGGCGTGACGCCTTCCGGCAATGACGGGCTGGTGTTCCGGCTTGTCCTCAACGGGCACGGCCTCGCCTTGCTGCCCGGAGATGCCGAAGCCCCATACCTGCGGGCGTTGTTGCGGAGTGGCGCGGACCTCTCGGCGGACGTGCTCGTCCTGCCTCACCACGGTTCCGCAGGCAGCCTTGTCCCGGCTCTGTACGACGCGGTGTCTCCAAAGCTGGCCATCGCCAGCGCCGGAGCGTACAACCCGTACCGGCTTCCCTCCCGGAAAGTCCGCGATGCATTGGAATGGCGGAATATTCCGCTTCACATCACCGGTGATGAAGGCGAAATTGCCGTCCATTGGGACCTGAAAAAGAATGCGGGGAAGAAAAACATTCTTCAAGAAGGCTTTCCTCCTCCGCGCCCTCATCTCTCCCAATATGCCCAACCGATGGGGAGGGCACTCGAAGGCTCTCCCGCCGGAAACACGGAATGAAACGGCATCATCCCATTACCCCCAAAAGACCGTTGGAGGCGGGGAACGGGTACGAGGCAGGCAGAAAAGCATTCTCCAGAAAGCCCCTTCCCGATTTGAGCCTCCAATCATAAGGATAAGCAGTGCGACTGACGGCAACGCATAAAATGGGCATAGCGGCCCTGATCATGGCGGGCAGCGTGTTCCTGTCCCGGCTCATGGGGCTGGTACGGGATAAGGTGGTTTCGTGGCAATTCGGGGCGGGTGCGGAATCGGACGTCTATTTCGCGGCCTTTGTGGTCCCCGACTTCCTCAATTACCTGCTCGCGGGCGGTTATATCTCGATCACGCTGATCCCTTTGCTTTCCAAGCGGTTCGAGGAGGACGAGGCAGACGGCTGGCGGTTCTTCTCGGCGGTGTTCTGGTGGGCGGCCCTCGGCATAGCCGCCCTGACCGCCGTGGCATGGATCTTCGCTCCGGAACTCGCCCGGATCGTCGGGCCGGGATTTTCCCCGGAAAAACAGGCCCGGCTGGCCCACTTCCTGCATATCATCCTGCCCGCACAGGTCTTCTTCCTGCCCGGCGCGTGCGTGTCCGCCCTGCTCTATATCCGCAAGCAATTCCTGGCCCCCGCGCTCACACCGCTCATCTACAACGGCTGCATCATCGCGGGCGGCCTCCTCGTGACCGGGCGGGGCATGGAAGGCTTCTGCTGGGGCGTCCTGTTCGGCGCGGCCCTCGGATCGTTCCTGCTGCCTGTCGTGGCGGCCCGCTCCTCCGGCTCCCCTCTGCCCGAAGGCATACCCGCCGGGCTGCGCCTCCGCTTCAACCTGCGCCACCCGCTCCTCAAACGGCTTCTCCTGCTGGCCCTGCCGCTCATGCTCGGCGTGTCCATTGTGGCCATGGATGAGCAGTTCGTGCGTATTTTCGGCTCCATGGCGGGCGAGGGGGCGGTAAGCCTCCTGAGCTATGCCCGGCGCATCATGCTTGTCCCCGTGGGCGTGGTGGCGCAGGCCGCGGGCGTGGCGTCCTTCCCGTTCCTCGCCGCGCTGGCGGCCCGGGGCGACGACGCCGGATTCGACAAGACCCTTGGCACGGCCCTGCGCGGGAGCATGCTCGTAGTCATCCCGCTCACGGCCTATATGATGGCCGTTGCCCTGCCCACGCTCGGATTCATCTTTGAAGGCGGGCGCTTTTCCGCCGAGGAAACCATCCTCGCCGCGCCGCTGCTCCAGATACTGCTCCTTTCAGTCCCCTTCTGGGTCGTACAGCAGGTTATCGGGAGGGCTTTCTACGCCCGTCAGAACACCCTCACCCCGGCCATTGTAGGCACTGTGGCGACCCTCGCCGCCCTGCCCGTCTATCCGCTCGCGGTAAAGCTCTGGGGCGCGTTCGGCGTTGCCATGCTGACGACGCTCTGCCTCTTCGTTTACACCCTTGCCCTGTCGTGGTTCTGGATCCGCAAGCACGGCACGGGGGCGTTCGAAGGCATGGGGCATCTGCTCCTCAAAGGATTCCTGCTGGTCCTGCCCGGCACGCTGCTGGCCTTTTCCGCGGTCTATGGGCTTTCAGGCCGCCTGCCCCTCTGGTTCCCCTCCCTGTACGCCTATCTGCCCGCAGCCATGCGCCACGCCGTCATATGCGGCATTGCCGGGGTCATCTTC
>ERZ834694.1059-NODE-1059-length-27060-cov-6.990557_pt1 | contig 27060 bp, 23 predicted proteins | sample MGYA00519691_ERZ834694 | MGnify/ENA primary metagenome ERZ834694 (study PRJEB31850, sample SAMEA3708758) | human gut metagenome | biome: human gut; feature: human-associated habitat; material: faeces | place: China | collected 2014 ... | reverse complement strand
TATCCGTGAAAACATAGAAAATACAGTCCCATATAATAGGATTTGTCGAGTGGGAATAATTTCAGAGGTCGAAAAAAGCCTGTAAATACTGGACTTTTTAAGCCTTGAAGCCCCTCGCGGCAGCGATTTGGCAACAGAATTTTATGATTCATAAGAAAAGAGCTATCTGACTTCATTTGAAATCAGATAGCTCTTTTTTGTTATACGCCAATGACAATGAATTCTTCATTCTCTCCGATTTCTTCTGTGACCCAACGGTCTATAGCAGATATCGTTTCCTTAGCATCACTTGCAAATTCAGGGAGAACGGTTTCTGGAATGTTCAGCTGCATCATTTTTCGCCATTCTCCTCTTGTAACACTAGTATCTTCAAACATATCGAATGACACAGAGACTTTTTGAAATGCGCTTTCCAGGAAAAAGTAAAACGCGTTGTCCAGTACATACAGTGAATCTTGTCGAAGAAACTTCCTGCTGGCACCAGAATTTCCCTTTCTGAATTTGAGGTAATCACTGCCGCTGAATTCTCCGAGCTTATAAACATATTTATTCATGTATCATTTCCTCAAGCAGCAGATTGTTCAGTCCCTGTTGCGGCGTGATTTTACGTCACAGACTGAAAGCGCCATGGTATTGCATGCACAGATTCAGGCGGCAGCCGTATGCTGCAAGTCACAGAGCATCCCGCTGTTCGGCCGGCATGCGGTATTCCGGTTTGACGTGGTAGGCGACCTCTGCATACTGCCGCGCACGCGCGCGCAGCGAGAAGTTGCCCTTTTGACTGCACCAGACATAGAGCTCATGGCAGACCAGATCCGTCGCGATGCGCGACAGCAGATCCGGCGGCTCCTCCGTGTCGATAATGCCCGCCTTGGCGCAGTTATTGGCCAGCGTTGCAAACAGATCGTCCAGCGCATGGATGGCCGTGCGGATGCCTTCGGGCGACTCGAACTGCATGATGAAGAGTGTGCTCGTCAGTTCCGGGCCGAAGTCGTAAGCGATCGTGATGAACCGGTCGAACAGCTGCCAGATGCGCTCAAAGTCATTATCTGCGTGCGCAAACTTCATGAAGCTCTTGTCGTCATTGTGCTGCGGTTTTTCCACCATGTATTCGAGGATGCTGCGTTTGCCGTTGAAAGAAGAGTAAAAGACGGAGCGGGAGATACCGCATGCCTTGCAGATGTCGTTGACGGTCACGTTGTTATATCCGTCGCGCTTAAAGAGGGAAATGGCTGTTTCCGCGACTTCCTCTTTGAATTTCCAGGAAGAATCTTGCACTTCAAACACCCCTGATGAAAAATGTTTGCGTTTTTCAAACATTATACGACTTTTGTTTCTGTGATTCAACACACATAAGATTTTATTCGCAATTCTTTTACAGCTTTTTTGTGACTTGTTTCAAAAATGCCCTGGAGGCCTTGACATTGCAGGGTTAATAAATTAACATGGCGACGCTGGAAGCTGTTCAAGTGTCCGAACGGCCAGTCGTTATTTGGATGTAAACTATCAGAGAAGGAAGCGAGAACATGACAAAAGACGAGAAAATTGCAAAGCTCGGCAAAGAAATCACGGATCGCGCAACGGTTCTGCTCGGCAAGGACAAGATCACGCCGGATGCCCCGGAGTATCTGGGCATCAACTCCGCACTGAAGTTCACGGCGGTGAAGTATGATGAGAAGATGGCGGACGATATCCTCGACATCGCCCTGACGATGAAAAAGCGCGTGCCGCTCACGATCGAGCAGCTTGCGAAGAAAAACCCGCAGTTCGACAGAGCCTATCTGGAGAAGGCGCTGCAGGCGCTCAGTGAGAGCGGCCTGGTCGAGTTCCACTGGGAGAACCTCGACGGCAAGAACCCGAACCATGAGAAACGCTGGGTGCTGGACATGTTCGTCCCCGGCAGTGCCGAGATCATGATGATCAATCCCGAGCAGGCGGACATGTTCCCGGAGACGGCAGACTTCTTCGAGCGCATGGCGTATCTGCCGCTGGCGGGCATCACCGAGATGGTGCCTCCTGGAGGTGCCGGCATCGGTATGCACGTCATCCCGGTCGAAAAGGCCATCCCGGCCGAGAGCAAGTCTCTGCCGATCGAGCACCTGTCCCACTGGCTGAAGAAGTACGAGGGCCACATCGGCGTGTCCGTGTGCTCCTGCCGCAAGCAGCAGCGCATCCGCGGCGAGGGCTCCGGCGACGTGGAAGGCGAGTGGTGCATCGGCGTCGGCGACTTCGCCGACTACTGCCGCGAGACGAACCACGGCCGCGACATCACCTATGAAGAGGCAATGGAGATCCTCCAGAAGGCCGAGGACCGCGGCTATGTCCACCAGATCACGAACATCGACGGTGAGAACAAGATCTTCGGCATCTGCAACTGCGCCGTCGGCGTCTGCAACGCGCTGCGCACTTCGCAGCTGTTCAACACGCCGAACCTGTCCGCCTCCGCCTACGTGGCCGAGAGCGACCCGGAAAAGTGCGTTGCCTGCGGCAAGTGCGTAGAGACCTGCCCGGCTGGTGCTGTCCGCCTCGGTCAGAAGCTCTGCACGAAGGAAGGCCCCATCCAGTATCCGCACCATGAGCTGCCGGACGACACCAAGTGGGGCGAGGATCACTGGAACAAGAATTATCGCAACGAGAACGGATGCATCCAGACCTGGCCGACCGGCACGGCGCCCTGCAAGGCTGCCTGCCCGGCGCACATCGCCATCCAGGGCTACATCAAGATGGCGGGCGACGGCCGCTATGCCGACGCGCTCAAGCTCATCAAGAAGGATAACCCGTTCCCGGCTGTCTGCGGTAGCATCTGCAGAAAGTACTGCGAGGATGCCTGCACCCGCGGCACCGTCGACGAGCCGCTGGCCATCGACGAGATCAAAAAGTTCATCGCCGAGCAGGACATGAAGGCCGAGCACCGCTACGTGCCGCCCATGAACTCCTGCACGCATGAGAAGTTTGACCAGAAGGTCGCCATCATCGGCGGCGGCCCGGCCGGTATGTCCTGCGCCTACTTCCTGGCCATCGAGGGCTACAGCCCGGTCGTGTTCGAGAAGGAAGCCGTGCCCGGCGGCATGCTCGTCAACGGCATTCCGAGCTTCCGTATCGGCAAGGATGTCGTCAAGTCCGAGATCGATGTGCTGCGCGAGATGGGCGTGGAGTTCAAATGCGGCGTCGAAGTCGGCAAGGACATCACCATCCAGCAGCTGCGCGAAGAGGGCTACCAGGCGTTCTACGTCGCGGTCGGCCTGCAGCAGGCGGCGAAGCTCAACATCGCCGGCGAGGATCTCAAGGGCGTCAAGAGCGGTCTCGACTTCCTGCGTGAAGTCAACGCCGGCAAGCTCAAGAAGCTCACGGGCGATGTGGTCGTCATCGGCGGCGGCAACGCGGCCATCGACGTGGCGCGCGCGGCCCTGCGTCTGACCAAGGGCAGCGTGAACATGTACTGCCTCGAGAAGGACGAGGAGATGCCCACCGTTCCGGACGAGAAGAACGCCGGCATCGCCGACGGCGTCGTCATCAACAACTCCTGGGCGCCGAAGGCCATCCTCGGCGAGGGCGGCAAGGTCACCGGCATCGAGCTGATGCGCTGCGTGTCCGTCCGCGACGCGAGCGGCAAGTTCGCCCCGGTCTATGACGAGAATGAGACCATCACCGTCCCGTGCTCCAACGTTCTGGTCGCCATCGGCCAGCGCTCGGTCTACGGCGACGTTCTGGCCGGCACCGCGGCGGAGACGGCTGACGGCCGCCTGATCGCACACGACGCCGTGACGTTCCAGTCCAACGAGCCCGATATCTTCGTCGGCGGCGACTGCGCCACCGGCCCGAAGTACACGATCGACGCGATCGCGACCGGCCGCGAGGGCGCGGTGTCCATCCACCGCTTCGTCAACAAGGGCCAGACCCTGACGATCCACCGCAACACCCGCGAGTTCAAGGAGCTCAACAAGGACGATATCGTTCTGCCGACCGAGAAGATCAAAAAGCCCGCGCGTGCCGCCGTTGCCATCGACAGCAAGAAGGTGCGCACCATGCAGGACGACCGCGTGACGTTCACCGAAGAGCAGATCCGCTCCGAGGCGTCCCGCTGCCTGAGCTGCGGCCGCAGCGTCGTCGATCCGAACAAGTGCATCGGCTGCGGCATCTGCACGACCAAGTGCGAGTTTGACGCCATCCACCTCAAGCGCGTGCGTCCGCAAAACAGCAAGATGATCCCGGCCGAGGACAAGTTCAAGGCCATCGGCCCCTACGCTGCCAAGCGTCAGGTGAAGATCATCAAGAAGTCTCTGGCGGAAAAGAAAAAGTAATCCATCATTATGAGGCGGGCACAGAACCCTTCCCGCTGTGCCCGCCTGCTTGAAAGGAGCCCCCATGCACGAGCTGAGTATCGTTACTTATGTTGTCAAGCAGGTGCAGGAGATTGCCAAGGAAAACAACCTCACCGAGATCGAGTCGGTCACGCTCGAATTCGGTGAGGTCTCCGGCATTGTGCCGGAATATCTTGAAGATTGCTGGAACTGGTATACCAAGAAGGAGCCGATCATTCAGGGCACGAAATTCCTGTATGAGATCATTCCGGCCGTCACCTGGTGCGACGACTGTAAGACCACTTACCCGACCGTACAATACGGCAAGACCTGCCCGCACTGCGGCAACGGCAACACCTGGCTGCAGCAGGGCAATGAGATCAATATCAAACAGATCGAGGCGCGTTGATTCCGGCACGCCTCCCTGCCTATGGGCAGCAAAAGAGACAGAAGCGGTCGCGCAGCCGCTTTTGATAGAAACACGAACGAAGAGGGAGTGAACCATGAAAGACCTGAAACATCTTTTGTACTTCGAAAACCTTTTGCAGGAAGCGCACAATGACCTGATTGCTCAGGCGCAGAACGAGGGGAAGATCTGCGTTGCCTATGCCTGCGAAAACACGCCCGAGCCGCTGCTGAACCTGCCCGGCGCTTTCTCGACGCGCCTGCGCGCACCGCGCACCGGCTCTATGGAAATGGCCACGTATTATATGACCAGCTTCCTGTGTGAGTACAGCCGCGCGCTGCTCGAGCGCGCCATTGAAGGCGGCTACAACTTTGCCGACTGCATGATTACGCCGGACGGCTGCTCGATGATGAACCGCGCCGTGGAGAACATGGAGCTGCTCAAGACCATGGGCAAGGACAAGCCGAAGTTCTTCTTCGAGTACATGGAGATCCCGATGAAGGCGGACGACAACGGCCTGAACCTGTACGTCCTGCAGTGCCGCAACCATATCCTCACGCCGCTGCACGATGTCTATGGCATCGACGTCTCGGATGAGGCCATCCGCAAGTCTGTCGCCGAGCACAACCGCGTGTGCGAGCTCATCCGCGCCATCGGCGAGTACCGCAAGGGCCCCGACCCGCGCATCACGGGCTACGAATTCCACGTCATCACGCTTGCGACCTATGTCGCGCCGAAGTATCTGCTCATCGACAAACTCGAGGAGACGCTCAAGGAGCTCAAGACCCGCCGCCCGGACAAGAAGAATCCGTACCGCGCGCGTGTGGTCGTCGTCGGCTCTGAGGTCGATGACATCGATTTCATCAAGCTCGTCGAGGAGACCGGCGCGTACGTCTGCGCCGACCGCTTCTGCTACGGCTCGTTCCCGGGCCGCGACCCGATCGTGCTGACGGACGATGAGGACGCACTGACCCAGATCTGCCGCCAGTACATGAACCGCGCCCAGTGTCCGCGCTATATGGATACGCCCAAGATGCTCGGCCGCCGCGAATACGTCAGCCAGCTTGCCAAGGAGTACGAGGCCGACGGCATCATCTACGAGCAGATCAAGTTCTGCGACCCGTGGGCGTACGAGCGCATGCTCGGCTCGCACATCCTCAACGATGACTACGGCTATCCCGTTTTGTCCGTTGACCGCCCGTATAACATCGCTTCCTCCGGCCAGATGCGCACCCGTGTGCAGGCATTCGTGGAAAGCATGGAGATCAAGAAGATTCAAGGGGGGAAACAGTGATGTCCAACAAGAGAATCGGCTGCGAAAATTTCGGCAAGTTCTACACTGAGGGAAAGGTGCGCAACCGCCGCGAGTGGCGCGGCGTGACCGACACGCTCTATGATTATTCCCGCTGGCTGCACAACTGGATCACCATGGCGAAGATGGTATCCAAGCCGCGCAACATCAAGGCCATGTTCCGCTATCGCTGGATGGCCAACTATCTGGCCGTGCCCATGATGGTCGACCGCCACACCCAGGGCCTGCGCGACGAATATCTGCGCATCTGCCACCTGGAGCAGGATCTTATCATCGAGGACGTGGCAAAGCTGCTCGACGGTCTCTTCCGCGGCGACCGCCGCATCGGCAAGGACAAGAAATTCTCCGACAAGGTCGTGCTCGTGGACGAAAACGAGATGACCGCCGTCATGATGGGCTTCCCGACGCTCAAGGGCCTGAGCCGTGAGACGCCGTCGACCTATGTCTCCGTGCTGCTCAACCAGCACGCCGCCGAGCATTATATCGACGTCGCGCAGGAGTACGGCCTCGCGGGCGATGTCTGCCCGATGCCGGAGGCGGAAGCCGGCGTGTCCATCGACGACGACGCGCCGGTGCTCGGCGCGTGCGCCGTGCAGTGCAACACGACGTGCGACGGCTCCCTGCTCGGAAACGGCGTCATTTCCAAGCGCCTCGAGCTTGAGGACGGCATTCCGGTGTTCCAGCTGGCAGCGCCCCTGCGCCACCGCGAGGACGACGTGCAGGATTACGCTGCACAGGAGATCAAAAATGCCATCGCCTTCATCGAGGAGCACACCGGCGAGAAGTGGGACTGGAAGGCGTACTTCGAGTGCGCCGAGCGCGTGAACTACGCCACCAAGTGCCGCCTCGAGTGGCTGGAGATGAACAAGACCGACTATCCGCAGGTCTTTGGCTCCAACCTCGCGCTTTACACGGAGACGAACTACATGGCCATCTGCGGCAAAGTGCCCGCATTCCGCGAGGTCGACCGCAAGATCACCCAGCTCGCCGAGCGTGCCTACCGCAAGCAGAAGAAGGCCGCCAACGAGTACCGCCACCGCGCCATCGTCTGGGGCGTGCAGTCGCACTTCTACTTCGACTTCCTTGTCTGGCTGCTCAACTGCTGGGGCATCGTGCCGCTGACGGATATGCTCTCCATGGTCTCCACACGCGAGCTCGCCACGACTGACACGCCCGAAAACCGTGAGCAGGCGTATTACGATATGGCATGGCTGACCGAAAACATGATCATGCGCAACCGCACGCACGGCGGCTACAAGGTGCTGCTTGATGAGCTGTGGGAGTTCTGCGAGCAGTTCAATGCCGACATGGTCATTCTCTGGGAACACATGAGCTGCAAGGCACTCGACGGCATGCACGGTCTGTTTGAAGAGCGCGCCCGCGAGCACGGCATCCACCTTGTCTGGGTCACGCACGATCTGTTCGACCCGCGCGTGGTTTCGCGTCAGGGCGTGCGTCAGCAGGTCAATGACTATATGCGCACCGTCATGCAGGAAGAGCCTGTGGATCCGAGCCTGGAGATCCTGAAGGACGAGAAGTCCTGGTAATCAGAGAGGAGATCGAACATGAACAATTTGAAATGCAAGCTGCTCAAGGCCCTGCTGGGTGTGTCGCTCGGCGCACTCGGCGCGTTCGTGGTCACGTTTGTCATCTACTTCTGGAATCTGGACATGAAGCTCACCTCCGTCATGGAAGGCATCCTGCTCAAGCACTACGACCGGATCGAGCGCAACCAGCACCTGTGATACCAGCGTTTTTCAGCACCCGTCTGCCACGGCAGACGGGTGCTTTTTTGCAGCCGTTTTTCGCGTGTAAACAATTTATGAAGTCTCTTGACGATTCGGATAAATGCCCTTATAATGCGTAGCGTGCTACATATTCGGAGGTGCATCATGGAGCAATATCCAATCGGATGTCTATTAAAAATGATTACGGACAAGATCAAAATACAGGCCGACGCCAACCTTGCGCAGCATGACCTGACGCTGACGCAAAGCCGCGTGCTCGGCTATCTGGAGCAAAACGGCGGCATAGCGACGCAAAAGGAGATCGAGGGCTTCCTGCAGGTGTCGCACCCGACCGTAGCGGGCGTCATCGGGCGCATGGAGCAAAAGGGCTTCGTGTCCTGCCGCGCAGACCCTGCGGATAAGCGCAGCAAGCTCGTCTGCCAGACACCGCGCGCCGCCGAGATCGCACACGAAATGCAGGCGACCATTGCGGCCGCGGAGCAGCAGATGCTCCGCTCACTGACCCCGAAGCAGATCGCGGCGCTGGAAGCTTCGCTGCGCACGATCTATGCTGACCTCGGCTGAGCTGCCCGCAAACCCGGAAGGAGGAAACCCATGCTTCATACATTGACCCGCAGTCTGCGGGAGAACAAAGGCCCGGCGCTCGTGACGGTTCTGCTCTCGGCGCTGGAGGTGGTGTTCGAGATCGTGATCCCGCTGTTCATGTCCAACCTCATCGACTTCGGCATCGAGGGCGGCAGTATGGCGGCGGTCTGGAAATTCGGCGCGTTTTTGCTGCTGCTGGCGGCGTTCCAGCTGGCGACCGGCGTGCTCGCCGCGCGCATTGCCGCGCGCGCGTCCGTCGGCTTTGCGGCAAACCTGCGCGAGGATATGTACGACAATGTGCAGACGTTCGCTTTTTCGAACATCGACAAGTTTTCCACCGCATCCATCGTCACACGCCTGACGACGGACACCACAAACGTGCAAAACGCATTCCAGATGCTCATGCGTATGGCGATCCGCGCGCCGGTCATGCTGATCTTTTCCATGATCGTGTCGTTCCGCATCAGCCGTGACATCTCCATGACGTTTCTCATCATTCTGCCGATCCTTGCCGTGGCGCTGTTTTTCATCATCCGCAGCGTGTTCCCGATCTTCACGCGCGTTTTCCGCACATATGACGAGCTCAATAACGTCGTGCAGGAAAATGTCCGCGGTATCCGTGTCGTGAAGTCCTTTAATCAGGAACAGCACGAGATTCGCAAATTCGGCGCCATTTCCGAGCGCATTTACAAGGACTTTTCCAAGGGCGAGCGGCTCATCACGCTCAACGCGCCGCTGATGCAGTCATGCATCTACGCGTGCATGATCATCATCTCCTGGCTCGGTGCCAAGGCCATCATCGCCAGCGGCAATGACCCGGCACTCGGCCTCACGACCGGCAATCTCACCGCGCTCATCACCTATGCCATGCAGATCCTCTCGAGCCTGATGATGCTCTCGATGGTCTTTGCCATGCTGACGATCTCGCTCTCGTCCGCGCGGCGCATCGCCGAGGTGCTCGAGGAGCGGACGGATATCCGCCAGCCGGAGCACCCGGTCATGACCGTGCGTGACGGTGCGGTCGACTTTGACCACGTGAGCTTTGTCTACGCCTCCAAGGCGGACAAAAAGGTGCTCGATGACATTGATCTGCACATCCGCTCCGGTGAGACGGTCGGCGTCATCGGCGGCACGGGCGCGTCCAAGTCCTCGCTCGTGCAGCTCATCCCGCGCCTGTATGACGTGACCGGCGGCAAGCTGACGCTCGGCGGTGTGGACGTGCGCGATTATGATCTGGAGACGCTGCGCAACGCCGTTGCCATGGTGCTGCAGAAAAACGAACTCTTTTCTGGTACGATCGCCGAAAATCTACGCTGGGGCAACGAAAACGCCACGGACGAGGAGCTCCGTCACGCCTGCGTGCTCGCGTGTGCGGATGAATTCATTTCCGCCATGCCGGACGGCTATGACACCTATATCGAGCAGGGCGGCACGAACGTCTCCGGCGGCCAGAAGCAGCGCCTGTGCATCGCCCGCGCGCTGCTGAAAAAGCCGAAGGTGCTCATTCTCGATGACTCGACGAGCGCCGTCGACACGCGCACGGATGCGCAGATCCAGCAGGCCCTTTCCGCCTATATCCCGGAGACGACGAAGATCATCATCGCGCAGCGCATCAGCTCCGTGCAGAACGCGGACCGTATCGTCGTGCTCGATGACGGGCGTATTGACGCCGTCGACTGCCACGATGAGCTGCTGCGCACGTGCGAAATTTACCGCGAGGTCTATGAGTCCCAGCAGAAGGGAGGCGAGGACGATGCGTGAACGCCCGAAATTTGACAGCCGGACGCTCAAGCGCCTGCTGTCGTATATGCGCGCCTATAAGGGCACGCTCGTGCTCGTGACGGTCTGCATCCTGCTGAGCGCGGTCGCAGGCGCGGCCTCGTCCATGTTCCTGCAAAAGCTGATCGACGGCTATATCGTGCCCATGCTCGGCACAGCGTCGCCGGACTATTCCGGCCTGATCCGTGCGCTGATCACCATCGGCTGCGTATATCTTGTCGGTACGCTGGCCACATGGCTGTATAACCGCCGCATGGTCACGATCGCGCAGGGCACGCTCAAGCGCATCCGTGACGAGATGTTTGAGAAGATGCAGAGCCTGCCCATCCGCTACTTTGACACGCATACGCACGGCGACATCATGAGCCTGTACACAAACGATACCGATACGCTGCGCCAGATGATCGCGCAGTCCATGGCGCAGCTCGTATCGTCTGTGTTTACGCTGACGGTCGTGTTTTTCTGCATGCTGTACATCAGCATCTGGCTGACGCTGATCGTGTGCGCCGTCATGGCGCTCATTCTCGTGTTCGTGCGCAAGCTCACCGGCCGCATCGGCGGCTACTTCATGGCGCAGCAGACGGCGCTGGCCGATCTCAACGGCTATGTTGAGGAGATGGTCAACGGCCAGAAGGTCGTCAAGGTCTTCTGCCACGAGGGGCAGAGCAAGGCGGAGCTGCGCCGCCGCAACCGCGTCTGGGCGGAAAACGCCGCGCGCGCCAGCGGCATGGCCAACAGCATGATGCCGATGATGAACGCCGTAGGTTATCTGCAGTATGTCATCATCGCCGTCATCGGCGGCACGATGGCGATTGCCGGCACGCCGAACCTCGGCCTGACGGGCATGAACACGCTCACGCTCGGTATGATCGCATCCTTCCTCACGCTCTCGCGCGGGTTTACAAACCCGATCTCGCAGATCTCCAACCAGTTCAACTCCATCGTCACAGCACTGGCCGGCGCATCGCGCATTTTCGCGTTCATGGATGCCGAGCCGGAGACGGACGACGGCTATGTGACGCTTGTCAACGCCAAGGAGGAAAACGGCATGCTCGCCGAGACCGACCACCACACGGGCCTCTGGGCATGGAAGCACCCGCACGGCGACGGCACGGTCACATACACGAAGCTTGCCGGGCGCGTCGTGTTCGATCACGTGGACTTCGGTTATACGCCGGACAAAGAGGTCCTGCATGACATCACGCTCTACGCCGAGCCCGGCCAGAAGGTCGCCTTCGTCGGTGCGACCGGCGCCGGAAAAACGACGATCACAAACCTCATCAACCGCTTTTACGACATTGCCGACGGCAAGATCCGCTACGATGGCATCAACATCAATAAGATCCGCAAGGCAGATCTGCGCCGCAGCCTCGGCATCGTGCTCCAGGACGTGAACCTCTTCACCGGCACCGTCATGGAGAACATCCGCTACGGCAATCCGGACGCGACGGATGACGAATGTATCGCGGCGGCGAAGCTTGCCAATGCCGACCATTTCATCCGCATGCTGCCCGACGGCTACAACACCGTGCTCAAAGGCGACGGCAGCGGCCTGAGCCAGGGCCAGCGGCAGCTGCTGAGCATCGCACGCGCGGCTGTGTCCGATCCGCCGGTCATGATCCTCGACGAGGCGACCAGCTCCATCGACACCCGCACGGAGGCGCTCGTGCAGAGCGGCATGGATAAGCTCATGGAGGGGCGCACGGTGTTCGTCATCGCGCACCGGCTCTCGACGGTCAAGAATGCGGACGTCATCATGGTGCTTGACCATGGCCGCATCATCGAGCGCGGCAACCATGCAAAGCTCATCGCCGAAAAGGGCGTGTACTACCAGCTCTATACCGGCGCGTTCGAGCTCGAATAATTTCCTGCGCCCCCTTGCGGCCGGCAGGGGGGCGCGGTATAATTGCGGTAACGAAGCAAAGGAGGAGAACCATGGAGTATCGAAGATTTGGAAACACCATCGTCGCCCGCATCGACCGTGGGGAAGAAGTGCTTGAGCAGGTTGCGGCCATTGCGCAGGCCGAGCAGATCAAGCTCGCGAGCGTGCAGGCGCTCGGCGCGGTCGGTGAATTCACGGTCGGCGTGTTCCACACGGCCGAAAAGCAGTACCACGCCAATTCGTTCGCGGGCGATTTCGAGATCGTCTCGCTGACCGGCACCATCAACACGATGGACGGCGCGTTTTACACGCACCTGCACATGAGCGCCGGAAACGAGAAGGGCGAAGTGTTCGGCGGACATCTCAACCGCGCCGTTATCAGCGCCACCTGTGAGATGGTCATCACGGTTATCGACGGAAGAGTGGATCGTTTTCACAGTGAGGAGATCGGCCTGAACCTGTTCCAATTCTGAGCATCTGTGTCAAAAGCACGCACGGCTATTGAGTCGTGCGTGCTTTTTTTGCTGCCTTGATCCTATATTCCTATTGACAACATAGGAATATAGGCATATAATTCATCTCAATGAGGTAGGATTTTGTGCCGGACCATCCTGAGCCTCTCTGAATTCGTGTATACGTATGCAGCCGTGCCGTCAGGCACGGTTTGCCATTGGGAACGGAGGATACATATATGAACAGCAACCTGCTTGAAGTCAGCGGCCTGCACGTGAGTGCGGGCGAGAAAGAGATCCTGCACGGCGTGGACCTGACCGTCGGCAAGGATGAGACGCATGTGCTCATGGGGCCGAACGGCACCGGCAAGTCCACGCTCGGCTATGCGATCACCGGCAATCCGGAGTACACGGTCACGGCCGGAAAGATCGTCTTTGACGGCGAGGATATCACACGGCTGCCGGTCAACGAGCGCGCGAAGAAGGGTATTTTTCTGTCGTTTCAGAATCCGCTCGAGGTGCCCGGCGTGACGCTCAGCGCGTTTATCCGCAGTGCGCTCGAGCAGAAGACCGGCAAGCGCATCCGCCTCTGGGACTTCAAGAAGAAGCTTGCCGAGACGATGCAGCTGCTGGCGATGGACGCTTCCTATGCTGAGCGCGACCTGAATGTGGGCTTTTCCGGCGGTGAGAAAAAGAAAGCGGAGATCCTGCAGATGCTCATGCTCGAGCCGAAGCTTGCCATCCTCGACGAGACGGACTCCGGTCTGGACGTCGACGCGGTGCGCACGGTCTCCAAGGGCGTGCAGCTCTATCGTGAGCGCGTGCACGGCTCGTTGCTCATCATCACGCACAGCACCCGCATTCTCGAGGCGCTGACGGTGGACGCCGCGCACATCATGGAGCAGGGCGTCATTGTGAAAAACGGCGATGCATCGCTTGTAGATACCATCAATGAAAACGGCTTTGGCGGCATCCAGGCAGACTGAAAGCGAGGCGATCCGAATGAAGGAAAAAAGTCAGGTCGCGGACATTGACCGCAGCGTCTATGACATCCGCGACAAAGAGGACGATGCCTATCGTATGCAGGAGGGCCTGACGCCGGAGATCATCGACCGGCTCTCGAAGGAAAAGGGCGATCCGGTCTGGATGCAGCAGTTCCGGCTGCAGTCGCTGCAGATCTATAACGAGATGCCGATCCCGGATTGGGGCCCGTCCATCGAGGGGCTGGACATGGATCACATTGCAACATACGTCCGTCCCAAGACCGACATGAAAAGCGACTGGAAGGACGTCCCGCAGGATATTAAAGACACCTTTGAGCGTCTCGGCATCCCGCAGGCGGAGCGCAAATCGCTTGCCGGCGTCGGCGCGCAGTACGACTCCGAGCTCGTGTACCACAACGTCCGGGACGAAGTGGCTGCACAGGGCGTCGTCTACACCGACATGGAGAGCGCGCTCAAGGGCGAATACGCCAACATGGTGCACAAGTATTTCATGAAGCTCGTCACGCCGCGCGACCATAAGTTTGCGGCCCTGCACGGCGCGGTCTGGTCCGGCGGTTCGTTCGTGTATGTGCCGAAGGGCGTGCAGGTGTCCATCCCGCTGCAGTCGTACTTCCGTCTGAACGCCAAGGGTGCGGGCCAGTTTGAACACACACTCATCATTGTCGATGAGGGCGCGAGTCTGCATTTTATCGAGGGATGCTCGGCACCGAAATATAACGTTGCGAACCTCCACGCCGGCTGCGTGGAGCTGTACGTGAAGAAGAACGCTAAGCTGCGCTACTCGACCATCGAGAACTGGTCGAAAAATATGTATAACCTCAATACAAAACGCGCGCTCGTGGAAGAGGGCGGCGTGATCGAGTGGGTTTCCGGCTCGTTCGGGTCTCATGTCGGCTGCCTGTACCCGATGAGCGTGCTCAAAGGCGATAACTCCAAGATGGAATTCACCGGCGTCACGTTCGCCGGCGCGGGGCAGAACCTCGACACCGGTGCGAAGGTCGTGCACATCGGCAGGAACACGAGCTCGTATATGAACACACGCTCCATCAGCAAGAGCGGCGGCATCAGCACATTCCGCAGCAGCGTCGTGGTGCAGAAGGGCGCCAAGCACGCAAAATCCTCCGTGTCCTGCCAGTCGCTGATGCTCGATTCCGAGTCCCGCTCCGATACCGTCCCGGCCATGGACATCCGCACGAAGGACGCTGCCGTCGGCCATGAGGCAAAGATCGGCAGCATCAGCAACGAGGCGGTGTTTTATCTCATGAGCCGCGGCATGAGCGAGGAGGACGCCCGCGCGCTGATCGTCAGCGGCTTTGCGGACAACGTCTCCAAGGAGCTGCCGCTGGAGTACGCGGTGGAAATGAACAATCTCATTCGTCTCGAGATGAAGGGCAGCATTGGCTGACCCACATTCCGAAAGGAGGGAATATCGTGAATACGAGTGAACAGCTGGTCGTCAACAAACTGCCGACCAGAACGTGGAACCATCTCCAGGTCAACGAAGCGACCATCCCGTGGAATGTGGCCGACACGGCCGATCTCGGGACGGATTCATATGCAATTACAGCGGAAAATCAGGCGCAGCCGCTGCACATCGACCTGACCGGTGCGGCCGGCTTCAGCCGCAAGCACATTGCGGTCGAAGTGGCCGCCGGTGTGCAGGCAACGGTGTATATGGTGCTCGATACGCAGGGCAGCTTCGCCGTAGAAACGGCGTTCAAGCTCCACGATGCCGCGTCTCTTCGCCTTGTGCAGGTGCTCTGTGCGCAGGACAGCGCGCTGCTCTACGCCAAAACGGACGCCGACTGTGCGCCCGGCGCCGGCGTGGACATGACGCAGATCCTCATGGGCAGGGGCGACCTGTATTCGGACAATGACACGGAGCTTGTCGGCGACGGCAGCCATTATTCGGCGCAGATCGGCTATCTCGGCCGCGGCAGCCAGACGATCGACGTCAACGTCGTCGTCAACCACTACGGCAAAAACACCGAGTGCGAGATCGACACGTCCGGCGCGCTCAAGGATGCGGCGAAAAAAGTTTTCCGCGGCACGATCGACTTCAAGACCGGCTCGTCGAACTCCGTCGGCAACGAGAAGGAGACCGTGCTCATGCTCGGCGACGATGTTGTCAACAAGACGGTGCCGCTCATTCTCTGCGCCGAGGAAAATGTCGTCGGCAACCACGGCGCGACCATCGGTGAGCTCGATGACGAGACGCTGTTTTACTTTGAAAGCCGCGGCATCTCCCGCGCTCAGGCCGAAAACATCCTGGCCCGCGCATCGATCGAGCGCTTTGCGCGCACGGTGGACGATGAAGTGCTGCGCGCGCAGATTCTTCAGACGCTGGAGGAGGAACTCAACGATGACGTATGATTATAAGCAGGATTTTCCGATCTTTCAGCACACGGACGTCGCCTATATCGATAACGCGGCCACGGCGCAGCGCCCGCAGTGCGTGCTGGACGCGGTGGCAGATTTCTACCGCTGCCACAATGCCAACCCCCTGCGCGGGCTGTATCCGCTGAGCGTGGAGGCGACCGATATCTATGAGCAGGCGCGCGAGACCGTGCGCGATTTCATCGGGGCACGCTCGGCGCGTGAGATCGTCTTTACCCGCAACACGACCGAGAGCCTGAACCTCGTCGCCTACAGCTACGGCCTGACGCACGTCAAGGCGGGCGATGAGGTGCTCGTGTCTATCATGGAGCACCACAGCGATCTGCTGCCGTGGCAGATGGTCTGCCGCCAGACGGGCGCGGAGCTGAAGTTCATCGAGTGCGCGCCCGACGGCAGTGTGGATCTTCAGCAAATTGAATCGCTCATTACCGAGCGCACGAAGATCGTCGCCATGACGCAGGTGTCGAATGTTCTCGGCCGGAAGTACCCGGTCAAGGAAGTCGCCGCCATGGCGCACAAGAAGGGCGCGGTCATGGTCGTGGACGGCGCGCAGAGCACGCCGCACATGCCGGTGAACGTGCAGGAGCTGGGCGCGGATTTCTTCGCCTTCTCCGGGCACAAGGTCTTTGGCCCGATGGGCATCGGCGGGCTGTACGGCAGGGAGGACCTGCTCGAGGAAATGCCGCCGTTTCTCTCCGGCGGCGAGATGATCGAATCCGTCACCCGGGAGAGCGCGGTCTACGCGGAGCTGCCTCACAAGTTTGAGGCCGGTACGGTCAATGCCGCCGGTGCTGTGGGGCTTCATGCCGCCATTGACTATGTGAACCGCGTGGGCTTTGGGAATATGCACCGGCAGGAGGTCGATTTGACCCGGCGGGCCATGGAGGGCATTCGGAATATCCCCAGCGTTCATGTGCTGGGCTCTGAAAATCCGGAGGAGCACTGCGGCATCATCACCTTTACGGTGGACGGCGTTCACCCGCACGACATCAGTGAGATCCTCGCGAGCGACGGCGTCGCCATCCGCGCAGGCCATCACTGCGCGCAGCCGCTTCTGGCCTATTTGAAGCATCCGTCCACCGCGCGGGCAAGCCTCGCGTTTTATAACACGGAAGCCGAGGTCGACCGGCTGCTTGACAGCATTTCCACGCTAAGGGAGCGAATGGGTTATGGAAAATAGAAGCTTTTACAATGAAATTCTCACCGAGCACAACCTGCATCCGGAGTTCAAGCACGACCTACCGGACGCCGACATCGTGCTCGAGGGCGTCAACCCGAGCTGCGGCGACGACATCTTCCTCAAGCTGAAGCTTGACGGCGATGTGATCGCGGACGGCGCATTCGTCGGCGACGGCTGCGCCATCTCGCAGGCGTCGGCGGACATCATGCTCGGCATGATCGTCGGCAAAAAGAAGGAAGACGCGTTGAAAATGGGCGAGATCTTCCTGAAAATGATCCAGGGCGAGGCGTCGGAAGACGAGATCGACAGCCTGGAAGAGGCCTCGGCTCTCCGTGATATCGCCCATATGCCCGCGCGCGTCAAATGCGCGGTGCTCGGCTGGCGCACGCTGAAAGAAGCCCTGCTGGACGGGGACGAGCTGTCATAACGCGGTCGCTCCGCTGGATTTCGAATCAAAGCAATAATAAAAAGAAGCATTTGCCGCATGCTGTGGCAAATGCTTCTTTTTTCTTCAAGCAAAGCAGGGCGAGAATTCGGCCTTTGCCGTATTTCCGCCCCTCTCCCCTGCTCATTGGTCGTAATGCTCCAAAAACGAGTGCACCTCGCCTTTCGTCTTGTAGCCGGGGAAGGTGTCGAGCGCGACAGTGTGGATGCTGTTGAAGATGGATTTTTCGATGTTGGGGTTGTCCCGCTTTAAGCGGCGCAGCAGCGTCTTGATTTCCTGACGCTTTGAGCCGCCTCCACCGTTGTCGCAGATGGTGCAGTTTTCTGTAAAGCGGCAGGCGCACTGGATGAACTCAAGCTGGTTGTACTGCCGCCAGGCGATGATGTTCTCCTCGTGGATGCAGTACATCGGGCGGATGAGCTCCATGCCCTCAAAGTTGTCGCTGTGGAGCTTTGGCAGCATGGCCTGCAGCTGCGAGCCGTAAAACATGCCCATCACTGTCGTCTCGATCACATCGTTAAAGTGATGACCCAGCGCGATCTTGTTGCAGCCGAGCTCCTTGGCCTTGCTGTAAAGGTGGCCGCGCCGCATGCGGGCGCAGAGGTAGCAGGGCGATTTGTCCGTGCTGTTGGCCACCTCGAAGATATTGGTCTCGAATACCGTGATGGGGATGTGCAGCAGCGCCGCGTTGCTCTCGATGCGCTGGCGGTTGATGGCGTTGTAGCCTGGGTCCATGACGAGGAACACCAGCTCAAACGGCACGTCGCTGTGGCGGTGAAGCTCCTGCATGAGCTTTGCCATCAGCATCGAGTCCTTGCCGCCGGAGATGCACACGGCGATCCTGTCCCCCGCCTGAATGAGTTCATATTTTTTCACCGCATAGACAAACGGTTTCCACAGCTCGTCGCGGTATTTTTTGATGATGCTCCGCTCGATCATCTGATAGGGCTCTAACGTTCTTGGCATGGATAACTCCCTCTTCTCTAATCGCTTCCGCCGCGGCGGAGCGTTCATTGCGCAAGCTCCCGATAGCAGCGGTCAAAAATTTGCAGAAATTCCGCGATTTCCGCCTCTGTTGTCAGGTGGCTGAGGCTGATGCGCCACGAGGATAGCGCGTTTTTCCGGTCGCGGCTCACCGCGTAGACCGCCCTGGACGGCGTCCCCTCCACCGAGCAGGCGGACTTCACGGACACGCAGACATCATTTTTTCCCAGCTCCTGCTGAAAAGCCGTCCCCTTGACGCCGTTGACGCTCAGATTCAAAATGTGTGGCACGGCGTTTTCCGGACTGTTGAAACGGACTTTTGGATACTTCGCAAGCTCCGCGCGCAGCAGACGATTCAGCGCCGCAACGTGTGCGATGCGCTCGTTCTGATTTTCGAGCGCCAAACGCAGCGCCTTCTCGATCGACATCGCCATGCCCAGTGCGGGCGTGCCGCTGCGATAGGGCGTAGTGCTGCCGCCGCCGTGGATCTGCGGCTCGATGACAAGGTTCTTCTTTTTGACCAGCAGGCCGCTGCCGTTCAGGCCGTAAAACTTGTGCGGCGCGATGCTCATTGTGTCCACACCGAAGAGCACCAGCTTGGTCTTCCCCACGGCCTGCGTCGCGTCCACATGGAGGCGGCAGTTGGGATAAGTCTCTCAAAATATCCGCGATCTCTTGGATCGGCTGCACCGTGCCGAGTTCGCTGTCCACCGCGCAGATGGCGACGAGCACCGTGTCCTTTCGCAAAAGCTCGCGCAGATGTTCCAAATCAATGGTGCCGTCCCGCCGGATGTCCACAAGGTCGACCTCGCAGCCCTGCTGCTGCAATGCGGACAGCGCACCGCCCACGGAGGAATGCTCCAGCGCCGTGGAGATGATGTGCTTTCCCACATGGCGGGACGCCTGCACGATGCCCTTAGGCGCAAGGTTGTTGGATTCGCTCGCGCCGGAGGTGTAGATGATCTCCTCGGGCGCTGCGCCCAGAAGTTCCGCGATGCCGTCCGTCACCCGGGCCATTTCCACCTGCGCTGCCCACCCTGCGGGGTGGGTGGAATTGGGGTTTCCGATATAGCGCCGCTCCGTTTGATAAAACGCGTCCAGCACGGTAGGGTCTGCCGGCGTGTTGGCAGAGTAATCAAGATAGATCATAACGGTCTCTCCCACGCGGTCAGGTCCTTGACGACCTCGCCCGCGACGATCAGGCCGACCGCGGCGGGCACAAAGGCGTTGCTGCCCGGAACCTGCCGCCGCTGCGTGCACTTGCGCGCCGTGCCCGGCGGGCAGATGCAGTGTGTCCGGCAGCTGATGGACATGTCATCCAGCGGCGTGATGGGCGGCTCTTTGGAGTAGACGACCTTCAGCTTTTTGATGCCGCGCTTTTTGAGCTCGCGGCGCATCACTCTCGCCAGCGGACAGACAGAGGTCTTGTAGATGTCCGTCACCTCGAACGCGGACGCGTCCATCTTGTTCCCCGCGCCCATGCTGCTGATGATGGGCGTTCCCGCTCTCTGCGCCTGCTCGATGAGCTCCAGCTTGCCGGCCACGGTGTCGATGGCGTCCACGATGTAGTCATACTGCGTGAAGTCAAATTGATCCGCCGTCTGCGGCGCGTAAAACGTCTTGTAAGTGTGGACGACTGCGTTCGGGTTGATCCCCTTGATGCGCTCCTCCGCCACGTCCACCTTGTACTGTCCCACGGTCTTGCGTGTGGCGAAGATCTGGCGGTTCACGTTCGTCAGGCACACCCGGTCGTCGTCGATGAGGTCCAGCGTACCGACGCCGCTGCGCACCAGCGCCTCCACCGTGTAACCGCCCACGCCGCCGATGCCGAACACGGCTACGCGGGCGTTGTACAGCCGCTCCATGCCATCCTGACCTAAAAGCACCTGCGTTCTTGAAAACTGATTGAGCATACTCTCTCCCCGATTTTGAAAAATTCAAACGAATTGATCGTCAAGCCAAATTACGGCCGACGATCTTACGTCTCTGCACCGATCTCGCTTCTGACGTTTGAAAAATGTCTGTATTGCGCCTTTTGCATCCACAAACATAGTATGATTGTTGGTTTTCGTATCATAGCACGAGTTGACCGGCACTGTCAACCGCCGCATGACCAGAATCGCGGCCCGCGCGGCGGATGATTTCATCCATGTTGACTTTTGCGGCCTGTTGTGTGACACTATGGGTAACACAATGAATCTGCAAGGAGAACAACTATGGCTGCCACTTCCGTTTCCGCGCGCTTTCAGGAGCTTTTTCCCGAAACAAATCTCATTCATCTTCTGACCAAGTACGGCGGCGACGCGGGCGATATTTTCGAGACGCTTCAGGATCAGTACGACGCCCACGAGCAGGAGCCTCTCGTCGGCCTTCTCGGCATTAAGGCCGCGAATATCGACGCCTTTGCCCGCGCCGCCTACTGGGACCTCGTCAGCGACATCCGCATCAGATACCTCTCTTCCCTTTCCCGCGGCGAGGCCATCGCCATCGCCGCCGCGGCCGACGGCCTCATCACGCATCCCGAAAATGATGACATCGACTGGCCCCCCGACGAATTCGTCAGCGATTGGAATGATCTGCACCGCGGCGAGGAGCCACTCAAATAACCGGTGCTAAGCTGTACACCATGACAGATGCAAAAGGGCAAGGGAAAAGCGTTGAGGAGCTTTTCCCTTGCCTTTTTTCACTGGTGCTGAAACAGGACAGTGCAAATCGAATGGAAGCCTATATGCAGCTCACCATCCGTGGAAAGAAGCTGCAAAACGGTTAAATGGTCAGATAAAGGGTCAAACAAAAAAAGAAGTCCAAAACCTTACGGTTTCAGACTTCTCAGTGGCAGCGGGAGAAGGATTCGAACCCTCACATACGGAGTCAGAGTCCGCTGTGCTACCATTACACAATCCCGCTATATTGCGCTGTTCGCCGCGCTGTGTCGTTCAGCGAACAAATGTTATTATAGCAGGAACTTTGCATTTGTCAACAGGAAATTTTCTAAAAAATCAAAATTTGGAAAATTCCTGCCTCTTCCCCACTTTCCTGTCACATCCAGATGGCAAACAAGCGCAGCAGCGGCTCGAACACGCGGCGCAGTACGCTGCGCTTAGCCCACTCCTCTTTTGTGACGAGACGGCTGTGGTCGACGATCATATCCATATCCTCGAGCAGCGATTCAATCATCGGCGCGCCGTAGACCATCACGCCGCACTCATAGTCGAGCTCAAAGCTGCGGTAGTCCATATTCACCGAGCCGACAAAGGCCGCTACGCGGTCCACCATGATGGTTTTTCCATGCAGAAAGCCAGGGGTATAGCGGTATACCTTTACGCCGTGTTTGATGAGCTCGCCAAAGTACGACTCCGCCACGCAGTCGGCGTACCAGTGGTCAGGCTTGCCCGGCAGCATCAGCCGCACGTCCACGCCCCCGTCGCCCGCGATGCACAATGCACGCATCAGGCTCTCATCGGGGATGAAGTACGGCGTCGTGATATAGAGGAAGCGCCGCGCGCCGGAGATCATCTGGAGGAACACATCCTCGGCCGGATTGTCGGGGTTGTTCTGCGGTCCGTCGGTAAACGGCTGGCAGAAGCCCTCGCTTTTGACCGGCGTATGGGGGCGGTAATAGTCGTGCTCGTTGTGCATCACGCCGCCGAGGTTCACACACATGCGGATAAAGCTTGCCGTCAGGCCCCAGGCGCCCTCGCCTTCAAGACATACGCCGCTGTCCTTCCAGTAGCCGAAGCGCTCGATGATATTGGCGTACTCGTCGGCGATGTTCACGCCGCCGGTGTAGGCGACGTCACCGTCGATGCAGGCGATCTTGCGGTGGTCGCGGTAGTTGAAGTGCAGGCGGTTCACATACTCGTGCACGGGGTTGAAGATAAATACCTCGACGCCCACCTCGCGCAGACGGTCGATCGTCTCGCCGGAAAAGCGCTTGATGTTGCCGAAGTCGTCGAAGATGATCTTGACCTCAACCCCCTCGCGCGCCTTGGCGCAGAGGATCTTTTCAAGCTCATCCCAGAGCTTTCCCTCAGCCAGAATGAAGTATTCAAGGAAGATGAAGCGCTCAGCCTTGGCTGCGCGGTCGATGAGATTACGCAGCAAAATCGCGCCCTCGGGCAGGTACGTGACAGAGGTATTCTGATAGAGCTGGAAGTCGCGGCGGCAGAGGTAGTTTGCCGTGCGCGACCAAGCGGGCAGCTGGCGCGTGAGCTTGTCGACGGCGATCTCACTGCGCATGCGCACGCTCTCCGGCTCGTCAGGAAAGCGCTTGGTGTTCTGCGGCAGATGGCGCTTCTGCGCCGCGCCGCCCCAGAGGAACCAGAGAATCATACCCACCGGCGGGGCCAGCAAAAGCAGGATGAACCAGATGAGCTTGTAAGAAAGCTCACCTGGTTCATTGTAGATATGCACCGCAAGGAACAGCGCGCCGACCTGTACGACGCCGTAGGCCAGCGCCAGATACTCCTGCATAAAGTAGGAGATGGCGACAACAAAGCCGATCTGCACCGCAAGCAGGACGATGACCAGCATGATCCGCAGCGCCGCAGAAATGCGCCGCTCGCCCTTTTGCTGAATCTGGAATCCCTTCATCGCAGTCTCAGTCCCCTCCTGTTGGCTGTTCCCTGTTTTTGATTTTTTGTTTTCCTCAGTTCTTCTCGTAGCGCTCGTTCTTCTCGTTCAAAAGCTCGGTCTTGATGTCGTAGAGCTTCTGCGAGAGGTCCACATAATAGTTATGCGGGTTATCGAAGCGCTTGACCTCGTCCCAGAGGGTATCGACCTGCTCGGCGCAGTATTTTTTGATCTCCTCGATGCCGGGACGCTTGTAGACGAGCTTGCCCTTCTGGTAGATGGGCACGAGCAGCTCACGTGCTTCGAAGTGGTAGACCTCCTTGCGCTTCCACGTGGCGTCGGGGTCGAAGATCTCAAGATTCTGGCTGTCATCCACAGTCTCGTCGTAGACCGTCAGATAGTCGGCGATGGCCTTGCCGGTGTCGCGGCCGTAGAAGCGGTAAAGCTTCTTGAAGTGCGGTGTCGTGATCTTGCCGACATTCTCGCTGATCTTGATCTTGGGGACGATATTGCCGTCCTTGTCCTCCACCGCGACGAGCTTATAGACGCAGCCGAAGACCGGCTCGCTCTTGGCGGTGATGAGGCGCTCGCCGACGCCGAAGGCGTCGATCTTCGCATCCTGCATCCAGAGGTCCTGAATGAGGTACTCGTCGAGCGAGTTCGAAACGGTGATGGTGCACTCCGTCCAGCCCGCCTCGTCGAGCATCTTGCGTGCCTTGCGGGAAAGATAGGCGATGTCGCCACTGTCCAGGCGGATGCCGCACTTTTTGATGCCCATGGGCTTGAGCACGTCGTTGAACGCCTTGATGGCGTTGGGAATGCCGGATTTTAAGGTATTATAGGTGTCGACGAGCAGGACGGCGTTCTGCGGGTAGAGCTTGCAGTACGTCGCAAAGGCGTCATACTCCGTGACTAACATCTACACCCAGGCGTGGGCCATCGTGCCGAGCGCGGGCGTGCCGTAGAGCTGGTCGGAGATGGTGCAGGCAGTGCCGCAGCAGCCCGCAATATAGGCAGCACGAGCGCCGTCGATGGCGGCGGCGGAGCCCTGCGCGCGGCGGGAACCGAACTCCATCACGGCGTGGCCCTTGGCGGCGCGGACGATGCGGTTGGCCTTGGTGGCGATCAAGCTCTGATGGTTCACGGTCAAAAGCGCGAACGTTTCAAGCAGCTGCGCCTCGATCGCGGGCGCGCGCACGACGACCATCGGCTCTTTCGGGAAGACGGGCGTGCCCTCGGGCACGGCGTAAATGTCGCCGCTGAAGTGGAAGTTTGCAAGATAGTCGAGGAACTCCTCGCAGAAGATACCTCTCCCGCGCAAGTAGTCGATGTCCTGTTGGTCGAAGTGCAGATCCTCGATATAGTCGATCAGCTGGTCAAGACCGGCGGCAATGGCGTACCCGCCTCCGTCCGGCACCGAGCGGAAATAAACGTCGAAATAGGTAATGCGATCCTGGAACCCTGCTTTCAAGTAACCGTTGCCCATGGTCAACTCGTAAAAGTCGCAGAGCATGGTCATATTGAGCTTCTGATCGGTTTTCATAGTCACCTCATAGTGTCACGGCGCGGACTGTGCCGCGCCTTGTAATAGGTGCATTATATCCTGCATACCAAAATAAAGCAAGGCTTTCCGCCCTTTTTCCGCTTTTTACTTGACTTTATGCACTCTGTCCCCTATGATAAAGGGACTTTCTAAAGAAACGGAGCATCACAATGGGTGTTATTTTAGGCATTGACATCGGCGGTTCGAGCACAAAGATCGTCGGTCTTGCCCCCGACCTCTCGGTCATCGACATGCTGCGCGTCAAGGCTGACGATCCGCTCACCTCGCTCTACGGCGCGATGGGCAATTTCCTTTCCACGCATCATCTGCAGCTCTCCGACATCCGCCACATCGCACTCACGGGCGTAGGCTCTTCGTATGTCGAGGGCGATATCTACGGTGTGAAGACCATCAAGGTCGAAGAATTCCCCTCCGTCGGCGTGGGCGGCCTCGCCCTCTCGGGCAAGGAGCACGCGGTCGTTGTCAGCATGGGCACGGGCACGTCGTTTCTTTGGGCCAATAAAGGGAAAGAGGTTCGCCATCTCATCGGCAGTGGCGTGGGCGGCGGCACGCTCGCGGGACTTAGCTCGCTCACAACAGGCGTGCATCAGTACGCGCTGATCCGCAAGCTCTGTCAGGACGGCGACCTCAGCCACATCGACCTGACGATGGCCGACCTCTCGCGCGAACAGGTGGGCGATCTGCCGCCCGAGGCCACGGCGGCAAATTTCGCCAAGGTCGCCGACGACGCGACGCCGTCGGACAAAATGCTCGGCATCGTCAATCTGGTGCTCCAGTCCATCGGCACGATGTCGGTGCTCGCGTGCAAGTGCTGCGGCACGGACACGGTCGTCCTCACGGGTGCGTTGACGATGCTGCCGCCGGCAAAGGAGACGTTCGAGCTGTTCAAAAAGCTCTACCATGTCAATTTTATTATTCCCGAAAACGCGACGTTTGCTACCGCCATCGGCGCAGCGCTGTACAGCGTGAGAGAATATTGACGCAAACTATTCAAGAAAGTGCCTGCCATTCGGTGGGCACTTTTTATTTTCAAACGCTTGTTCCATTTCGTATTTTATGCTACACTGTTTGTGAAACGAGGTGAACGCGATGGACCGCATCATTCTGCACTGCGACTGCAACTGCTTTTACGCCTCCTGCGAGCTTTTGAGTCATCCCGACCTGCGCCAACTTCCTGTCGCGGTCTGCGGCGATCCGACGGAGCGCCACGGCATCATCCTGGCAAAAAATGAACCGGCGAAGCGCTGCGGCGTCAAAACGGCGGAGACCATCTGGAAGGCCAAGCAGAAGTGTCCCGGCCTCATCCTGCTGCCGCCGCACCACCGGCTCTACGCCGAATACTCGAAAAAAATCAATGCCGTCTACGGCGAGTACACTGACTTAGTCGAGCCGTTCGGCATCGACGAGAGCTGGCTGGATGTGACAAATTCCCTCCACCTCTTCGGCGGGGACGCCAAGGCTTTGGCCGACACGCTACGCGAGCGCATCAAGCGCGAATTTGGGCTGACGATCTCGGTCGGCGTGTCGTTCAACAAGGTGTTTGCCAAGCTCGGCAGCGACTATAAAAAGCCTGACGCCACGACCGTCATCGCACGCGACAACTGGCGCGACATCGTCTTCCCCCTCCCCGTTGGCGATCTTTTGTTCGTCGGCCGCAGCGCACAGGAGCTGCTCGGCCGCTACGGCGTGCGCACGATCGGCGAACTCTCAAAATGCAGCGAGGAAATGCTCGAAACCCTGATGGGCAAAATGGGCTCGCAGCTCTACCGCTATGCCAACGGCCTCGACGACTCCCCCGTCCGCGGAGCGGCGGACCGCGAGCCGATCAAATCCGTTGGCAATTCGACGACGTTCCGCCGCGACCTGACGCGCTGGGACGAAGTGCAAAGCGGCATCTCGCTGCTTTCTGACAGTGTGGCGATGCGCCTGCGGCGCTACGGTCTCTACTGCGGCGGCGTACAGGTCGGCATCAAAAACAGCCGCTTTCAGGTCTTTTCGCGCCAGACGACGCTCGACCACAGCACGCACCTGATGCGCGAGATCAACGATACCGCGCTCCGCCTTGCAAAGGACTTGTGGAAAGCACCCGACCCTATCCGGCTCCTCTCCGTCACGGCACTGCATCTGACCGAAGAAGCGCAATCCTACCGCCAGCTCGACCTGCTCGGCACAGACGATACGCAGCAGGAAAAGCAGGAGGCCGTCGAATCCGCAATGGACACCCTGCGCAAAAAATTCGGCCGCGGCGTCATCTCCTACGGCACCGCCGAAGACACCATCAGCAGCGAAAAAATCGAACGGGATTAAATGCGCCGCAGGCTTTCGCGCCCGCAGGCGCGAAATGATCTTAATCGTAAATTCCGACGACATGTGCGTCGGAATTTACTCTTCTCACTCCGCGCGTGTCGCAGCCGCCCTGCGGGCGGCGAAGCACGAAGCGGAGTGCATT
>ERZ834694.1057-NODE-1057-length-27085-cov-5.331040_pt1 | contig 27085 bp, 17 predicted proteins | sample MGYA00519691_ERZ834694 | MGnify/ENA primary metagenome ERZ834694 (study PRJEB31850, sample SAMEA3708758) | human gut metagenome | biome: human gut; feature: human-associated habitat; material: faeces | place: China | collected 2014 ... | reverse complement strand
TTTTCCTGCCCGGTTACAGGCGTTCGGTTACAAGGAATTGGAGGTCTGCCTATGAAGGATGTCCCGATTTGGGAAAAGAGCAATTTAACGCTGGAGGAAGCTGCAGCATACTCCGGCATTGGCATCAATAAACTGCGCGAGATTACCAACGAGGATAAGTGCAAATTTGTCCTTTGGGTGGGCAACAAGCGTTTGATCAAGCGCCGTCTGTTTGATTGCTTTATCGAGCAGGCGTATTCTATTTGAGAATGATGCAACGTCTTTTCTATTCGATATCGGTGGAAATCGCATGGTCGGTATGGTATACTAAAATTAACCCCTATATGCGCTTTTCACAGAAAGGAGTTTCTAAATGTCTGAAAAGCGCAAAGATAGCAAGGGCCGTGTTTTGAAGGATGGCGAAAGCCAGAGAGCAAACGGCACCTACGACTATCGTTATACCGATATCCACAAGAAACGGCGTTGTATTTACGCTAAATCCCTGACAGAGCTGCGGAAAAAAGAGGAAGAACTGTGGCGCGATCTGGCAGACGGCATCGACTACGCCGCCGGAGAGATGACGGTGGCTGATCTGGTTGACCGCTATATGAACCTGAAACGTGGGTTGAAACCCAATTCACTTCGGTCGTACAACACAGCGGTCAAGCGGATTCATGCTGACCCTTTCGGGCAAAAAGCCATCAAAACGGTAAAATTGTCCGATGCGAAAGGCTGGTTCGTGTTTCTGCATGACAGCGGTTTCAAGCAAAACACCATAGGAATCCTGCAAAGCGTTGTCAGACCGGCGTTTGAGATGGCGGTAGAGGATGACATCATCCGCAAGAATCCATTTAAGTTCAAGCTGTCGGACGTTGTGCCGAAGGACGCTTATGTGCGCAATGCCCTGACCAGAGAACAGCAGGAGAAATATCTGCAATTCGTTCAAGACTATGGCGGCAACTATTATGATGATATCGTCATTCTTATGGGAACCGGCTTGCGTGTGAGTGAGTTGTATGGCCTGACACGAGCAGATATCGACTTTGAACGGCACTGTATCCATGTCCGGCGGCAGCTTTGCCGGACGGCTGAAAAGCCCTACTTTGTCACACCGCCGAAAACAAAAAGCGGTATCCGCAATGTTCCCATGACAGATACCGTTTGTGCAGCGTTGCGGCGTGTAGTAAAAGCCAGAGCGTCCACGAAAGTGGAAGCGCTGGTGGATGGTTGCAGCGGATTCCTCTTTCTGGACAAGTCCGGAATGCCGAAGGTGGCAATGCACTTGGAAAACTATATGCGTGGCGTGCAGGGAAAGTTTGAGAAGGCGTACAGCAAACCTGTTCCGCGCATTACATCTCATGTGCTGCGACACACCTTCTGCACCAATGTTCAGCAGGCCGGGCTGGATGTAAAAAGCCTGCAATACCTGATGGGACACTCCAATGCCAGTGTGACGTTGGATGTCTACACGCACAGCAGCTTTGAATCGGTTGAAAGAGCCTTTGAACAGATCGCCGGCAACCTGTGATTTTCGACGCATGAAGCGGAATTGCTTACTCAATAAGTACCTTATGGAGACGGGATCTCTTCGGAGACCCCGTCTCTTTTTGTATAGAAACCACAGATGCAGCCCACTCTATCAAAAAGGGGTGAGCAGATGTCCGGCAAACGGGTATTGGCGTTGTATGCAGCTGTTCTGCTGGGGTTTGCGGTGGTTTTGTGCCGCCTGTATTTTCTGGCAGAGAACCATACCTATGCTGCCCGGGCCGAAGCGCAGAGCACGGTCCGGCTCTCGCTGCCTGCCCGGCGGGGCAGCTTTTACGACCACAGCGGCCTGCTTCTCACCGGGCTGGAAACGCGGTATCTTGCCCTCTGTTTCCCGGGCGAAAACAACTACACACGCCTGTATGCATTTACGGACAGTGCCGGGCAGGCACTTTTGTACCGGAACCGCAACCGCTCCGCACCGTTTCTGCTGGAAGTGGACCGCGACCTTTCCGGGCGCGGCATACGCTGCTTTGCAACGGCACGGCGCTGCGCAGAAGTTCCGCTGTGCCAGCATCTGATCGGCTATCTGGATGCAGAAGGCCGCGGCGTTGCCGGGCTGGAAAAGGCGCTGGACAGCCAGCTGGCCGGGACAAAGGAGCATGACACGCTGGTGTGCGCGGTCACAGCACAAGGACGGCTGCGGGCCGGGGAAACACCGCAGCTCACCCGGCAGGACAGCAGTGCGGTGGGCGTGCAGCTGACGATCTCCCGCCCGGTGCAGCGTGCCGCCGAAGCGGTGGCCGCAGACACCATGACCAGCGGCTGCATTCTGGTTCTGGACACGGCCACTGCTGCGGTTCGCGCCAGCGTCAGCGTACCGGGCTATGACCCGGATGACCTTGCCGCAAGTCTGGATGCACCGGACAGTCCGTTCCTGAACCGCGCACTGGAAAGCTATGCTGTGGGTTCAGTGTTCAAGCCGGTGCTGGCTGCGGCAGCGCTGGAGCAGGGCATCCTGCCGGAGTGCGAATGCACCGGTGCTGTGGTGGTGGATGGACAGATCTTCCGCTGCGCAGGCGGTGTTCCGCACGGAACGGTGGACATGACTGCGGCTCTGGAAAAAAGCTGCAACGGCTATTTTATCCGGCTGGGGCAGCAGCTGGGGGCAGAGACGCTTTTGCAGATGTCTCGGCAGCTTGGCTTCGGGCAGGAGGTGCCGGTGGCAGGTGCGCTGCACGCCGATGCCGGAAAGCTGCCGTCTGCCGGGGAGCTTGCCCAGAGCGGCCAGCTGGCAAATTTCAGCTTTGGGCAGGGCGGTCTGCTGGCATCACCGGTACAGATCGCCGCCATGATGAACACCATTGCTTCCGGTGGAGTGTACCGCACGCCTTTCTTTGTGTGTGGCTCGGTGGATGAAACTGACGGTACGCCGCTGGAAACGCTTGCACATCCGCAGTCAAGGCGGGTGATGAGTGCGGAAAATGCAGCGCTCCTGCGTAAAATGCTGCAGCAGGTGGTGGAAGAGGGCACCGCACAGGATGCTGCCGGGCTGGAAGAAGGGGCTGGCGGCAAGACCGGTACCGCGCAGACCGGGCAGTTCACACCGGATGGCACGGAACGCAAAAACTTGTGGTTCGCAGGGTTTTACCCGGCGCAGCAGCCGCGCTACACCATTGTGGTGCTGCAGGACGGGCAGGTGAGCACGGAACATTCCAGCGCCGCCATCTTTGCCCGGCTGTGCGCAATGCTGGACCTTCTGGCATAAAAATGCACGGTTTCTGCTTGCTTTTTTGCGCTTGTTATGCTACTATATATTTGTATTTCTGCGTAGTTTTTGTTGAATTAAAATAAAGGAGCGTTTCAATCCATGTCTGTTATCGAAATTGTTGGCGGTGTGATCCTGCTGATCGCTTCGCTCGTCATCGTTTTCCTCACTCTCATGCAGCACACCCACGGTCAGGGCCTTTCCGGTGCCATCAACGGCAGTATGGGCGGCGCAAACAATGCCCGTTTGACCCCGGCTGATCAGATGCTGGCCAAGACCACCCGCATTGCAGGCATTGTTTTCTTTGTGGTTGCCATTCTGGCATGTCTGTTTGCAGGCCGTCTGGCAGGTTGACAAGGTTCGTGCAGCCCCGTGTAAAGGACGGGGCTGTTTTTCTGTGTTATGATAGGATGTCAGCGGCAGTCTGACCGCTGGGCAGGGTGGGGCAGCTGGCCCACGATTGGCAGCGCTGCGGCACGTTGGAGGCTGCGGCCATGGAAGAGCAAGGAGAAAAAATATTATGGCAATGCGCGATAAAATTGAGCACGCGATCCAGAATCAGCCGTGCACCGTCAAAGACCTCAAATCCAAATTCGGCGGGGACCGCGGCTCGGACCGCAAGGTGATGGAGGCTGTGGATCAGCTGGTGCACGAGGCGGTCATCTGCCAGCGTCAGGGCGTGTTCTTTACGGTGCGCTCCGGCCGTGCAGACAAGGCTCTGCTGTGCAAGGTGGTAAAACTGGGCAAGAATTTTGCCTTTGTCATGCTGGAGGACGGCACCAGCGATATCTTTATCCCGGGCCGTTTTACCCGCGGTGCCATGCCCGGCGACATGGTGCTTGTGGAAAAGTTTGAGCACCCCCGTGTGGAGGGCAGCGATGAAGGCGAGATCCTGGCCATTCTGGAAGAAAAGAACGATCTGGTGGGCACTGCCCGCCGCATTGAGGGCCGCCTGAAGTTCGTGCCGGACGACTGCCCGGCCATCTCCATGCAGCTGATGCGGGACTGCGAAGGCGGCGCTAAAGACGGCGACAAGGTGGCGGTCGAGATCCTGATGCGCGGCAGCCGCCAGGAAGACCACCGCGTCGGCGTGGCCATGCGGTTCGGCAGCTCGGATGAAGCCAAGCGCTGCGCCAAGGCGTTGCTCTACGCCCGCGATATCCACACCCGCTTCCCGGACAAAGTCCGCGAGGAAGCCAAGAAGTTTGAGGGCATGACCGTTTCGGAAGAGGACTGCAAGGGTCGCATGGATCTGCGCGCTCTGCCCATCTTCACCATCGACAGCGCCGAGACCAAGGACATCGACGATGCCATCAGCCTGACCCGCACTCCGGAGGGCGGCTTTGAGCTGGGCGTCCACATTGCGGACGTCTCCAACTACGTCAAGCCCGGTTCTGAGCTGAACGAAGAGGCGTTCAACCGCGCCACTTCCGTATACTATGCCGACCAGGTCGTGCCCATGCTGCCCAAGAGTCTGTCCAACGGCATCTGCTCCCTGAACGAGAAGGAGCTGCGCCTGGCCTTCTCCTGCCTGATGCGGCTGGACAAGGACGGCAACCTGACCGATTACCGCTTCGTGAAGTCGGTCATCTGCAGCCGGGTCAAGGGCGTCTACGCAGAGATCAATGCCCTGCTGGCCGGAACGGCCGATGCCGAGATCCAGGCCAAGTACGCCGAGGTGGCCGACCAGCTGCCCGCCATGAAGGAACTGTACGCCCACCGTGCCCGCCTGCGCACCGAGCGCGGCTGCATCGACTTCGAGAGCGGGGAAGTGAAGCTCATCCTCGACGAGGACGGCCACTGCATCGACGTCAAGAAGCGCACCTCCGGCGAGAGCGAGGCCATGATCGAGGAGTTCATGCTGCTGGCCAACCAGTGCGCGGCCCACTTTGCCCGCGTCAAGCAGATCCCCTTCGTCTACCGTGTCCACGAGGAGCCCAACGGCGAAAAGCTGGAGCGCCTGCATGCACTGCTGCAGGCCTGCGGCATCAACGACCACTTTGCCAAGGAGGTGCCCACGCCCAAGGAGCTGAGCGCCATTCTGGAAGGGGTGCGCGGCACGGCATTTGAACAGATCGTCAATACCGGCATGCTCCGCTGCATGTCCAAGGCCTGCTACGAAGAAAAGCCCAAGGGCCACTATGGTCTGGTGCTGAAGGACTATGCCCACTTCACCAGCCCCATCCGCCGCTACCCGGATCTGGCCATCCACCGCATCATGACCGATCTGCTCAGCGGCACCGACAAGGAGACCATGGCCATCCGCTACACCGATTTTGCGATCCAGGCCTCTAAGCAGTCCAGCGAGCGCGAGGTCATCGCGGTGCAGATCGAGCGCAAGGCCGAGGACTGCTACAAGGCCGAGTATGCCCGCCGCCATCTGGGCGAGTGCTACGAGGGCATCATCTCCGGCGTGACCCAGCGCGGCCTGTTCATCGAACTGGAGAACGGCGTGGAGGGCTTCGTGCCCGCTTCCAGCCTGACCCCCACCGGCACCATGCTCACCGAGGGCATCCGCCTGTCCGACCCGGTCTCCGGCAAGAACTGGAACCTGGGCGACAGCATGATGATCACCATCGTCCGCGCCGATGTCAACCTCGGCAAGATCGATTTTGAGGTCGCCCCGGAGGCAAAACAGTAACCCGAACGGATTTCATCCGCTCCCGTCTTCTGTCACAGGAAGGCGGGAGCTTTTTTGCGCTTCACACTTTCGCCATATTTCCGACAAAGGTTGGGTTTTGCATAAAGTTTATACACTGGTCATCTTTTGTATGTTGTTCTGTCACAGGGGATGGGATATACTAAGCACAACGAAAGGGCGAGCGGGAATGCCGCCCGGAAAGAACCAAAACTTCAGGAGGTCTGCGTTATGTATTATTCCAGTGGCAACTACGAAGCGTTTGCACACCCCAAAAAGCCGGAAGGCGTTGACAATAAATCGGCCTATATCATCGGTTCGGGTCTGGCGGCACTGACCGCTGCCTGCTATCTGGTCCGCGATGGTCAGATGCAGGGCGACCACATCCATGTGATCGAGAAGGACCCGCTGCCCGGCGGTGCCTGCGACGGCTACAAGTACGACATCGGCTATGTGATGCGCGGCGGCCGCGAGATGGACAACCACTTCGAGGTCATGTGGGATCTGCTGCGCTCCATCCCGTCTCTGGAGACGGAGGGGGCCAGCGTTCTGGATGAGTATTACTGGCTGAACAAGGAAGACCCCAACAAGTCCCTCTGCCGTGCTACCGAAAAGCGCGGCCAGGATGCCCACACCGACGGCAAGTTCGGCATCTCCGACCGGGGCGCGATGGAGATCATGAAGCTCTTCTTCACCCCGGACGAGCAGCTGCAGGACAAGAAGATCACCGACATCTTCGACGACGAGGTCTTCAGCTCCAACTTCTGGATGTACTGGCGCACCATGTTCGCGTTCGAGAACTGGCACAGCGCACTGGAGATGAAGCTCTACCTCAAGCGCTATATCCACCACATCGGCGGTCTGCCCGACTTCACCGCCCTGCGCTTTACCCGCTACAACCAGTATGAGTCCATCATCCTGCCCATGGTCACCTATCTGAAGGACCACGGCGTGGAGTTCCGGTATGAGACCAAGGTCACCGACGTCCGCTTCCGGATCGAGGGCGGCAAAAAGCAGGCCAGCTCCATCACTGTGGAGCACAAGGGCGAGGAGAAGGTGCTGCCGCTGACCGAGAACGACCTGCTCTTCATCACCAACGGCGGCTGCGTCGAGAGCTGCACCATCGGCGCACAGGACAAGGCAGCCGGTTTCGACCCCACCATCAAGCCGGGCAACGGCTGGGATCTGTGGAAGAAGATTGCCGCACAGGACCCCTCCTTCGGCCATCCGGAGAAGTTCTGCTCGCAGCCGGAACTGTCCAACTGGGAGAGTGCCACCATCACCACTCTGGACGACAAGATCCCGCAGTATATCAAGAAGATCTGCAAGCGCGACCCCTTCACCGGCCACACCGTCACCGGCGGCATCGTCACGGTCAAGGATTCCAGCTGGCTGCTCAGCTGGACACTGAACCGCCAGCAGCAGTTCCGTGACCAGCCCAAGAACCAGCTCTGCGTCTGGGTCTACGGCCTGTTCAGCGACAAGCCCGGCGACTATGTGAAGAAACCCATGCGCGACTGCACCGGCCGTGAGATCTGCATGGAGTGGCTGTACCATCTGGGCGTTCCCACCGAGGACATCGCCGAGCTGGCCGACCACAGCGCCAACACCGTGCCGGTCATGATGCCGTATATCGACGCCTTCTTCATGCCGCGTGCCTTCGGCGACCGCCCCGACATTGTGCCGAAGGGTGCCGTCAACTTCGCCTTCCTGGGCCAGTTTGCCGAGACCGGCCGTGACACCATCTTCACCACCGAGTATTCGATGCGCACCGGCATGGAGGCTGTTTACACCCTGCTGGACATCGACCGCGGTGTGCCGGAGGTCTGGGGCAGCACCTATGATGTCCGCTGCCTGATCGACGCCACCGTCAAGCTCCGCGACGGCAAGAAGCTGACCGATATGGACCTGCCCTTCATCCAGAGGGTGGCCCTCAAGGAAGTGCTCAAGAAGATCGAGGGCACCGACCTTGAAAAGTTCCTCAAGGAGTACAACGCCATTTAAGGCGTTTTCTCAAACGTCTCCTCCGATCCAGTTTGGACCTCCCCCTGAATGCGGCCGGGCTCTGCACCCTGAGACAGGATGCAGGGCCCGGCCCTTTTTCGTATGATTTTACGGAGAATTTCCAAAATAGTACGACTTTTGTGAAAAGGATTTGCGCGGATTTTACAGTTTTCTCTTGCCCGAAACGATATTCTGTGATATGCTTAATCCAGAAATGCAGACCTCGCTGCGGCTGCGCTGCACACCACGGCTCCCCGTTGGGGAGCTTTTGTGCGGGCGGCGGCAGAGAGGCCGCAAAAAAGAGAGTACCGTAAATTGAAGGAGGTCATTTCCTGTGAAACAGTTCATTTCCCGCCGCAGCTTCCTCAAGGCTGCCGGAGCTGCCACTGCACTGACCGCAGTCTCCCTCGGCGCACCCGCCGCATCGGCCGAAGAGACCAATTGCTTCCTGGGCGAAAAGTCGGCTGTTACCATCCTCTACACCAACGATGTGCATACCTACATCGACAAGAAATCCCCCGAACTGACCTATGCCGGCATCGCTGCACTGAAGCAGAGCTATGTGGACGCTGGCCAGAACGTTCTGCTGGTGGACGCCGGCGACCACATCCAGGGCACGGCCTATGGCTCCATGGATGACGGCGAGACCATCATCAAGCTGATGAGCGAGGCCGGTTACGACCTGGCCACCCCCGGCAACCATGAGTTCGACTACGGCATGGCCCGCGCAAAGGCAGCCATGAAGGAAGCCGCTTTCCCCTATGTTTCCTGCAACTGGGTGGACCTGCGCACCGGCCTGAAGGTGCTGCCCAGCATCAAGATCTTCACCATCGGCGGCGCGCGCATCGCATTTGTGGGCGTTACCACCCCGGAGACCTTTACCAAGTCCACCCCGGCCTACTTCATGAACGCCAGCCAGACCAAGTACATCTATGACATCCTCGGCGGCGACGATGGCCAGAAGCTGTACAAGGCCGTCCAGAAGGCCATCGACAAGGCAAAGCTGCTGGGTGCAACAACTATCATTGGTCTGGGCCATCTGGGCGTAGACCCCTCGTCCGCCCCCTGGACCAGCGAAGAGGTCATCGCACACACCACCGGTTTCGATGCCTTCATCGACGGCCACTCGCACACCGTGATGGAGAACAAGCAGGTGACCGATGCTTCCGGCAAGGCCGTCACCCTGACCCAGACCGGCTCCTACTTTAAGAATGTCGGCAAGATGACCATCGGTGCCGATGGCTCCATCACCACCGAGCTGCTGCCCAGCTACGACGGCGCAGACGCCGCTGTGGCCGCTGCTACCAGCGAGTGGGTGAGCGCAGTGGACGACATGCTGGGCGAGGAGATCGCCGTGGGCGATTCCAAGTTCTACATCACCGACCCCGCCACCGGCAAGCGCCGCATCCGCTCCGGCGAGACCAACCTGGGCGACTTCGTGGCCGACGGCATCTATGCCTACTTCAATGAGATCGAAGACCTCCACTGCGACATCGCCATCATGAACGGCGGCGGCATCCGTGCAAATGTGGACGCAGGCCCCTGGAGCTTCAAGACCTGCAAGACCGTCAGCCCCTTCGGCAATGTGGCCTGCCTGATGTCCGTCACCGGCCAGCAGATCCTGGACGCCCTCGAATTTGGTGCCCGCTTCGCCGGTGCCGAGGGCAAGGAGAACGGCGGTTTCCTGCAGGTTGCCGGTGCCAAGTATGAGATCCACGCCATGGTCCCCAACACCGTCCAGACCGACGACAAGAATGTCTGGGTCGGCAGTGCTACGACCCCGCGTGTTTCGAATGTGGAGATCTACGACAAGACCACCGGCACATACAAGCCTCTGGACCCGAACGCCACTTATGCGCTGGCCGGTATGAACTACACCCTGCGCAACCTGGGCGACGGCTTCGCCATGTTCGACGGCGCAGAGCTGATCAAGGACTATGTCTCGGAGGATTACCTCGTCATGTCCAGCTACGCAGCCATGTTCGGCGGCGTGGATGCAAACGGTCTGCCGCACCTTTCCAGTGCCAACAGCCCGCTGGCCGATTACCCCGGCTATCTGCTCAACTACGAAGATCCCTACGGCGCAGGCCGCATCCAGATGATCTGGTAATGCCCTGAACCGAGAGAGACCGCTGTGCTCCTTCCGTTATCGACGGGGCCAGCGGTCTCTTTTTGTGCCCGGCGGAGCGGACCGAGCGCGGGAACGCGCTGCGCTGGTTCGGGGAATTGCATAGATTCCGGGAGCGTTCCTTGTGAGCAATGCTGAAATTCAGAACAGCACAGGTTGTTCGCTTGCGAACGATCGGACCGTGGGGTATAATAAAAAATGACAAGTGATATATCAGCTGCGCATTCCCGCGCACGAAAAAGGAGAAACAAGATGGAGATTCGATACACCAGCGCTGCCCAGTGGGTCGATGCCCGCGACGGTGTCATTCCGGCACCCTATGCTCTGGAAGCGGGGGAGAGCATCACCGACCGTTACCTGGAGCCGGTGGTCTTCCACAACGAAAACGGCCCCGACATCGGCGTGACCACCTGCGGCGTCATCGTCAGGGATGGCCTGTACTTCAAGGATATGGACAACAGCGGCGAGCTGGCCCCTTATAAGGACTGGCGGCTCAGCCCCGAAGAGCGCGCAAAGGATATGGTGGCCCATCTGCGCCTGGACCAGCAGGCTGGCCTTGTGCTGAACACCCTGTTCAACACCCCGGTGGCCCCCACCCGCGCCGAGGCTGCCGGTGCCGACGGCAAGCCGGAGTTTGGCAAGATCTACAAGCACCACGACCCGGACGAAAAGCCCATCCCCGGCCCGCTGCCCGGCATGACCATGAGCATTGATGACGCCGATGTGCTGGACAAGCACATCACGGCGGGCGTTTACCGCGGCGATATGCACTGCGAGGCCGGTATGGTGGCACTGTACCACAATGCGGGCACCCAGATGCTGGAATGCGAAGCCTGCAAGGGCGGCGTGGCGATTCCGTACTCTCTGCACACCAACCCCATCAACATCGGCTACCCGGACTCTCTGGGCATCGGTGCAGCGGTGCTGGGAGACGGCAACGCAGACTTCGTCTATGAAATGGCCGACACGGACCGGAAGATGATGAAGGCCGAGGGCCTGCACATCATGTACGGCCCGCAGGTGGACGTGGCCACCGACCCCCGCTGGCCCCGCACCAACGGCACCTACGGCGAGCGCACCGATGTGACCAGCGACATCACCGAAGCCCTCATCAAGGGCTACCAGAACGGCGACGACGGCCTGAACGAGGGTTCGGTCGTCCTGACGGTCAAGCACTTCCCCGGCGATGCCCCCTCCGAGAACGGCTTCGAGCCGCATGTGCCCATCGGTCAGTGGCGCATCTACCGCACCCCCGGCTCGATGGAAAAGTACCATCTGCCCCCGTTCCAGCGGGCATTCGACCACAAGGCATCTTCCATCATGCCCGACTACTCCCGCATCGCCGCCGATGGCCGCGCCGTGCCCCAGACCTACCGGGGCGAGGTGACCAGCACCGAGGCGGTGCCCAGCGCATACAGCAAGGAGCTGCTCACCGACCTGGCCCGCAACAAGATGGGCTTTGACGGCTACATCAACTCCGACTCCGGCATCACCACCGTGCAGATCTACGGCGTGGAGGACCTGACGGTGCCCCAGCGCTACGCCAAGGCCATTTCCGCCGGTACCGATGTCATCGGCGGCAACACCGACCCGGAGAACATCGTCAAGGCGGTGGAGGACGGTCTGCTGCCCAAGGCCGACCTCGACCGCGCCAGCTACAACCGTCTGCTGAGCCTGTTCCGCACCAAGCGTGTGGACAACCCCTATCTGGACCCCGACCAGGCCGACCAGGCCCGGCAGGATAACTTCGATGGTGCCAGGAAGAAGGCCTACGAAGCCAACCAGAAGGCTGTCGTTCTGGTCAAGAACCACGGCGGTGTTCTGCCGCTGGCCAAAGAGAAGAAGGTCTGCATCGTCACCTTCAAGGGCGTGGACTCCGGCTTTGCCAAAATGGCACAGGCCATGGGTGCCGGTCTGGGCTCTGCCAATGCCGACGAGGCGCTGCGCAAGACACTGGCGGAGGCCTTCGAGAAGAAGGGATACACTGTCGTCGCCACCCCGGAGGAGGCCGATGTGCTGTACCTCCACGTGTGGCCCATCAGCAACGGCGTGGTGTTCTACCAGTTCGCCATGCCCGTCATCGAGATGGGTGAGATCGTCACGGACGAGCGCGAGACCAACAAGAGCCAGAAGAAGACCGGCAAGCAGGTCACGGTGACCACCCTGAAGAACGTCGAGAAGATCCGGGAGCTGGCCGATGCCATCCACGCGCGCGGCGGCAAGGTCGTGGGCACCTGCGTGGTGAACAACCCCTGGCTGCTGGACAAGCTGGAGCCCTACTGCGACGCGCTGACCATCCAGTACACCGTCAGCACGGTGGCGCTGAACAACGCCCTGAACGCACAGGTGGACGTCATCAGCGGCGACTTTGCCCCCACCGGCAAGCTGAGCCTGACCATGGTGTCCGACCCCGCCGTCATCGCCATCACCGAGCAGGAGATCGACGGTGTGGTGCGTGAGATCTGCGCTTCGCCCAACGATGTGCCCGGCTACGATAAGGACCCGTACATCGACCCGGCCATCCTCGCCGGGGTGCGCGGCGGCAGCTACGCTTACTGCGACGCCGACGGCAACTATTACCGCAGCGGGTTCGGTCTGAATTACTGACCCTCTCCGTCCTTGCTTCGCAATGCCACCTCTCCCAAAGGGTGAGGCAATGGCATGTCGGGTAGCTCCTGCTGGACGCTCAACGTTTTTTCGCTCACAAGTAGAATGGAGTTCCGTGCCGCTTGTCAAAGCCCGCCGGGGGTGCTACAATGGAGCCAGCGACCATGCTGAAAGGGGATAGAACTATGGAATTTCGGGACAAGCCCATGCAGAACCTCGTTCGCATCAAGGAGAAGGAGATCTGCAAGAATGTGCAGGCGCTTTTGCTGGACGGCGAGACCATCGTGGGCGCGTACAAGACCGTGCGCGACCAGGCGGTCTTTACCTCGCACCGCATCTTTCTGGTGGATATGCAGGGGGTCACCGGCACCCGGCAGGAGATCTTCGTCCTGCCGTACCGCAAGGTGCTGCACTTTGGCATCCAGACCGCAGGCTTCGGCGACCCGCTCCAGACCTCTGAGCTGACGGTCTGCTTCGCGGATGAGCACGAGGCAAAGTTCGGGTTCATCGGGCAGGACGAGCTGCTGAGTGTGGCCCGCGCCATCAGCCGCTGCATCCTGTAACACCGTACAAAAACGCAGAGCGCCCGCTCCGGCTTCTGACCCCGGAGCGGGCGCTCTGCGTTTGCTGTAATATGCGAATAACGGAGAATGGCGAACGATCAGCCGGCCACACGGTCCATCCGGCCTGCCTCCAGCATGTAGCGCAGGAAGCCGGTCACGTCGGCGGGGTCGGTCACAGTGATGTCAAAGCCCTTTCTGGGGGCGTCCATCATCCGGAGGATGGAGGATGCAGCGGCATCCTCTTTCAGGTCACAGGTCTTGCCGTTGTCCAGATGCAGCAGCACACTGCCGCGGCTGGCGGAAACCTGACGCATGAAACGGTCTTTATCAAAATATTCGATACGAAGCATAAAAATACCTCCTGTCAGAAAGTTGTTTATTTGCACGCCGTCTTCCGGGTGAGCTGCTCGTGCATGACGATCATCAGGATCAGCAGCGCCAGCAGATACACGGGGAAGAGGGCAGGGGCAACGTTGTTTGCCAGCAGGCCGAACAGCGGCGGCATGACCAGATTGCCGACATAGGCGCTTGCCATCTGGATGCCGATCACAGCCTGTGACCGGTCCGCGCCGAAGTGGTCCGGCGTGGAGTGGATGATGCTGGGGTAGATGGGCGCACAGCCCAGCCCCACGAGGACGAGGCCGGCCAGCGAGAGCGCCTGCGGCCTCGGCAGAAGCAGGGCGGCCACACCCACGGCCAGAACGGTCTGCCCCAGACGGATCATCTGGGTGTCGTTGAACCGGAGGGTGACGAAGCCGCAGAAGCCGCGCCCCACCGTGATGCCCAGATAGAACAGGCCCGCAAAGGCAGCGGCCGTGTCGGCCGGGACGCCCTTGCTCAGCGTGAGGTAGCTGCTGGCCCAGAGGCCCGCCGTCGTTTCGAGGCCGCAGTAGCAGAAGAAGCAGAGCATCACTTCCCGCGCACCGGGGATGGCCAGGATCTGGGGCAGCGTCAGCGGCCTGGCCGGGGTGCCGTCCGCGCTTACGGCGGCCGGGCTGCCTTTCCAGAGCGGCAGGCTCAGCACCAGAACGGCTGTGATGCCGACCTGGATGAGGGCTACGATGCGGTAGCCACCGTTCCAGCCCTGCCCGCCGGTCAGGGCCAGGCTCATCAGCACCGGGCTGATGATGGTGCCCACGCCCCACATGCAGTGCAGCCAGCTCATGTGGCGGCTCTCGTAGTGGAGGGCAACGTAGTTGTTCAGGGCGGCGTCCACGCTTCCGGCACCCAGCCCGTAGGGGATGGCCCAGAGGCAGAGCATCCAGAACGCGCTCGACACTGAGAATCCGAACAGCGCCGCCGCCGTCATCGCCACACTGAGGGCCGTGACCTTGCCGGTGCCCAGCGCACGGGTCAGCCGGTCGCTGCACAGGCTGGAAACGATGGTCCCACAGGAGATGATCATCGAGACGATGCCTGCGTAGGACACCGGCACCCCGAAAGCGGGGTAGAGGTTCGGCCAGGCGGAGCCGAGAAGCGAATCCGGCAGGCCGAGGCTGATGAACGCCAGATAGATGACCGGCAGAAGAAGCTGTGCCATGGGTTGTGTTCCTCCCGTTTCGGTGTTATACTGGACTTGCGGCCTCTGATGAAATAATACCACGAAATCAGCGGCTGTGGTAGGAGAAAATCTGAAATTTTGTACAACAAAACCGGCATTGATAAAAAATGTTCAAAGATTTGCGGAAAGGAACTGGTCAATATGGCATATCGAACGAGCTGTGCAACAATCGTCCATGAGGGCGGCGTCCACTGCGAACCGGACATCGTGGCTGACGCCGAAGGGCGCGAGCTGGTGCAGCACGGCAGTGCGCTGTTTCCCATCGCCTGCTACGCCGAAGACCTGGCCAGCTACTCGGTGGCGTGGCACTGGCATGAGGAATTTGAATACATCCTCACCATACAGGGCCCCCTCCATGTGGATGTGAACAAGACCCGCCTGACACTGCAGACCGGGCAGGGCGTCTTCCTCAATTCGGGGGCGCTGCACTCGGTGGAACAGGCGGAGGGCACGGCCCTGCTCCACTCCGGCGTCTTCCAGCCCCGTCTGGTGGGCGGCATGGACACCATCTTCTGGCAAAAGCTCATCCGGCCCCTGCTGCAGCCCGGTGCCCCGGCGTTTTTTCTGCTGGACGAGGCGGTGCCCTGGCAGAAACAGGTACTCGTCTTTCTGCGGGACGCCTGGAAAGAGGTGGCGGACGAGCCGTTCGACTACGAGAACCGGGTGCGGTATCATCTCTCGGCGGCGCTGCGGCTGCTGAGCACCCAGTGCGTGGGCGGCAAGACCAAGGTCTCGGAGCAGGAGCAGATCGCCTCGGAGCGGATGAAGCGGATGCTCCGCTACGTGGAGGAGCACTACGCCGAGGAGCTGACGGTGGAGAAGATCGCGGCCTGCGTGGCCCTGAGCGAGAGCGCCTGCCTGCGCAGCTTCCGGCAGCTGCTGGGCATCACGCCCATCCAGTACGTCAAGCAGTTCCGGGTGGAAAAGGCCGCCGAGCTGCTGCGCTCCACCCGGCTGAAGACCGGCGAGATCGGTCTGGAATGCGGCTTCTCGGACGGCAGCTACTTTATTAAAACGTTCCGGGAGATCAAGCACTGCACCCCCCGCGAATACCGCACAAAATTCTGTTGAGATCTGGAAAAGGAAAAAAACGGAAGACAAAGTGTGCATAACCAAACAGCCGGGAGGCGTTCCGAAACGGAAGCCTCCCGGCTGTTATGGTTCAGAGGGTCTTATTGCAAAAGGCTGCTGGAATCGGTGCCGCCAGCCGTCAGGCGGGCCTGGATCCCGTTGTGCGTCCAGAGGATGTCGGCTTCATCGACCCCAAGATTCAGAAGTGCGTCGATGGAGACCGAAGTCGGACGGTACAGCAGTGTGCAGAAACGGATGGTTTCTACCCCCTGCGCTTTGAGCGTCCGGAGGGTCTCCATGGTGAGATGTGCGGTGGCCACAATGCTGTTGACGCGAATGGTAAGGACCTTGCCTTGGGCATTCAGTGTGCAGGTGTGCGTGATCTGCTTTCCCAGTGCATTGGTGACGGAAAGCCCCTCTACGGTAACGAGATACTCTGCATCCGAGGCGGTCAGCTCTTCGGCAGGAGCGGAAGTCGAGACCGCACCCGACGGCTCAGAGGGCTGCTCCGGGTTAGGGTTGGGCTGCTCCGGGTTGGGATTAGGATTCTCCGGGTTGGGGTTAGGATTCTCCGGGTTGGGGTTAGGATTCTCCGGGTTGGGATTAGGATTCTCCGGGTTGGGGTTAGGATTGGGTTTCTCCGGGTCAGGTTTCTCCGGCTTTTCCGGTTCCGTAGGCTTGTCATCCTTTAGGGTAAGATCCACACCGGCCGAATCCCACCGTTTGATGACAGCACCTACTGGCAAACCGGCAAACTTCTGTTCTTTGAGCGGTGTATCGCCAATGGCAATGCTTCCGCCTGCGGTGGCATCAATGGTTACTTTGCCTTCAATGGTAATATCGGACTTTACCTCAGTAGCACCGTCAGCAACGCTGCCGCTGCCGATGGCCGCAGCACCGGCGAGGGGATAATTCTCGTCATTCAGAACGCCGCCGCCTGTAGCAGTAATGTTAGGAGAACCAGCTTCGGTGCTCTTGATGGAAACTTTGTTTCTGGTATCCTCGGTGTCGGGTTCTGTTTCTGCGCCGCCACCGATACCGGCAGCACCAGCGCCGCCCTGTGCGTTTTCGATGGTGACATTGCCCTCGATGGTCACGTCACCAGTTCCAAGAGCACCGCCGCCAATACCGGCACCTTCTTCGCCGCCGGCGGCGTTGCCGATTTGAGCGTTGCCTCTAATGATTACATTGCCGATGCCAATAGCGCCGCCGCCAATGCCGGAACCACCAGAACCACTTTTTGCATTTTCGATTTTGGCGTTGCCTTCAATGGTCACGTTGCCTACAGTTGGATCGATTACCATGCCATCGCCATCGGGATACAAATCGCCTTGGCCGCTGCCGATGCCAGCGCCGTTTGCGCTACTTTCTGCATTTTCAATGACTGCATCACCTCTGATGAGGATCTCGCTGTCACCATAGGTGCCACTGCCGATGCCGGCTCCAGCTTCACCGCCCTGTGCGTTTTTGATGACGGCATCACCTTCAACGGTCACTGTGCCCAGACCCTGATAGCCGCTGCCGATGCCAGCAGCCATATAGCCACCAGAGGCTTCGGTGATGGTGCCGCCGCTGATGGTGACAGTGCCATTTCCTCCAATAAGAGTGTCCTTCGGTATCGCGCCAAGACCGCCACCAATACCGGCACCATAATTGCCCGTAGCCTTTGCGGTGATATCGCCGTCGGTAACTGTGACAGTACCATTGCCGTAGGCACCGCCGCCAATACCGGCACCCAGACTGCCGCCCGTAGCGGTGATCGTACCGCCGGAAATTGTCACATCGCCGTCACCGCCGACGGCGTCCGTGTCACCGGCACCGCCGCCAATACCGGCACCCTGACTACCACCGTTGGCAGTGATCTCACCGCCCGTAATGGTCACTTGGCCGTCTTGTTTGTCACTGCCGCCGATGCCAGCACCGTGGTAACCACCCGTGGCAGTCAAACTGCCAGTAGTATCGGACGCACTTCCCTTTGCGGAGCCATCATCATTCTTTTCGTCCTGAATCGTCAGCGTGCCGCTGTCGTCGGTCTTGTTATGCTCCAGACCGGCGTGGCCATATCCGCTTGTCAGCGTGTTGTTGCCGTTCAGCTCGATGTTCGTATTGCCGCTGCCGGTCACTTCCACGGCGGTTTTGTATTGATCGGGGTCGTAGCCGTGTTCGTATTTTTCATCAACATTGATGTTCACATCTTTCAAGGTGACATTGGCCGTCTGGTCTTTGTCTGCGTCGATGGTGACCGTGTTCCCCGTGCTTGTGCCGGTGATGGTGATTTCGTTGTCCTCACGATCTTGGATGTATCCGCTGCTGTCGCTGACGTATTCCTTTTGTTCCCCATTCATAAACCACTGGCTGATGAGATTGCCGTTTTCCGTAGCGTGGATATCAATGGAGCCGCTGGCAATATCATACGTAGCGGCAAAAGCAGGAAGGGCCATGCCGGTCATCATGGCACAGGCGAGAGCGAGGGCTGCGATCCGTTGTGCGGCAACGCGGGGAGGGGGAGCTGCCTTTTTCTTGCCGAAAGGCACCGGAACATGCCCCAGGACGCGCATGGCGAGTCTGCGATAAGAGACCATTGAGAATACCTCCTATTACATATATTCTATAATATATTGGAACCGGACAGGGCGGTGCGCCACCGTCCCTTCCAACTCGTACCACAACATGGATTGAGGAACCAGAAAACAGAGGTTGCTTGCTAAGCTAAATATAGCACGTGGGGGGGGGGTAAATGCAAGACTTTTCTGCGTGAATGGGTGCATTTCCTGCGTGAAACATGGAAAAATTCCAGAAATTCCCTTTTTTGCGGTGGCTCACGCAAGCAACGTTGAGCCGGATGCTTTTTTTGGCAGGGAGGGCGAGGCGGCAGAAAACGGGCCAGAACAAAACAGCAGCAGCCGGGAGGCATGAAAAAGATCTGCAAAAACGGAAAAAACCGGCCGCAGAATCTTGACGAATGAAGACAAACATGATAGAATAAAAAAGTAGTCAGGGAGACGCGCGAACGGCGGCTGGACTGCGATGCAAGATCTACGGAATTGAATATTCTCGGCAAAGCAGTCGAAAGGCTGTGACGCAAAGCTATAGGGCCTGTAAAATGGCAGCCAGTTGCTTCTCAAATCGGGCACGATGTGTACCCGCCTTTTGAGCGACCTTCATCTGAACAGCAGGTGTCGATTTGCCGAGTTTGCCTTGGCAAATCGACACCTTTTTCATTATGACATCTCCGTGCTTCAAATAAATCCGGGGAAGGCCCGACACGAGCAATGCTTGTGTCGGGCTTTTTCTTTACCCGGATTTATGATATACTGTTTTGCAAGGAACACAACAAACAGGAGGAGTCAGCGTGGAGGATTACCGCACCATCCGGGGCACAGCCATCGGCGAATATGAGGAGAAGAAGAGCCGCTTCATTGCGCAGCTCGCGTTTGCAGACAGTGAGGAAAAGGCCGTGGCCTTTCTGGAGCAGGTGCGCGCCGCCAACCGCACCGCGCGGCACAACGTTTACGCCTACCGCCTGCGGGAGGGCAACCGGGAGCGCTACTCCGACGACGGCGAGCCTGCCAAGACCGCCGGGACCCCGGCGCTGGAAGTGCTGCAGCACAGCGGCCTGACCGACCTCATCGTGGTCGTGACCCGGTACTTTGGCGGGGTGCTGCTGGGCACGGGCGGCCTCGTCCGCGCCTACACCACCGCGACCGCCCGCGCACTGGAAAACGCCGAGGTCGTCACGGTGCGCAGCGTGGTGGAGCTGGAAGTGACGGTGGACTATGCACTCTACGAGCGGGCTGCGCTGCTCATCCACGCCGCCGGGGCCAAACTCGCCGACCCGCAGTTCACCGACCGCGTGACCCTGCACTGGCAGATGCCGGAGGGCACCGAGCCGCCGCTGCTGGAACAGCTGCGGGAGCTGACGCGGGGCGGGGCCGAGGTGAGCGTCTCGCAGCCGTTCTATGCGCCGTTCTGATGCCCCTCTCCGTCTCGCATTCGCTCGTCCGCTCCCCCGAAGTGGGAGCCATTGGCAGTCGGCTGCATGGCTGCATGGCCGCTGCGCTCTGGGAGCAGCACCGAGAGATTTTTATAGGATAATTTTGGACAGGACAGGAAGATTCCCCCTTCGACAGAGCAATTCTGCTACAATAGCTGCGGGCGCAGCTGCGCTGGGAAGGGGGCAGGAACCAGCATGAAAGTGAGGGATACCGGATGGATGTACGCCAGCGTACCGAAGAGATCGAGCGGCTGACCTTTGCCCCCTGGGCGACCTTCAGCGATGCAAGCCGGGGCCGGGCCCGGCCGGAGCCGCAGGACCCCATCCGCCCGGTGTTCCAGCGCGACCGGGACCGCGTGATCCACTGCAAGGCGTTCCGCCGCCTCAAGCAGAAAACGCAGGTCTTCCTCTCGCCGGAGGGCGACCTCTACCGCACCCGGCTGACCCACACGCTGGAGGTGGCGCAGATCGCCCGCACCATCGCCCGCGCCCTGCGCCTGAACGAAGACCTGACCGAGGCCATCAGTCTGGCGCATGACCTGGGCCACACGCCCTTTGGCCACGCAGGGGAGAGCGCACTGGACAAGCTCTGTCCGGATGGCTTCAAGCATTACCGCCAGAGCCTGCGGGTGGTGGACAAGCTGGAACAGAACGGCCGGGGCCTCAACCTGACCTGGGAAGTGCGGAACGGCATCATCACCCACACCAAGGGCACCTGGGCGGCGACCCCGGAGGGCCGCATCGTCCGGATGGCGGACCAGATCGCGTTCGTCAACCACGACATCGAGGATGCCGTCCGTGCCGGGGTGCTGGACCCGGCGATCCTGCCCAGAGAATGCACCGCCGTGCTGGGCGAAACGAAATCCCAGCGCATCACGACCATGATCCAGAGCATCCTCGCCCATAGCGACGGCGATGTGGCCATGGGCGCGGAGGAAGAGGAAGCCTTCCTTGCGCTGAAGGATTTCATGTATGCCAATGTCTACAATGACCGCACCGCCAAGCGCGAAGAGCAGAAAGTGGAAAAGGTCCTCACGGAACTGTACGAATACTACCTGACCCACATCGACCAGATGTCCAACTTCTATTTGCAGCTGGCCTATCAGGAGGGCCGTGACCGCGCCGTGACCGATTACATCAGCGGCATGAGCGACGAGTTCGCCATCCGGACCTTTGAGGATGTGTTCGTGCCCCGCAAGTGGCACGTGTTATAAAAGGAAGCAGGAAAAAAGAGCCATGATCCCACACGAGTACATTGAAGAGCTGAACCGCCGCACCGACATCGTCGATCTGGTGGGCAGCTATGTGCAGCTGAAACGGAAGGGCCGCCTCTATGGCGGCCTGTGTCCGTTCCACAGCGAGAAGACCCCCTCGTTTTACGTCTACCCGGACACCCAGAGCTTTTACTGCTTTGGCTGCGGGGCGGGCGGCGATGCCATCAGCTTCGCCAAAAAGATCAACAGCATCGACTACGGCGAGGCTGTCAAGATGCTGGCAGCCCGCGCCGGGATGCCGGAGCCGCAGGAGGACGACAAGACCGGGCGGATGCGCAGCCGCATCCTCTCGATGAACCGCGAAGCGGCCCGCTTCTTTCACGCCTGCCTGAATTCGACGGTCGAGGAGGCCCGGCAGGCCCGTGCCTACTGGCGCCGCCGCGGGCTGGACGACAAGACCATCGTGCGGTTCGGCCTCGGCTATGCCCCCAACGATGGACAGGCCCTCTATCAGTTCCTGCGGGATAAGGGCTACAACCAGCAGGAGCTGGACGCCAGCGGCCTGTTCAAGCGCAGCGCTTCCGGGCGCATCTACTGTTTGTTCTGGAAGCGGGTCATGACCCCCATCTTCGACCTGCGCGGCAACATCATCGCGTTTGGCGGGCGTGTGCTGGACGACTCCAAGCCCAAATACGTCAACAGCCCCGAAACGCTGGTCTACCACAAATCCGAGACGGTGTTCGCGCTGCAGATCGCCAAAAAGAGCGCCTCCCGCCGGTTCGTCCTCTGCGAGGGCTATATGGATGTCATCAGCATGCAGCAGGCGGGCATCGACACCGCCGTCTGCGCCTGCGGCACGGCCCTGACGCCGGAGCAGGTGCGGCTCATCAGTGAGTACGCCGATGAGGTCATCCTGAGTTACGACTCCGACGAGGCGGGCCAGAAAGCCACCCTCCGCTCGCTGGAACTGTTCCGGAACAGCACGGTGCGGGTGGGGGTGCTTCAGATCCCCGGCGCAAAGGACCCGGACGAGTACATCAAGCGCTATGGTGCCGACCGCTTCCGCGCCCTGCTGGACGGCGTAGGCAACGCACTGGATTTCCGGCTCAAGCGCCTGCGGGATCAATACGACCTGACCCAGGACGCCCAGCGGCTCGAATACATCCGCGATGCCGTGGATCTGCTGGCCGAGCGCTCCAACCCCACCGAACAGGAGGTTTACGCCGGGCGGCTGGCCGAGGAGACGAACATCTCCAAGACCGCCATCCTGACCCAGCTGGGCACCGCTGTCAAAAAAGCGGGCAGCAAGCGACGACGGGAGGAGAACCGCTCCCGCCTGCACTCCGGTGAGATGGATCAGATCAATGTTCCTTACAGCGCAGGCGGCTCGCAGGCGCTGGGTGTGGCCTCGGCTGAGCAGCGGTTGCTGGCGGCACTGCTGCGGGAGCCAAGCTACATCCCCAGGGTGCGGGCCGCACTGCCGGCGGAAAAGTTCCTCCTGCCCCAGCAGAAGGAGCTGTATCAGGCCATGCTGGACTGTCAGGCGCAGGGCATCGAGGTCAGCCTTTCCACCCTGCGCGGCTTTGTACAGAGCGAAGAGGCCCTGAATGAACTGAGCCGCCTTGCGGCACAATACAGCGATGTCAACTGTACCACCGAGGATATCAACTTTTATCTGGAACGCATCGCCCGCGGCACCCCGATCGCGAAGAAGGCGGCCCAGATGTCCAATGAAGACTTAGAGCAGTATCTCCAGTCGATGCGAGAAAAGAAACAGGGAACTCTCCCTGCAGAAGACTGAGCGCTCCCTTTCCTCCCGGCTGGAGCTGGAAGGAGAAGGAATCATGCGGAAATTGTCGCAGACGGAAGAACTTGCAAAGATTTTGGCGAGCCGTGCCCGGCACCACCTTCTGACGCCGGAGCAGGTCAGCCGCGCCATGGAAGAGCAGGAGTACGATGTCGCCGGGCTGGACGCGCTGTATGAGGCGCTGGAGGCCCGCGGCATCCGGGTGGAGGAAGAGGACGCCGACCTCCCGCTGCTGGACGATGCCCAGATCGGCCGACTGGAACATGAGCTTTCTGCCGAGGGCGTGGCGCTGGACGACCCGGTGAAAGCCTATCTGAAGGAGATCGGGCAGGTGCCGCTCCTCTCGGCAGAAGAGGAACAGACGCTGGCCCGCGCCGCCAGAGCAGGGGATGCGGACGCCCGCCGACGCCTCAGCGAGGCGAACCTGCGGCTGGTGGTCTCGGTGGCCAAGCGCTACGCGGGCAGGGGGCTGCCCTTCCTCGACCTCATCCAGGAGGGCAACCTCGGCCTGATGAAGGCAGCGGAGAAGTTTGAGCCGGACAGGGGCTTCAAGTTCTCCACCTACGCGACATGGTGGATCCGGCAGTCCATCACCCGTGCCATTGCCGACCAGGGGCGGACCATCCGCATCCCGGTGCATCTGGTGGAGCACATCAACCGGGTCCGGAAGACGGCAGGGGAGCTGCTGCGGAAGAATGGCCGCGAGCCCACGGCGGAGGAGATCGCTGTCCGGCTGGAGATGGAGCCGGACCGGGTGCGGGAACTGCTGCAGCTGGCGCAGGAGCCGGTCAGCCTGGAAACGCCGGTGGGCGAGGAAGAAGACGCCCACCTCGAAGATTTCATTCAGGACGAAGAAGCCGGGATCCCGGTGGATGAAGCGGGCCGCCAGCTGCTCCGCCGGGAGCTGATGAGTGTGCTCAAGAGTCTGACGCCCCGCGAAGAGCGGGTGATCACGCTCCGCTTCGGCCTCGACGACGGCCGGCCCCGCACTCTGGAAGAGCTGGGGAAGGAGTTCAACGTCACGCGGGAGCGCATCCGCCAGATCGAGGCAAAAGCCCTCCGCAAGCTCCGCCATCCCAGCCGGGCCAAACGGCTGCGGGATTATCTGGAATAAAGCTCCCGAAGGGGCACCCATCACGCCGGGTGCCCCTTTCGTCTGCCCGGAAGCACAAGAGCAAACCTGTACAAAATGCACAAGGGTGTTTTTGGTGAGAACGTGCAAAACTCAAAAAGCAATACCCAAAACGCACAAAGCGAACACGGAACCGGGTGTGCCACAAAAGCGGGGGCTTGACAAAAAAATCGGCCCGAAATAGGAAAAATGGCTTGACAACAGGGCTTTCCCGGTGTATACTGCATTAGTATCACATAATGGCCTAGTGCGCCAAAAAGGGAGCTTCGGTTCGGTCGGCCCAAGGGGCAGACATGAAAAGTTTGTGAAAAACGCCGAACTTCCTCGGAGGATACGGGTCGATTTATGTGCGTCTGCTCAAATTTGACCCGTAGAACGCAACATCCGTAGAGTATAAAAGTAAGGAGTGGTTGATTTTATGATGAAAGTCAAGCCCGTAAAGCTCGGCAAAACCGAGCGCATGAGCTTCTCCCACATCGACGAAGTCATCAGTATGCCGAACCTGATCGAGGTCCAGAAGAACTCTTACCAGTGGTTCCTGGACGAGGGCCTGAAAGAGGTCTTCCACGACATCGGCACCATTGAGGACTACACCGGCAATCTGGCACTGAGCTTCGTGGACTTCCGGCTGGATAAGGAGCCGAAGTACAGCATCAAGGAGTGCAAGGAGCGCGACGTGACCTATGCAGCACCCCTGCGCGTCACCGCCCGTCTGCTGAACAAGGAGACCGGCGAGGTGAAGGATCAGGAGATCTTCATGGGAGACTTCCCCCTGATGACCGACGCCGGCACCTTCGTCATCAACGGCGCAGAACGTGCGATCGTCAGCCAGCTGGTTCGTTCTCCCGGCGTATTCTACGGAGATGCCAAAGATAAGGTCGGCAACGATCTGTACAGCGCCACCATGAACCCCAACCGCGGTGCATGGCTGGAGTACGAGACTGATGCAGCGAACGTCTTCTACGTTCGTATCGATAAGAACCGCAAGCTGCCCGTCACCGTGCTGTGCCGTGCACTGGGTCTGTCCACCAATGAGGATATCCTGAACTTCTTCGGCGACGATGAGCGCATCCTCGCTACGCTGGAGAAGGATACCACCAAGAACCAGGAAGAGGGTCTGCTGGAGGTCTACCGCAAGCTGCGCCCCGGCGAGCCTCCCACGGTGGAGTCCGCTACCAGCCAGATCAACATGCTGTTCTTCGACCCGCGCCGTTATGACCTGTCTCGTTTCGGCCGTTATAAGATGAACAAGAAGCTGTCTCTGGCACGCCGCATCACCGGTCAGGTGGCTGCTGAGAATGTGGTCGCTCCGCTCACCGGCGAGATCCTGATCGAGGCTGGTGCCAAGATCACCCGCGAGCTGGCTGAGAAGGCTGACAATGCCGGTGTGAATCTGGTCGTGCTGAAGCTCGACGATCCCATGAAGGAAGAGAGCCGGAAGATCAAGGTCATCACCAACGGCTGTGTGGATGCACAGGGCTTCTTCTCCTTCGACGTGAAGGAGTGCGGCATCAACGAGCGCTGCTCCTTCGATGAGATCAAGAAGATCCTCGACACCACCTCTGATGTGGAAGAGCAGAAGGAGATGCTGCGCCGCAACCACGACCAGCTGATCGGCCGCACCGTTACGGTCGCCGATATTCTGGCTTCCATCAACTACCTGAACGGTCTGGGCCACAATATTGGTACCACCGATGATATCGACCATCTGGGCAACCGCCGCATCCGCAGCGTGGGCGAGCTGCTGCAGAACCAGTTCCGCATCGGCTTCTCCCGCATGGAGCGCGTCATCCGTGAGCGCATGACCCTGCAGAGCCAGGACCAGAGCGTCATCACGCCGCAGGCCCTCATCAACATCCGCCCGGTCGTCGCCGCCATCAAGGAGTTCTTCGGTTCTTCGCCGCTGTCTCAGTTCATGGACCAGAACAACCCTCTGGCGGAGCTGACCCACAAGCGCCGTCTGTCTGCTCTGGGCCCCGGCGGTCTGAGCCGTGACCGCGCAGGCTTCGAAGTCCGCGACGTTCACTACAGCCACTACGGCCGTATGTGCCCCATCGAGACGCCCGAAGGCCCGAACATCGGTCTGATCTCCTATCTGGCATCCTATGCCAAGATCAACGAGTACGGCTTCGTTGAGGCTCCGTACCGCAAGGTCAAGAAGACCTACGACGAGAACGGCCGTCTGATCGATCAGGTCGTTACCGACGAGGTCGAGTATATGACCGCTGACGTCGAGGACGAATACGTCGTCGCCCAGGCCAACGAGCCGCTGGACGAGGGCAAGCACTTCATCCGTCCCCGCGTTTCTGCCCGCCGCCGCGACGACATTCTGGAAATCGACGCCGAGAAGGTCGATTACATGGACGTCTCGCCCCGTATGATGGTCTCTGTCGCGACCGCCTGCATCCCATTCCTGGAGAACGATGACTGCAACCGTGCTCTGATGGGTTCCAACATGCAGCGCCAGGCTGTGCCTCTGATGGTCACCCAGCAGCCCATCGTGGCCACCGGTATGGAGTACAAGGCTGCCACCGACTCCGGCACCGCCGTTCTGGCAAAGAACGACGGCGTCGTCGAGAAGATGGACGCAGACCATGTGGTCGTCCGCAATGAGCAGGGCACCCTGGACAACTACTCGCTGATCAAGTTCGCCCGCTCCAACGCAGGCACCTGCATCAACCAGCGTCCCATCGTCGAGGTGGGCGAGTCCGTCAAGGCAGGCCAGGTCCTGGCCGACGGCCCCGCAATGCGCAACGGCGAGATCTCTCTGGGCAAGAACGCTCTGATCGGCTTCATGACCTGGGAGGGCTACAACTACGAGGACGCCGTCCTGCTGAACGAAAAGATCGTCCGTGAGGACGTTTACACCTCCATCCACATCGAGGAATATGAGACCGAGTCCCGCGATACCAAGCTGGGACCCGAAGAGATCACCCGCGACATCCCCAACGTTTCGGAGGATGCCCTGAAGGATCTGGACGAGCGCGGCATCATCCGCGTGGGTGCCGAGGTCAAGAGCGGCGACATCCTGGTCGGCAAGGTCACCCCGAAGGGCGAGACCGAGCTGACCGCTGAGGAGCGCCTGCTGCGCGCCATCTTCGGCGAGAAGGCCCGCGAGGCTCGCGATACCTCTT
>ERZ834694.1037-NODE-1037-length-27548-cov-4.752846_pt1 | contig 27548 bp, 27 predicted proteins | sample MGYA00519691_ERZ834694 | MGnify/ENA primary metagenome ERZ834694 (study PRJEB31850, sample SAMEA3708758) | human gut metagenome | biome: human gut; feature: human-associated habitat; material: faeces | place: China | collected 2014 ... | reverse complement strand
AGGCTCTCAATCGTGCCGCCCAGATTGCAAAGGCGGTGGGTGCGCTTGGTGCGTTCGCCTTTCTCCAGATACTTCTTTCTGTTCTCCAGACGCTCCAGCTTGTGCTGTTCCTGTGCAAGCTGTGTCTCGACCTGTTCCTTTTCGGCTCGGAGCTGTTCAAGGTTTTTCGGTTTTGCCATTTTTCGTGACCTCCTTTTTTGAAAATGGGGATAAAAAAAGACCGTCAACTTTTCGCAGATTGCGACCAGTCAACGGTCAGTTTTTCGGTATTCAGTTGTTGTGTTCAGTTCGGTAAATTGAAGTTGGTCAAAGTTGTTGGCGAAGATATTCCACAACATTTCCATTCGTATCATAGAAACAGATGTTTCCTACATTGAGGGGCAGGACAATGGCGAAAGGCTTGCCACTATCAATATCAATCACCTGAATGCCGTTGCCATCATCTACTTCAAGTCGAACAATATTTTGGGTATTCATTGAGATAAATGCCCTTTCGTTATTTCCCTCAACAACAAACTCTGCAATGTAATCATCAACCTCAACTATATCTCCACCACCACGGAAGAAATATCCAAAAGACAAGCCAGGGCGATTTACATAGACAGAAAAAGTGTGGTCTGTCTTGTCCTGTGGGTAAGAAATAAATGCAGCCATTGTGTCGGAAATGCTTCCATCAACAATCCAATCATCCAAAATTTTTTGAGATTGGCGAATGTCTGCTTCTAAACTGTTTGCGGTTTTACCAATGTCATTGTTTGCATAAAGGAAACCGAAAACCAACACACAAGCCAAAATAACACCCAAGAGGATTATGGGTAATTTCTTTTTCATAGAATCACACTCCTTTATCAAATTAAGATTCTTGATTTTCAAACTTGCTGGCGGCGAACGGTTTGTCAAAACCGTTTGCGGACGGCAAGTCCACAGGGGATAGCCGCTTTAGCGGCGCAAGGGGGTGTAGCCACCTTGACGGAACGAAGTGACGCAACATTCTCGGTCATGCAGTTTTCTTCTGCTGACGGAGAATGAAGCTCCGCAGGACGCACTACTCTCGACAGAGAGTATAGAAGTGCGCCCTTTAGTTCCTAAAGGGATTTTTCGTTCTCGTCATCTGAATGCTTTTACAATATTCTCGCTTTGGATGGCTTGTCGGAATTATACATCACTTGAACATTACTCCCTACCTTGGGAACAGGGTCACCGGCGTTAATCCATTTTCTTTTTGTGTACGCCTTTCCATCTACGGTGTATTCAATTTTAATGATGTAAGGAAATTCAGCACCATCCAGTGTGTGCAATCTCATGGGTTTTCTGTTGACCTTTAACCACCACTGTTTTGTTGCAGCGATCACAATTCCTGTTGTTTGCTTATCCATAAATATCCTCCTTATGTTCTTTTAGAAGAAGAACAATTCTTCAAATTTTTTATCTAAGGCTATGCACAAAATCAACGCCAGCTTTGCAGTCGGATTGAATTGCCCTGTTTCGATTGAACTAATCGTATTGCGAGATACACCGACCATATCTGCCAGTTGTTGTTGAGATAAGCCTTTTTCGCTACGACATTCTTTGAGATTGTTTTTTAATATCAGCTTTTCGTTCATAGTCATACCACGCTTCTAATTACAAGCACCACGGCAAACGCAACAGCAAAAGCAATTTCAATAATGCCCCAAATGAGATTTCGGCGGTTTTTCAAGTCCTTATACAGTACAATATTGCTACTGCCTTGCATTGCAAAATATACGAGCCAGCCAACCAGTCCGATTTCTGGAATATGAAAAAGCAACTCGCTTGCAAATACCAGCAATACACACACCAATGCGCCTACAAGCATTCCCGCTCTTGAAGCTGTTCCAAATGCAATTATTTCACGCTCGTCATGTCTGCCTTCGTTTTCTTCACGGCTCATTTTGAGGACTTCATCTTTGTTCATACTATAACCTCCAATCGCCAAGTTTTCTTTGCATATTTTAATTATACTCGCGTCAAGTTTTCTTGTCAATGAGCTTTGAGAAAAAGTAACAATTCCTTCAAGAAATTTTGACCGCCCGAACATTTTTCGTCCGGGCGGTCTCGGTATCAATCATATATCAGCTCAAACTTCACGATATCTTCTGCCTGTGCCTTGCAAGCGTTCATCTGCCGCACCCATTCCATTTGGTTTTCGGCTTTCAGTTGCTCGGTCACGCCGTTTTGCTCTGCCAGTGACCGCACGATCAGCTTCATGCGGTTTCGTGCCGCTTCGTCGATCTCGGCGCAATACTGTCTTACGTACACCCGGCTATCGCCGGAGGGTGCTTCTCTCAGGTTTTCATGTACGCCGCCGCACGGTCTGCCAGCTTCCGATAGACCCGCTGTACCATCCACGGCTCCGTGGAGGCCGCCAGCGCCTCCTCCGGCGTGAACCACGCCACGCCGCTGTTCTCGTCGGGCTTTTCCCGGAGGGCATCGTCCTCCGCCGCCAACAGGTACGTCACGTTCATGTGGATGTGGCTGGGGACATACTGCCCCCGCTTCTCATGGCCGTCCACCGTCAGGCACTCCAGTGAGAAGATCCCCTCCACCACCGGCGTCAGGCGCTGCAGCCCCGTCTCCTCCGTCACCTCCCGCATGGCCACCGCCAGCAGATCACGGCCGCCGTCGGCGTGACCGCCGGTCCACGACCACGAGCGGTACAGATTGTGGTACACCATCACCACCCGCCGCCGGTCCCGGCTCAGCACCCATGCCGAGGCGGTCATGTGCGCCGTGAGATTCGTCCGCAGGAAGGCGTCCTCATGAACCGCCAGAAATTCCAGTATGGCCTCCCGGTCCCGCTGCTCCTGCTCGCAGCCGGGAACGAAGGCCCGGATGTCCTCCAAAATGCTCATGCTCGCCGCCCCCTTCGCAGATACACCGCCCAGTAGACCACGCCCACCAGACAGCCGCCCAAAATGTTCCCCAGCGTCACCGGCAGCAGATTTCCCATCCACATGGAGGCCCAGCTCAGGCCCTCCGCCGCTACGCCGTACCTTCCCGCCGCCAGAATCCCCGCCGGCAGATAGAACATATTGGCCACGCTGTGCTCAAATCCGCACAGCACAAAGGTGAAGATGGGCAGATACATAGCCGCCAGCTTCCCCGGCACCGACTGGGCCGCAAGGCTCATCCACACGGCGATGCACACCAGAAAGTTGCACAGCACGCCCCGCAGCAGCGCCGTCAGGAACGGCAGGCCCGCCTTGGCCGCCGCCGTGGCCACCACGGACTCGTATACCCCGTCGAAGGTGCCTGCCGCCACGGTGAGGGCCGCCACTAACCCGGCACCCAGCACGTTGGCCAGATACACGACGCCCCAGCTGCGGAGCATCCGCCCCCACGTCAGCTGCCGCTCCAGCAGCGGGATCACCAGCAGGCAGTTGCCGGTAAACAGTTCGCTCCCCGCCAGCAGCACCATGGCAAGCCCCGCCGGGAACACCGCCGCCCCGGCCAGCCTGCCTCCGTAACTCACCGCAAAGGTGGCCGATCCCCCCGCCAGAGCGATGAAGGCTCCCGCCAACATCCCCAGCAGCAGCATCCTTCCCACCGGCAGCGCCGCCTTGCTCTTTCCCGTCTCCACATAGCGCCGTGCCACCTCTGCCGGACTGTACATACGCATCGCTCCTCTCTATACCCGCAGGCGGGCAGGGGGATCGTCCTCCTGCCCGCCGCATCTACGCCGGTCCTGCCGGATCAATAATTCTCTTTCCGCACCTCGAAATAGCTCTGGGGATGGGCGCACACGGGACAGACCTCCGGGGCCTTCTTCCCGATGACCAGATGTCCGCAGTTGCGGCACTCCCACATGGTCTCCTCGCTCTTTTCAAAGACCCGCTGCATCTCCACGTTGTTCAGCAGCGCCCGATAGCGCTCCTCGTGAGCCTTCTCGATGCGCCCCACCTGCCGGAACTTCTCCGCCAGCACGGTGAAGCCCTCCTCCTCGGCCTCCTGCGCCATGCGGTCATACATATCCGTCCACTCGTAGTTCTCTCCGGCGGCGGCAGAGGCCAGATTCTCCGCCGTGGTGCCGATGCCGCTGAGAGCCTTGAACCACATCTTGGCGTGTTCCTTCTCGTTGTTGGCGGTAGCCTGGAAAATGGCTGCGATCTGCTCATAGCCCTCCTTCTTGGCCACGGAGGCGAAATAGTCGTACTTGCTGCGGGCCTGAGTCTCCCCGGCAAAGGCCTCCCGCAGATTGCGCTCGGTCCTGCTTCCCTTCAGTTCCATGATAAGCTCCTTCCCGCTCCCTGTGGGAGCCATAAAATCTTTCCGTCTATTATACCATACCTTTCCCCGGATTGACAATTTTTATTTTTCTTGCGCCGGAGGGTCTGGTGGTGTAAGATAGTAAAAAATCACGGGGCAAAGAAAGGCTCCGCAATTTCTGCAAGGAGGTATCACGTTATGAAAGTCGGCTTTATCGGCACCGGCAATATGGGGGGCGCACTGGCCCATGCCGCCGCCCAGTCCCCCGCCCCGGCGGAGCTGCTGCTGTCCAACCGCACCCCGGAGAAGGCACAGGCTCTGGCCCAGCAGCTGGGGGCCACCGTCTCCGACAATGAGACCATCGCCCAGACCTGCGACTACATCTTTCTGGGGGTCAAGCCCCAGATGATGGCGGACCTGCTGGCCCGGCTGCGCCCCATCCTGTCCCGACGGCAGGAGGGCTTCGTGCTGGTATCCATGGCCGCCGGCCTGACTCTCCAGCGCTTGAGGGAGATGGCGGGGCTCTCCTGCCCCATTCTGCGGATCATGCCCAACACTGCCTGCGCCGTGGGAGCGGGCCTGACGCTGTACGTCCCCTCCCCGGAGGTGACGGAGGAGCAGCTGTCCGCCTTTCTGACCCTGATGTCCGCCTCCGGACGGCTGGAGCCGCTGGAGGAGCACCTCATCGACGCCGGCAGCGCCGTGGCCGGCTGCGGCGGCGCCTTCGTCAGCCTGTTTCTGGAGGCGCTGGCCGACGGCGCCGTCACCTGCGGCCTGCCCCGTGACAAGGCCCGGCGCTACGCCGCCCAGATGGTGCTGGGTACGGCGCAGCTGGCTCTCCAGTCCGACCAGCACACCGCCACTATGAAGGATGCCGTCTGCTCCCCCGGCGGCACCACCATCGCCGGGGTCCGGGCGCTGGAGCGGGGCGGCTTCCGCTCGGCGGCCATGGAGGCCGTCATTGCCGCCTATGAAAAGACGCTGGCACTGAAAAGCTGACCCGCCCCAAACGTAGAGGCCCTTCGGACGGAGGTCTGCCCCCCGCCCGGAGGTCAGCGCACCACACATCCCCCCTTCTCCGGGCAAAAACGCCCCACCGGCCATGCCGATGGGGCGTTTGAGACTGTCGAAAAAACCTCCGGGTTTTTCCGACAAAAGGCTTGCAGTCTGCTGTGCGCATAATTTGTGTGCCATAGGCGCACAAATTCCACACTTGCAGCCTGAGAAGTATTTTCTCTCACGCATCTATCGTGAGAGAAAATGATTTCCATTCTTTGCCGCCTGCGGGCGGCAAACTCTGCGAGGCTTTTTTGACACACTGAAACGCCCCACCGGCCATGCCGATGGGGCGTTTCCTTATAGGGAAATACAAAGCCCGCTTACTTTCCGTAGATCACGCCGATGAGCCAGTTCAGGAACCGGTAGGGCAAAATGCGGGTCAGCAGGGCCAAAAACTGATAGTCAAAGCGGATGGTGTAAATGGGCTTTACCCGCTGCTTCATGGCCACCTTAGCGATGAAGGCCCCCGCCTTGGCCGGATCCATGCCCGTCTGCTCGTCGTGCTCCATCCGGGCCACGGAGCGGCTGATGCGGCCGCCGTACACGTCGTCGCCGTCGATGGTCTTTTCCCGTGCGGCGGTAAAGCCCGTGTGGATATCCCCCGGCTGCACGGCGCACACCGTGACGCCGTAGGGCCGCAGCTCGTTAGCCAGCGCCATGGTGTAGCTGTTTACCGCCGCCTTGGCAGCGGAGTAGTAGGCCTGAAACGGGATGGGAGCCGCCGCCGCCACGGAGCTGAGATTCACGATGCGCCCGGTGCCTGCCTGCCGCATATGGGGGATCACCGCCCGGTTCACGTTGACCATGCCGAAGAAATCTGCGTCAAAAAGCCGCTTGGCATCCTCCGTCTTGGTGAACTCGATGGCGCCGCTGATGCCGAAGCCGGCGTTGTTCACCACCACGTCGATGTGGCCCTCCTGCCGCAGCACCTCCCCGATGGCGGCGTCCACCAGCTCCTCACGGGTGATATCCGCCACCAGATGGTGCAGACCCTCTACGCCCTGCGCCCGGCGGCTCAGCTCATATACCGTATAGCCCGCCGCCTTCAGCGCCAGAGCCGTCTGCTTTCCGATACCGGAGGTTCCTCCGGTGACAACCGCTACCTTACTCATGCTTTACCAGCACCTCCGCCATAATGTCCATGGCCTCATCCAGCAGGGCCTCCGTGTGGGTGGCCATGTAGCTGGTCCGCAGCAGGGCCTCTCCCTCCGGCGTAGCCGGGGGCAGGGTGGGGTTGACGTACACGCCCCGGTCGTAGATCTCCTTGGCCACCTCCAGCGTGTGATACGTCTCGTAGGTGTAAATGGGGATGATGGGCGTGGGGGCGTTCAGAGCCGACTCCCGGATCTTCATTCCCCGGTCCGTCATGCCCTTCCGGGCGTACAGGCTCAGGCTCCGCAGCCGATCCACCAGCTCCGGGTGCTGCTCCAGATGCCGCAGGGCCGCCAGTGCCGTGGCGCAGTTGGCCGGCGGGATGGACGCCGAGAAGATGAAGGGCCGGGAGGCGTGGCGCACATACTCCGCCACCTCCTCCGAGGCCGCCATGTAGCCGCCCAGCGATGCCAGCGACTTGGAGAAGGTACCCATGTACACATCCACCTGATCCTCCAGCCCGAAGTAGCTGGCGGTTCCACGACCGCCCTCACCCAGCACGCCCAGTCCGTGGGCATCGTCCACCATGACCCGTGCGCCGTACTGCTTGGCCAGCGCACAAATTTCCGGCAGCTTGGCGATGTCGCCGCCCATGGAGAATACGCCGTCTGTGACGATGAGGGCGCCGTTCTGCTCCGGCACCCGCTGCAGCTGCTTCTCCAGATCCGCCATATCGCTGTGGCGGTAGCGCAGCATCTTGCCGTAGCTCATCTGGCACCCGGCGTAGATGGAAGCGTGGTTCTCCCGGTCGCAGATCACATAGTCGTGCCGCCCCACCAGTGCGCTGATGATACCCACGTTGGACTGGAACCCCGTGCCGAAGGTGACGATGCCGGGCTTACGCAGAAACTTCCCCAATTCCTCCTCCAACTCCAGATGCATCTGGAGGGTGCCGTTGAGGAACCGGGAACCGCTGCACCCGGTGCCGTACTGCTCCAGGGCATGGATGCCCGCCTCCACCACATCCGGGGCCGTGGTCAGACCCAGATAGTTGTTGGAACCCAGCATGATGCGGCGCCGGCCCTCCATCATCACCTCCACATCCTGCCGGGACTGGAGGGCGTGGAAATAGGGATACACCCCCGCCGCCTTCAATTCCTTCGCCAGAGACGGCTCATAGCATTTCTGAAAAATATCCATAGCTCTCTCCTGTTATGTAATATAAAATATTAGTTATTTTCGTTTTGCAAGCCATATTATGTGGCTTTTTGTTGCAATAAATATTATATAGTGTTGTGAAAAATTTGTCAACCCCCCATCGCCTTCGTCGGCTACGGCAGGGGTACTTTCTCCCACCGTCCGGCGTGTCCAAACAGGACGTTTTACCCGCTGTCCAGCCGTACAGATCCGTCCGGAAAAATGTCCATCGGACGTCCACCTCGACCTTTGAAAGCGTCCCATGTCCGGTGGGCCTTGAAAACCGCCATGGCACAAAACGAGATCGTCAAAGCTGCGATGTGTGAAATAGAGTATCAAAAAAGCAGAAAGGCAGGCGTCGGTCAGAAAACCATAGAAATAAAAATGGCATCGGCAAAATGCCGTGCTGCAAAACCGAAGTACCCAAAAACGGTGCCATGAAAAAGCAGGGCATCGGCAGAAATGCCGATGCCCTGCTTTCAAAAAATCTTTTGCGTAAAATGCCGCTGCCGCAAAGCTTATTTGCCCAGAAAGCTCTTTGCCAAAAACCATTCGGCAACCGATCCCATCGTGCGGATCCGGTAAGATTTCTTCGGTCAGAGCCGCCTGCCCGGAGTGGTTGGTCCGTTTGTTCAGCGCTGCTGCGCCGCCTGACGGCCCGCCCGGAAGGCCCGGAGGTTCAGCTCCCGCACCTTCTCCGGCACGGTGTCCGCCACCACCTGCTCCCAGTCGATCTGGGGACAACCCAGACTATCGCACATAGCCCCGAAGAGCACCACGTTCATGCACTTGGGGTTGCCCAGCCCCAGCGCCATGTCGCTGGCCGGCACGGCAATGGTGCGGAACACCTTTGCCATGGCCTCCACGCAGCCCTCCGGGTAGGTCTCCGCCCCGGAGGCAATGGTGGTGGACTTGATGGCGTAGTCGTTGATGACCGCCACACCGCCGGGCTTCAAGAACTCGGCATAGCGCACAGCCTCCATCTTCTCCAGCGCCACCAGAATGTCCGCCTCTCCCTTGCCGAACACGGGGCCGTACACCTTGTCGCCCCAGCGCACCTGCGTCGAGACGCTGCCGCCCCGCTGGGCCATGCCGTGTACCTCACTCTGCTTCACGTCGAAGCCCGCCTGCATGAAGCCGTTGGCCATGATTTTGGAGATCAGGATGGCCCCCTGACCGCCCACGCCCACCAGCAGCGCACTTTTCACACCAGACATCACACTTCCTCCTTTACGATGGCACCGAAGGGGCAGACCTGAGCGCAGACGGTGCAGCCCACGCACTGGGTACGGTCGATGACCGCCTTGCCCTCCTCCATGGAGACGGCGGGGCAGCCCACCTTCAGGCAGCTGCGGCAGCTGCGGCACTTATCCGGCTCCACATGGCACATTCCCTTTTGGAACCTATCCCGCTTGATGAGCAGGCAGGGCCTCCGGGTGACGATGGCGGGATGCTCGCCCCGCTCCAGCGCCGCCACGGCCCGGTCCACCGTCTCCTTCATAGCCGTCAGGTCCTGCGGGTCCACCGTCAGCACCGGGGCAAAGCCCATGGCCGTGAAAATTTTCTCCACGCTGAGCATGGGGGCCTCGTCCCCCAGCAGGGTATAGCCCGTGCCGGGGTTATCCTGATGGCCGGTCATGCCGGTGATGCGGTTATCCAGCACGCAGGGGATCATGCGGCCGTTGTTGTAGATGATCTCCGCAGCGCCGGTCATACCGCTGTGGAAGAAGGTGGAGTCGCCCATGACGCCGAAGATGGTCTTATCGGTGACGCCCTCCCGCTCAAAGCTCTTGGCAATACCCATGCCGGCGGAGAAGCCTGCGCCCATGCACACCACGGAATCCATGCAGTTCAGCGGGGCGGCGCTGCCCAGCGTATAGCAGCCGATGTCGCCGGTGACGACATAGTTTTTGTTCTTGGACAGGGTATAGAAGAAGCCACGGTGGGGACATCCCGGGCAAAGGGCCGGAGGGCGGCTGGCCGGGGTCACATCGGTCTTGCGGAAATCTGCTTTCTCACCCAGCACCCGCTCCCGCAGCAGCTGGGTATTCAGCTCGTACAGAAGGCCCGTCAGCTCCTTGCCCACACAGGGGATGCCGGCGGCCTTGATCTGATCCTCCATAAAGGGTTCCAGCTCCTCGATGACATAGAGCTTTTCCACACGGGAGGCAAAGTCCCGGATCAGATCCATGGGCAGGGGGAAGGTCAGGCCCAGCTTCAGGAAGGACGTCCCCTCCGGGAACACCTCCTTGGCGTATTCATAGGCCACGGAGGCCGTGATGACGCCCACCTTACCGTCGCCCATCTCCCTCTTGTTCAGACCGTTTTCCAGCGCACGGGTGCAGCCGTACTCCTCCAGCCGCCGCAGCCGCTCCTCCACCAGCGGGTGGTTGGCGTAGGCGTGGGCGGGGGTGCAGACGAACTTGCGGACGTTGCGCCGGTAGGGCGGCGCCGTATGCTCCCGGCGCTCCCCCCACTGCACCAGCCCCTTGGAGTGGCAGACCCGTGTGGTGGTGCGGTACAGCACCGGGGTATCGAACTCCTCCGACAGCTGGCAGGCCAAGGCCACAAAGTCCTTGCACTCCTGCGGGTCGCTGGGCTCCACCATGGCGATCTTGGCCGCCCGTGCATAGTGGCGGTTGTCCTGCTCATTCTGGGAGGAGTGACAGCTGGGATCGTCCGCCGTCACCACCACGAAGCCGCCGCCTACGCCCATATAGCCGGCGGTGAACAAGGGATCCGCCGCTACGTTCAGGCCCACCATTTTCATGGTGCAGAAGGAGCGGGACCCGGCAATGGAGGCTCCGTAGGCCACCTCCACCGCCACCTTCTCGTTGGGCGCCCACTCGCAGTAGACGTCCTTCTGATAGGGGGGCAGGTTCTCTAAAATCTCTGTACTGGGGGTGCCGGGATAGGCGGAGCATATCTTGATGCCTGCCTCGTACACGCCTCTGGCCGTGGCCTCGTTACCGCTCATGAGATGCTTCATATGGTTTTCCACCTTTCTGTTCCGGTCGGTATCAACATGACTATGCCGGGACGTATTTAATATGTTTCCGCCTGTGCCTCACCGTGGAGCACCCGCAGGGCGCCCTCCGCCAGCGCCCGCATCTCCTCCTCGCCGGGAAACCGCAGGACGGGGGCCAGCCGCCCCACATAGGCGGTGATATCGTCACAGAAAAACTGCTCATAGGCCATGCCACCGGTGTAGACGATGGCATCCACCTCGAAATGCAGCACCGCCGCCATGGCGCCGATGTCCTTGGCCAGCTGGTACACCAGCGCCCGGTAGGCCGCCGTGAACCGCTCGTCTCCGGACACCACCCTGGCGCAGATCTCCCGGAAGTCCGTGGTACCCACATAGGACAGCATCCCGGAGCGGCGGCCCAGCGTCCGCTTGACCTCCTCCCGGCTGCGCCCGGCATAACAGTAGTCGATGAGCTGATTCACCGGCAGGCCGCCGCCACGATCCATGCCCATGGCCCCCTCATCCTTGACGTTGAACACGTCCACCACACGGCCATGGTCATGGGCCGCCACGGACACGCCACCGCCCAAATGGCAGACGATGAGCCGAGCCTCCTCGTAGGGCTTGCCCAGCTGGCGGGCCGCCTTGCGGCCCACGGACTTCTGGTTCAGGGCGTGGAACTGGCTCAGCCGCCGGAACTCCGCAAAGCCGGAGACATGGGCCACCTCCGTCATCTCGTCCACGCACACCGGGTCCACGAAAAAGGCCGGGATACCGACCAGATCACCAATGCGCCGGGCCAGATATGCCCCCAGATTGGAGGGATGCTCGCCGTAGGGGGCCTGCTCCACATCCTGCATCACCCGGTCACTGACGGCGTAGGTGCCGGAGGGGATAGGGCGGTACAGGCCGCCACGGCCACACACGGCATCGAAATCCTCCAAGCGGAAGCCGCCCTCCGCCACCGCCTCCAGCACAGCCCGCTGGCGGAGCTCCGCCTGATCGATGACCCGGTCGAAGCCCTCCAGCTCCTGAGCCGTGTGGACGATGCTCTTTTTCAGAAGCTCCCGTTCCTCCTCAAACACCGCTACCTTGGTGGAGGTAGCGCCGGGATTGATGACCAGTACCTTCATCCGTTTCCCCTCTCCCGGTGATGTCTTTCACCGAATTACTTAATGAATGATTTTATTATGGCAGTCTGCCGCCGGTTTGTCAATGTCCGGCGGGGAATTTTCCAAAACCCGTCAAAGCCCACAAAATTCTCCGCCGGAAGCTGGTGGAAACGCAGAAAAGAGGAGCCGGATGGCTCCTCTCTGGGATTTTTATTCGTTGGGCGGCAGACGGTATACCTCCAGTCCGTCGGTGCGGCCCACATAGGCAAAGCCCTTTTTCTCAGCGATGTGCCGGGTGACGGTCTGCTCCGGGACGCACTCGATGACCGCCGTCTTTCCCGCTCGGTGGGCCAGCTCCACCAGCCGGTCCGTCAGCTGGGAGGCATAGCCCTTCCCCCAGCAGTCCCGGGAGAGCACCCAGCCCAGCTCCATGCTGTCCGGGTCATAGGCGTGGTAGATGACATAGCCCAGCAGACGGCCGTCCTCCTCCGTGCCATACACAAGGGGCGGCTCCGCAAGCCCCGCCTCCCGGAGGAACTGCTCCGTTTGAAGGCGGTCATAAGGCGGCTCCAGATAGCGCATCACCTGCCGGTCGGACAGAATCCTATACAGCGCTTCGGCGTCCGATGGCCGCAGCCTGCGGATGGTCAGGTCTTTCATCCCCGCATCCCCTCCAGCAGATGCTCCGCCATGCGGCGACCCCGCTGGGCCAGCGGGAAGCCGCCCTCATAGATGCGCCACTCAAACAGCATCCCCCGGTGCAGCGTCACCAGCTCCTCCACCACCTCCGCCGTGATCAGCTCCTGCCGGATGCTGCCCTCCCGGCGGCACAGATCCACCAGCTCACCCAGCAGGCGGTAATATACCCGCTTCTCGCTGCCCTTCAGTACGCCCTGCTCCGGGTAGCGCAGCCCGTGGATGAAGGCCTTGTACAGCACCTCGTCCCCCACGCTGATCTCCAACGACCGGCCCACGAAGTCCAACAGCTTCTCTCGGCCGGAGCGATCGGTGTCCGCCAGATACGCCTGCTCCAGCACCTGATACGCCTCGTCCACGTGCTGGGTCAGCTGGATGGCCAGTTCGTCCTTGCTTTTGAAGTAGTGATAGATATTGCCCACGGAGCAGCCGGCGGCCTGTGCGATCTCCTCCACGGAGACGTTTTCAAAGCCCTCCCGGTCAAACAGATCCAGCGCCGTCTCCTGGATCCGGCGGCGCATCTCCATGGCCTGCCTCTTTCGTGCGGTGATCCTCTCTGCCATCGTACCTTCCCCTGTATTGTAAATTCTGCATGTATCATACCGTTTTGACGGCGGAAAGTCAATATCCCGTTGACGCAGCGGCCTTTGACGGCTACAATAGAGAAAAAACGCAGGAGGCAGCCATGGCCCACATCATCTCCATCACCGATTTCGACACCCCGGAGCTGGACGTCTACGCCCGTCTGACGGAAAACCAGCTGGTCAACCGGGCAGACCCCGCCAACGCCCTCTTTATCGCAGAAAGCCCGCTGGTCATCGGGCGGGCGCTGGAGAGCGGCTGCGTGCCGGTGTCCTTTCTCATGGAGCCACGGCACCTGACGTCTCAGGCCCTGCCCCTGCTGGAGCGCTGCCCGGAGGACATCCCCGTCTACACCGCTGCGCCGGAGGTGCTGACCCGGCTGACGGGCTTTCACCTGACCCGTGGGATGCTGTGTGCCATGCGCCGTCCAGCCCTCCCCACGGTGGAGGAGGTGTGCGCCAACGCCCGGCGCATCGCCGTGCTGGAGAATGTCATGAATCCCACCAACATCGGGGCTATCTTCCGCTGCGCCGCCGCTCTGGGGATGGATGCGGTGCTGCTCACCGCCGCTGGGAGCGATCCCCTGTACCGGCGGGCTTCCCGTGTCAGCATGGGCAATGTGTTTCTCGTTCCATGGACGTATCTGCCGGAGGAGGCTCCGTGGCCGGAGCGGCTGCGGCGGCTGGGCTTCCAGACGGTGGCCATGGCCCTGCGGGAGGACTCGCTGCTTCTGAACGACCCCCGGCTCATGGCGGCGGAGAAGCTGGCGGTGGTGCTGGGGACCGAAGGGGACGGTCTGTCCGACGGTACCATCGCCGCCTGCGACTACACGGTCCGCATCCCCATGACCCACGGAGTGGACTCCCTGAACGTGGCCGCCGCCAGCGCCGTGGCCTTTTATCAACTGGGGCTTATGAGCGGCGGCGCTCCGACGTAACGGAAATTGCTTGCTGCACTCTGCAAAAACCAGCCCCATCGTATGGATACGATGGGGCTGGTTTTTATTTCTTAATCCGCCGGGGTGATTCGCTTCGTGCGGAAGTAAACGATCATGGGGATGAGAGTCAATACCAGACACGGCAGCCAAATCAGCAGGGTCGTGGCCGGAGACCCACCGAAATAGTGCAGCGGCATTTCATCCCGGTAGGCGGTGAGTCCGCCGTGAGCCACCAGTTCATAGACGGAAATCAGAAGGATGATCCCACTGAAAATGCAGAGATCCCGCAGCTTTGTCCGGCGCTCCACGGCACTTTTCCACCAAACATGGATGACCATCAGCAAGGCAATGAGCGCAGCCACCATGGCAAGGGTTTCGGCAATCCCCATCAGATGATTCGACAGGAAAAACTGATGGAAAAACTCCTCATTCCGTTCCATCTGCGTGTTGGCCGCCTCATAATGAAGATTGCCGCCAGCGTAAGCCCCTGCACCGCAGAGATGGATGAACAGCAGCACATTGCAAATCAGGCAGATGACTGCCGACACCGTAAAACGATCCTTTTTAGAAATCTCAGACAAATCGTCATCTCCTCTCTATTCCACGTATGGATGGCTACTGACAATTTCAATATATCAAGCCCCTCATCATTTGTCAATATAGTGCAATTATTTTGTATAATATATGCAATATATCAATTAAGAATTAGTTGCCTTGCCAAAATCCGAAGCAATCAGCTTGTGGGAGTTCTCTCCATGAGAAAGCATAAAAAGGACCGCAGAGCTTTCTGCGGTCCTTTTTAACATCAGAACTTATCGCCACGGCTGAAGATCTTCAGAATCTCGTCGAAGGAGCGATCCACATCGCTCTCCTCTGCCTTCTCGCCCTCGGCCTCGTCCAGAGGCTGGGGGGCGGCGGCGGGGGCAGCGGCATCATCCTGCGTGGGCTGCTGCGTATCGGCAGCGGCGGGGGCAGCAGGGGCTTCCTGCTGGTCATTGCTCTCGAAGCCGGTGGCGATGACGGTGACACGGATCTCGTCGTCCAGCTCCTCGTCGAAGGTGGCACCGAAGATGGTCAGGGCATCGGGATGTACCGCCTGCTGCACCAGCGTGGCGGCCTGCTCCACCTCCTCCAGACCGATGTCCATGGAGCCGGTGACGTTGATGAGGACGCCCTTGGCGCCGTTGATGGAGGTCTCCAGCAGGGGGCTGGAGATGGCCATGCGGGCGGCCTCCTCGGCCTTGCCCTTGCCGGCGGCACGGCCCACGCCCATATGGGCAAGGCCGGCATCCTTCATGACGGCGGTGACATCGGCAAAGTCCAGATTGATAAAGCCGGTGTCCCGGATCAGGTCGGAGATGCTCTGCACCGCCTGGCGCAGCACGTCGTCGGCAATTTCAAAGGCGTTGCGGAAGGTGATCTTCTGATCGGTGGCGTACTTCAGCCGCTCGTTGGGGATGATGACCAGAGAGTCCACCTTGCCGCGAAGCTGCTCAATGCCGGCCTCCGCCGCGCGCATCCGCTTCTGGCCCTCGAAGCCGAAGGGCTTGGTGACCACGCCCACCGTCAGGACGCCCTGCTCCCGTGCGATCTCCGCCACCACGGGGGCTGCGCCGGTGCCGGTGCCGCCGCCCATACCGGCGGTGATGAACACCATGTCGGTGTCCTCCAGCGCCTTGGACAGCTGGGTGCGGCTCTCCTCGGCGGCCTTCTGGCCCACCTCCGGATTGGCGCCTGCGCCCTGTCCGTGGGTGAGCTTCTCACCGATCTGGAGCTTATATCCGGCGCTGGAGGTATTCAGCGCCTGCTTATCCGTATTGACGGCGATGAAATCCACGCCCTTTACGCCGGAGCGCACCATGCGGTTGACCACATTATTGCCGCCGCCGCCGACGCCCACCACTTTGATACTTACCACGTTCTCCGGTCCCGTTTCAAACCCAAAAGCCATGACGCTTCCTCCTGCCGTAATTTGTATGTCAAAGACACGTTTTCTGTCCGTATACCCAAGATACAGTATTTTGTTTATTGTATTACGGTTTACCTGTCCCGTCAAGTGTTCCGACGGGATTTCCCGAAAAAATCCCTTATCCGGGAATAAACCGGGCGCTGCCCTCGGCATCCCAGCGGATGGTGCCGGTCTCGTTTTCCTCCAGCTTCTCCAGCACCGCCGCCAGATATCTCAGGCGGTAGGCGAAATCATCCTCCCGGTCCAGATACACGTCCAGCCGGTCCTGATACCGCAGGACGATGCCGCTCTCCTCGAAGCGGATCTCTCCGATCTGGTCGGTCATGCCCTTGGAGCGCAGCTGGCGCAGCAGCTCCAGCAGCCGGGCAAGATCCCCGGACTGCTCCTCCGGCACCGCCGCAAGGCTCCCCACCTGCGGGTCTGTCAGGGACAGGCCCACGACCATAGGGCAGCCGTTTGGGGCCTCGGCGGGGGAATCCACCAGCTTGCCCTCCGGGCTGATAAGCCAGCAATGGCCGTCCTGTTGAATGCCCGCCGGGTCGCTGCACTCCACGATATCGATGCGCAGAGTCCCCGGCAGCTTGCGGCTCAGCCGCACCGACTCTACATAGGGCAGGGCCTCGGTGATCCTGGCCGCCGCATCGTACTTATTCAGCAGAAAGAGATTATCCCCCTCCGAGACGCCGCTGGCGGCCAAAATCGTCTCACGGGAGTAGCGGTCATTGCCGCTGACGGAGATGGTATCCACCTTGAAAAACAGCACCAACGCTCCCACGATGGCGGCACAGATCAGCACGAAGCACAGCAACCGATAGAGGAAGGCAAACCTTCCCCGGCTGCGCCGTCTGTTTCTTCTGCTGCGTCTGGCCATAAGCGCTCTCCTTTTATCGTTCCTCCTGACGGATGTCGGCACCCAGCTGCGCCAGCTCCCCCGTCAGGTCTTCATATCCTCGTTGAATGTGCTCCACGCCGGTGACGGCGGTCTCGCCCTCCGCCTGAAGGCCCGCCAGCACCAGCGATGCGCCGCCCCGCAGCTCCTTGGCCCGGACAGCGGCTCCGTGGAGCCGGTCTACGCCGCATACCACGGCCACCCGGCCCTCCAGTCGGATATCCGCTCCCATCCGCACCATCTCCGGCACATGGCGGTAGCGGCTGTCGAAGATGTTCTCCACAAAGACGGTGGCTCCCTCCGATCGCAGCAGCGACGCCATCAGCACCGCCTGTGCGTCCGTGGGAAAGCCGGGATACGGAGCCGTGCGAATGGGGCCTGCGCTTTGCAGCCGCCGGGGAGCCTGCAGGCGGATGGAGGTCTCGCCGCAGGTGAGGCGGCATCCCGCCTGACGCAGCATCGTGGCAACGGCGGAGAGGTGACGGTAGTCCACGCCCTCCAGCCGGATATCGCCGCCGGTGCCGGCGGCGGCCGCCAGATAGGTAGCGGCCACGATGCGGTCCGCCACCACCGTATGTACGCAGCCATGGAGGGGTGCTCCGCCCTCCACCACCACGGTGGAGCTGCCCGCCCCCTGCACATGGGCGCCCATTTTCTGCAAAAAGGTCTGCAAATCCACGATCTCCGGCTCACGGGCGGCGTTGGCGATGACGGTAGTTCCCTCTGCACCGCAGGCCGCCAGCATGGCGTTCTCCGTGGCTCCCACGCTGGGGAGGCTCAGCACGATTTCCGTGCCGGTAAGGCGCTCCCGGCGGCAGGCCAGCCGTCCGCCGGTCTCCTGAATGGCCGCCCCCATGCTCCGCAGCGCCGCAAGGTGCAGGTCAATGGGCCGGGCTCCCAACTCACAGCCGCCGGGATAGGTCATTTCCGCCTGTCCGCAGCGGGCAAGAATGGCTCCCAGAAACACCACCGACGAGCGCATTCGGCTCATGAGGTGATCCGGCACATCCCAACGGGTCAGGTCTGCGGCGTCCACCAGCAGGTCTCTGCCCTGCCAGTCCGCACGGCAGCCCAGATGCCGCAGGATCTCCATGGCCGTCTCCACGTCCCGCAGACGGGGACAGTGCCGGATGCGGCACACCTCCCCGCTCAAAAGGGTGGCTGCCAGAATGGGCAGCACGCTGTTTTTGGCCCCCTGCACCGTCAGGCTGCCGGAGAGGGGCCGCCCGCCCCGGATGATGATCGCACTCATATGCCCCCGCCTTTCTTAGCGTTTTCGCCATCCTATGCAGGGGGACAATGTGTGGTGTTACTTCCGCAGGGCCATGACGGTCCGATAGATGCGTTCCGTGGCGTCGGGGATGCCCAGCTCCGCCATGCCGGCGCTCATGCTGCGGCGCAGCTCCGGAGAGCGGAGGATCTCTCCGGCGGCCCGGTAGAGGGCTTCGCCGGTGGCATCCTTCTCCAGAATGACCCGTGCGCCGCCGTGCTTTTCCAGGATCCGGGCATTCTTCTCCTGATGGTTGTTGGTGACGTAGGGGGAGGGGACGATCACCGCCGGGACTGCCAGCGCCGTCAGCTCGCTGACGGTGGAGGCTCCCGCCCGGCAGATCACCAGATCCGCCGCACGCATGACATCCGCCATGTCGTAGATATACTCCCGGACATCCAGTCCCGGTGTCTTCGTCAGCTGCTCTGCCTCCAGCGTCTGGCGCATGGTATCCCAACTGCCCTTGCCGGCGGCGTGGATGTGGTGAAAGGGCATTCCGTCCCTCGCCTCCAAGCGGAAGAAGTCCAGCATATGCTCATTCATGAACCGTGCACCGAGACTCCCCCAGAAGGAGACGGCCAGCGGCCGGTCATCGGTGAGTCCCAGCTTCTGCCGGGCCTGCTCCCTGGTCTGGCGGAAGAAGTCGCCCCGCACCGGTGTGCCGGTGACCACGATCTTCTCCGGGTGCTTATAGTGCTGGCGGCACTCCTCGAAGCCCACCATGATGCACCCGGCATAGCCCTCCAGCATTTTGGTGGTGAGCCCGGGGACCATGTTAGACTCGTGGACTGCCGTGGGGATGCCCTCCTTGGCGGCGTATTTCACCATGGGATAGCTGGCGTAGCCGCCGGTCCCCACCACCAGATCGGGGCGGAAGTCCCGGAGGATGGCACGGGCTCTGGATCCGGCCAACGCCAGATTTTTAAGGCTTTTCACGTTGTGGGCGATGCCCGACGGAGACAGGGACCGCTGAAAGCTGGAGACCTCGATGGAGCGGAAGTCGTATCCCGCCTTTTCGATGAGCCCCCGCTCCATACCACGGGGCGTTCCCACAAACAGCACCCGCAGATCCGGATGCCGCTCCTGCATATAGCCCGCCAGCGCCAGCGCCGGGTTCACATGGCCCGCCGTGCCGCCGCAGGTAAAGATCACGTTCATATAGCTTCCTCCTAACCGTTGCGGGGCGCCGGGATCTGGCGGGATACGCTGAGCACGATGCCCATCTCAAATAATTGCAGCGCCAGAGCCGTGCCGCCGTAGCTGAAAAACGGCAATGAGATACCGGTGGCGGGAATCAGTCCCGTGACCACCGCAATGTTCAAAAAGGTCTGCAGGCTGATGAGGGTCATGATGCCCACCACCATCAGGGTGCCGAAGCGGTCCTTGGCGTGGAGGGCGATCCAGAAGCCACGGAGGATCAGCAGCGCAAACAGCAGCATCACCACGCAGGCCCCGATGAGGCCCAGCTCCTCACACACCACCGCAAAGATGCAATCGTTGTGCTCCTCCGGCAGATAGAGGAACTTCTGCCGACTCTTGCCCAGTCCCACGCCCAGCAGGCCGCCGGAGCCGATGGCGATGAGGCTCTGGCTGATCTGCCAGCCGTCGCCGTGGAACCACGCCTCGTTGAAGGGGTCACGCCAAGTATCGATACGGCCCTTGCCGTATTGAATGATGCCCTTTTCCACCAGCTGCACATACAGCACCGCCACGATGCCCACGCCGCCCAGACCGGCGGCCACCAGCCAGCGCTGGATGCCGCCCACGATCATCATGACGATGCCCGTCCCCACGATGAGGATGGTTCCGGACAGGTGAGGCTCCAGCATCATCAGAATGGCGATCAGTCCCAGCACCGCCAGATACGGCACGACGCCGTAGCGCCAGGTCTCCATTTTCCGTTTTTTCTTGGAGATACTGTCGGCAAAGTAGACCACCACCGCCAGCTTGGCGATCTCGGAGGGCTGGAAGGAGAAACCCTCCGTCCCCAGCCAGCGGGTGGCGTTGTTGTTGGTGATGGCCAGAGGGTTCTTCGGCACGATCACCAGCACCAGCAGGAAGACGGCAAAGCCCAGCAGCAGCTTGGAGGCCCCTCGCAGCCGCTGGTAGTTGATGCGGGACATGACCACCATGGCAAACAGCCCCAGCACCGCAAAGATCAGCTGGCGTTTGAAGTAGTATGCCCCGTCGCCGGTCTCATAATAGGCCGAGGGGAAGCTGGCGGAAAACACCATCACCAGCCCCACGCCGGTGAGCAGCAGTGTCAGAAGCAGGAAGGGAAGATCCATGGGTCCCATGAGAGACTGGCGCTCCAGCTGTGTGGTGCGCTGCCGGCGGTCCCGGCTGGTGCGGGCCTGCTCCCTGCGTTCCGCCTCCTCTCGCTGGCGGCGGCGCTGGGCCTCCCGGCGGCGTCTGTCGTCGTCGGGGCGGCGTACCGTATTGGGCATAGGGATCCCTCCTTTCCCACAGAATGTCAGTGAAGCGTTACAGGGAGAAGCGGTCGGCCACGCCCCAATAGGCCAGCAGGCACATCAGGGCGCTGACGGCGGTGAACACCGCCACGATCTTCTTCTCGTTCCAGCCGCACATCTCGAAGTGGTGGTGCAGCGGCGCCATCTTGAAGATGCGCTTGCCGTGGGTGGCCTTGAAGTAGGCCACCTGTATGATATCGGACAGGGTCTCGCACAGGTACACGAAGCCCACCAGCAGCAGGATCAGCGGCATATCGTAGGCGAAGGCCAGCGCCGCAATGGCACCCCCCAGAAACAGGGAGCCGGTATCGCCCATGAACACCTTGGCGGGATAGTGATTATAGTACAGAAAGCCCAGCAGGCCGCCGAACATGGCCCCGGCAAAGACACCCAGCTGCGTGAAACCGCCCCACACGGCACCCATCACCGCAAAGAACAGCGCCACCGGCAGCGTCACGCTGGAGGACAGGCCGTCCAGTCCGTCGGTGATGTTGACGGCGTTCACCGTACCCACGATGACGAAGGCAGCGAAGATCATATACACCACCCAGTTCATGACGATGTGGGTGTTGAAGAAGGGGATATACAGGTTGGGGCTCAGCATCCCCTCGTAGCGCATAAGGCACAGGAAGGCCACCGCCGCCGCCAGCTGGAGAATGAACTTCTGAGGGGCCGTCAGGCCGGTATTCTGATGGTGCTTCACCTTCTGATAGTCGTCGATATAGCCGATGACGCCGAACACCAGTGCAAAGGCGTAGACATACAGGTGGGTGAAGCGGCCCTCCAGCATCTCCGGCCAGCCCGCCGCCAGAATGGCCACGCCGATGCCGATGATGAACATGAGACCGCCCATGGTGGGGGTCCCCTGCTTGTTCATGTGCCAGGTGGGACCGATCTCCTTGATGCTCTGCCCCGCCTTCAGCTTCACCAGTGCCGGGATCAGCAGCTTTCCTGCGATGAGTGTCACGATAAGGCTGATAACGCCTGCCAGTATAATATACATATTCTTCTCTCCCTCTCGCCCCGCAGGGCGGTGTTATCCGTTGGTGTATGCCGCCACCAGCTCCCGCTCATCCATGTGCCGCTTTTCGCCGCACACCTCCTGATACGTCTCGTGGCCCTTGCCGCACAGGACGATAACGTCCTTGGGGCGGCTGTTCTTCAGTGCCCAGCCGATGGCCTCCCGCCGGTCGCAGATGACGACGCTCTCGGCGGGGCCGGTCAGGCCCGGCAGGATATCCTCGATGATCTTCTCCGGCTGCTCCCAGCGGGGGTTGTCGGAGGTGACCACCGCCACATCCGCCAACCGGGAGACGATGCGGCCCATCTGCGGGCGCTTCTCCCGGTCCCGGTCGCCGCCGCAGCCGAACACTGCCACCACCCGGCCCTCGGCAAAGCCCCGCACCGCCGTCAGCACGTTTTCCAGTGCATCCGGCGTATGGGCGTAGTCGATGAGGACGGTACACGGCAGGCCCGGCGTGGGGACCACCTCCATGCGTCCCTTGATGCCGGAGGCCGTTTGCAGCGCTGCTGCCCCCTGCTCCGGCGGAACGCCCAGCATATGGCAGATGCCCAGCGCCGCCAGTGCGTTATACACGGTGAAGCGGCCGGGAATGGGGACGGTCACTGGGATGCGCCGCCCATCCAGAAGGGCGTCAAAGGCCACGCTCCGGGCCGTCAAGCGGAGGTTCTCCCCCCGCAGGCGGCTGCTATCCCCGGTGCCGTAGCGCAGCACGGGGCAGGCACATTCTTGCAGCAGCCGGGGCGTCCACGGGTCGTCGCCGTTGCAGACGGCGGCCTCGCACTGGCGGAACAGCTGCGCCTTGGCATCGCAGTAGTCCTCCATGGTGCGGTGAAAGTCCAGATGGTCCCGTGTAAGGTTGGTAAAGGCCCCCACCCGGAAGGTGATGCCCCGTACCCGCTCCAGCGCCAGCGCATGGGAGGACACCTCCATCACCCCATAGCGGCATCCGGCGTCGGCCATCTGCCGCAGCAGGCGGTAGACGTCGCAGGACTCCGGGGTGGTGCGCTCCGTCTCCAGCTCCGTCTCGTCGATCAGGTTCCGGATGGTGCCTATCAGGCCCACCCGCACCCCCAGCGTCTGTCGGAGGATGTGGCGCACCAGACAGGTGGTGGTGGTTTTGCCGTTGGTGCCGGTGACGCCCACCACCGCCAGCTCCCGGTCCGGATGGCGGTAGAGGCGTGCGCTGACCTCCGCCAGCGCACGGCGGGGGTCCTGCACGACGGCCCATGGCAGCTCCTGCACCGGCTCCCGGCTCAGGACGCACACGGCCCCTCGTGCCTTGGCCTCGGCGATGTGGCAGCGGCCATCCTCCCGGAAGCCGGGAATGGCTACGAACACGTCGCCGGGGCGTATCCTCTGTGAATCGCAGCAGACACCGGTGACCTCCGGCACCTGCGGCACGGCGGCGGAGGTAAGTCCCGCCAGCAGCGCCCTGAGATCCACGAAAAGACTTCCTTTCTGCTCTGTTTTGGCTCAGTCGTTGAGGCTGGTATCGCCCAGCTGCACGCTGATGACGGTGCCGGGCTCCACCTGAGCACCGGCCTCCACATCCTGATTCAGTACCACGATGCTGCCGGAGGTGCTGTTGGTGGCGCCGGTGAAGCGCAGGATCAGTCCGGCGTTGCTGGCCAGCGAATTGGCCTCCGACGCCGTCCGGCCCAGCAGGTTGGGGACAGTACACAGCTCTGTGGCTTTCTCCGCCCCGGCATAGAGGATCACCGTGGCGTTGCCGGGGATGATGGCCCCGCCGGCAGGGGTCTGGTCGGTGATGGTATCGCCGTCGCCGACGATCTGACAGCCGAAGCCACGATCCTTCACCCGCTGCTGGGCTTCCTCACGGGTCATGCCCACCACATAGGGGACGGTGGTGTCGGCACCCATGAGCTCCTCAGCAGTGTAGGTGGGCTCGATGCCCAGATAGGGGAGGATCTCCGCCATGATCTTGCTGGCCACCGGAGCCACCATGGCGCCGCCGGAGGGGTAGGTGCCGGTGTCACGGGCGGGGGAGTCCATGGCGATGAGCATGATGATCTGTGGATCGTCCGCCGGGGCAAAGGCCACGAAGGACACCACCACGTCGCCGGTCTTGCCCTTGTCCGCCGTACCGGTCTTGCCGCCGATGCGGTAGCCCTTCACCTGTCCGTTGCGGCCGCCGCCATCGGAGACCACATACTCCAGGCACTCACGGGCCGTGGCGGAGGTCTGCTGGCTGACTACCTGACGCAGGGGGGTGTTGTCGTGCTGATACACCACAGCGCCGCTGCTGTCCCGGATCTGCTCCACCACATGGGGCTGGTACAGGTAGCCGCCGTTGATGCAGGCGGCCTGTGCGGCGATGAGGGAGATGGGGGTCACGTTGAAGTTCTGGCCGAAGGCGTAGCAGGCCAGATCCAGCTGGGAGAAGTCACTCTGGGCCATGAAGATGCCGGTGGCCTCGCCGGCCAGATCGATGCCGGAGCCTTCCAGCAGGCCGAAGGAGCGCATATACTCGTAGAAGGTATCTGTTCCCAGCCCCAGCCCGCAGTTGATGAAGGCGGGGTTGCAGGAGTTGCCGGTGGCCTCCTTCAGGGTCTGATGCCCGTGGCCGCTGGTGTTGCTGCAGTGGATGGTCTGGCCCATGACGGTGATGGAGCCGGAGCATTCAAAGGTGGAGCTCATATCCACCACGCCCTCCTCCAGCGCTGCCGACAGCGTCAGGATCTTGAAGGTGGAGCCGGGCTCATAGGTGTCGTTGAGGGCCTTGTTGCGCCACTGGCGCAGCTGCTGATCCGCCAGTGAGGCGCTGCCGTCCTCAATGGCCGCCTTCAGGCGGGCGTCCGACACCTCGGAGTAGTTGTTCAGATCGTAGTTGGGGTAGGACACCATGCCCAGCACGCCGCCGGTCTTGACGTCCATGACGATGCCGGTGGCGCCGTTGGCAGCCTCGAACTGGTCCGCCATCTCCTTGACGTATTTCTCCAGATAGTACTGGACGTTGGTATCCAGCGTCAGCACCAGATCGTCGCCGTTGTGGGAGGCGTAGTACTGCTCGTATTCATAGGGCAGGGCGTTGCCGCCGTTGTCCTTGGCGCTGACCACCAGACCCGTCTGGCCCTGCAGTTCCTCCTCATACTGGGCCTCCAGTCCATAGAGGCCGGTGTTGTCCGTTCCCACGAAGCCGATGACGTGGGCCGCCAGCGAGCCATAGGGATAGTAGCGCTTGGCATCGGTCTCCAGATACACGCCGTGGACCTCGTTGTCATTGAGGAGCTCCCGGACGGCGTTGGCCGTGTCCTCGTCCACCCGGAGCTTCACCACCTCGTACTGGGAATAGGTACGCTCCATCTGCTCCAGAATACTCTCCTGCGTCACACCCAGCAGCTGACTCAGGCCGGCGGAGAGACTCTCCTTGGTCCACTTGGTCTCAGGCTTTTCCAGCTCCTCCGCCAGTTCCTTGGGAGAGAGGAACACCGTCTCCGCCGTGGCCGATACCGCCAGCTCGTTGCCGTTGCGGTCGTAGATGGTGCCTCGTGAGGCCGTCACCACAGTGCTGCGGGTCTGCTGATCCAGCGCCTTGCTCTGGTAGTAGTCGTGCTGCTTGATCTGCAGCTGATACAGCTTCAGGGCCAGCACCAGAAACACCGCCACGCCCAGCACCAGCATCAGCACAAAGGTACGGGTCTGGATGACCCGGTTGGCCCGCCGGATGTTTTCACTTTTCCTTCTGTTTTCTGCCATGCTCCGCTCCCTGCGGTCTGCGCCGCCGCAATGTCAGGCAAGGAGCAAGAAGTCACCTTCTTACTCCTTGCGTATGGTCCACTATATGGCGTCGCTCAGCGGAAATATTCCACCAGAGCGCCGACACCGTTTTTCACGCTGTGGGTCAGCTGGCTCAGCAGGCTGTCGCTCTCGGCCTGATAGACCTCTGCCTTGCTGCCGCCGCCCAGCTCCACGTATTCCACCTGTCCGGCGGTGGGCTTCTTCATGCCCGCCGCCTCGGCGGCCTCCTTGATCTTGGCCATATCGAAGGTGCGCTCATAGTCCATCACCAGGCTCACCCGCTGATCCTCCAGCTGGCTGACCTGCTCCTGCAGGTCGCTGATGGATCCGGTGACCGCCGTCAGCTGGATGTAGCCCATGACCAGCACCACCGCCATGGCTGCCAGCGCACCCACGGCACACAGGACCAAGGGGGACACCCGCTGCCGGGGACGGGCCGCCGTCCGGTGACGGGGCGCCTGCTGGGGCTGGGACTGCCGCTCCGGGCGGGCTGCCTCCTCCAGCTGCCGCTGGCTGGCCAGTGTATCCAGATCGTAGGCCAGATTCCCATATACCATTGTGTTGGGTCGTCTCCTCTGTTGTGCCATGACGGCAGCTCCTTTCCGTATCCTCTGTATGGTCAGGGGGACAGGCCCCCGCTTTCTCGTTTATAGCTTCTCCGCCACCCGCAGCTTGGCGCTCCGGGCACGGGGATTGTAGGTCAGCTCCGCCTCCGTGGCCACGATGGGCTTGCGGCTCACCAGCTTCATCTGCGGCTTCTTGCCGCAGACGCACACCGGGAAATTGGGCGGGCAGGTACAGCCGGTGGCCAACTCCTGCATGGTTTTCTTAATGATGCGGTCCTCCAGCGAGTGGAAGGAGATCACCGCCAGCCGTCCGCCGGGATGCAGCCGCTGCGCCGCTGCACGCAGCATGGGCGGCAGCTCCTCCAGCTCGCCGTTGACAGCGATGCGGATGGCCTGAAAGCTCCGCTTGGCGGGGTGCTGCTTCTCCCGCAGCGCCGCCGGAGGCATGGCGGAGCGGATCACCTCCACCAGCTGCCCCGTAGTCTCGATGGGTGCCTTTTCCCGGCGCTCCACGATGTGCCGGGCGATGGCGGGGGCATAGCGTTCCTCGCCGTATTCAAACAGGATGCGCCGCAGCTCCTCATAACTCCAGCCGTTGACCACGTCCCGTGCCGTCAGACCCGCCGTGCGGTCCATCCGCATATCCAGCGGGGCGTCGTGCATATAGGAAAAGCCCCGCTCCATGGCATCCAGCTGATAGGAGGACACCCCCAGGTCAAAGAGCATCCCATCCGCGCCGGACAGGGACAGCTCGTTCAAGATCCTATCGATCTGGTCGAAATTGCTGTGGACCAGGGTCACCCGGTCCATCCATGGAGCCAGCCGCTCCTGGGCGGCGTCCAGCGCCGCCTGGTCCCGATCCACACAGATCAGCCGCCCGGTGGTCAGCCGCCGGGCGATCTCCCGGCTGTGCCCCGCCCGGCCCAGCGTTCCGTCCAGATAGATGCCCTCCGGCCGGATGGCCAGGGCCTGGATACACTCGTCCAGCAGCACCGGACGATGGGTAAATGTCTCACTCATCTCAGAACCCCAACTCACTCATACAGGCCGCCATCTTCTCCGGCGTCATTTCCTCCTCGTCCTGGTACCACAACTGGGCGCTCCAGATCTCCGCCCGGTCGTTGACCCCCAGGATCACCGCGTCCTTCTCCAACTGCGCATAGCGGCGCAGCTTTTGGGGGATAACAATGCGTCCCTGGCTGTCCAGCTCACATTTTACCGCATTGGCAAACAGGGGCCGCATGACCTTGGACTGCGTCATGGGGAGGGAGGCAAACTTTTCTGTGAATTTGTCCCAGGTACTCTGGGGATAGATGGCCAGGCAGGTATCAATGCCCATAGCCAGATAGAAGGTGACGCCCAACTCCTCCCGGAGCTTGGCGGGGATGAACAGACGGCCTTTGGCATCGATGCTGTGCTCGTATGTGCCGGTCATCTGTTCCCGCAGCTTTACAAAACCAATAGCCTCGCCCTCCCGGGTACAAGCCATGAAGAACCGGCTCCTCCGATTAAAATGATAGGTCAGCATCGGCTCCGGCACAGAGCATTCCATCTGTCGGAGATGTGTGGTAACAGTGGAATCCTCATTTAGATATTGTGTTACAGCCGGGTTCTCCATCCATTGGAGCAGCAGTCGGACATCCCGCTGGGTCATATTGGCGCGCAAAAAAATAGAAGCGGCTTTCTTCATACGCTTACCTCACAGTAAAAATACTTAAAAGCCCTTCTAT
>ERZ834694.1022-NODE-1022-length-27763-cov-6.375054_pt1 | contig 27763 bp, 27 predicted proteins | sample MGYA00519691_ERZ834694 | MGnify/ENA primary metagenome ERZ834694 (study PRJEB31850, sample SAMEA3708758) | human gut metagenome | biome: human gut; feature: human-associated habitat; material: faeces | place: China | collected 2014 ... | reverse complement strand
AGGGACATCCGGTGATCGTAGATTATTTCTATCATGAGGAAATCCGAGGGACAGAGAATACAGGAAAAAGAAATCGTTAATCTAAACGAAAATTAAACTGATGATGGTGGAGAGATTTATTTATCGCCATTTGAAATCGAGAAGTTCTTGTTTGAAAAATAGAGAAATTGTAAAATTAAAGAAACAAAATGATTGAGTTAGGAGAAGCCTTTATTGCCTTCCCGGGCGGCACGGGAACATTGGAGGAAATTGCAGAGGTAATGTCGAAGGTGTCTTTGAAACATCTGGAGGCACCCTGCATTCTCTACAACCTGAACGGTTACTACGATGATTTGAAAGCACTTCTAAATCATATGATTGAAAAAGGATTATCTTCTAACGAACGACAGGAGGGAATCTTTTTTGTTGAAAATCTGGATGATATAAAGCGAATCTTGAGACGGGCATAACTTATGTTTGCACAGTAAAATGGAGTTGCATTAGCGAAAGACAGAGCACGATCAATTCCAGTTTATCTAAGAGGTGAGATACAGAATGCGCATGAATAATCGGTACGACGAGATTATCAATCTCACTCACCATGTCTCCAGGACGCGACCGCAGATGCCGATGTCGGATCGAGCGGCGCAGTTTGCCCCCTTCGCCGCTCTCACCGGCTACGATGCTGCCATCAAAGAAACCGGACGTCTGACCGATGAAAAGATCGAGCTTGACGAGGAAGCTTTGACTGCATTGGACATGAAGTATCAGCTTCTCATGGATACCTTTGATGACGCGCCGGAAGTCACCATTACCTACTTCCAGCCCGATGAGCGGAAGGCTGGCGGCAAATACACAACGGCAACCGGCGCGGTCAAAAAGGTTGATGATTTTGAGCGGCGAATCACCATGCAGGACGGCACGAAGATTCCGATGGATGACATTCTAAGTATTGACGGAGAGCTGTTCTCATCGCTGGAATAATGTCGCTTGCCATGCGACCAAACGAAGTGAATACCGAAGTACAATATGACTGTAAGGTGAGACACCAAGCAGTCATATTTTTATATACGGAGGTACTGGACATGAGAAAGAACTTAACGGAGATCGTATTCATCCTTGACCGCAGCGGCTCGATGAGCGGACTGGAAGCAGACACCATCGGAGGCTTCAACTCCATGATTGAAAAGCAGAAAAGGGAGAATGGCGAGGCATTGATCTCTACCGTCCTCTTTGACAACGTGAGCGAGGTTATTCATGACCGTGTACCGGTTCAGAAGGTTGAGCCGATGACTGACAAGGACTATTCCGTTCGCGGCTGTACTGCCCTTCTGGATGCTATCGGCGGAGCAATTCATCACATTGGAAATATCCATAAGTACGCAAGAATTGAGGATGTGCCTGAACACACGCTGTTCGTCATCACAACGGATGGCATGGAGAATGCAAGCCGCCGTTACAGTCATCCGATGAGGAAAAATACATGGAGGACTTTCAAATGTCTAAGAAAAATTTTGCTTCCCTGATCCTTGGTACGGTTGGTGGTACCGTGAATACGAAGGTGGGCGAGATCGCCGGCGAGGTGGGCATGACGCCGGCCGGCTGGAATGGCGGCATCTTCAACATGATCCGCGGCCTCTCTGAAACGGTCATCGTCTCCATCGCCGGCATCCGTCTTTTCCGGGTTGCAGATATAGTCAATGGCCGCTTTCAGCGCCCGCTTGATAGGACGCGTCTTTGTAACTGCCATATCTCATCCAGCCTCTCCTGTATCTCCCGCATATCCGCTTTGTACGCGCTCCCTCCGGCGTTGACCCGTTTGGCGATCTGGTTGATGTTCCTACCGATGGCGGACAGTTCTTTGGTGAACGCCTTGATATCTGCTGTGTCCGTATAGATGATATATCCGTCTATCGCCATCTTCCGCAGATACGCGCCGTACCGCCGTGTGGGGAGCTGCGCCATCTTTTCATCTATGAGCCGCTTTTCCTCCTCCGTCACATAGAACTTCATCTGAATGTTCCGCTTTCGGTTCGCCATGCGCCGCCTCCGCTCTTTATAAGGGTTTGGGACTATCCCAACAAGTAGTTTTGACTGTTCGGGCAAGGGACCTGAACAGCGCAAAATCCGCAAGCGGGTACTCGCTTGCTGTGCTTGCTGACTACTTCGTACCCCCGTATTTCCCCCTCTACCCATACTACAATCCGAGCAGGGTGTTTTGGCCAGTTTCGGAGGACTTTTTCAAAAAAATGTCGCTCCTATCCGCAACTTTTCTCTGAACGCTTCGCTGGATGCCTTGTGTTTCTTCGGATATTCGTATATAATGTATCGTGTTAAGTATTATCCATGCGGAGGTGCGGTATGAACGGGATCAAGGGCTATATCTCCATTCGGGAGGCGTCTTACCGTTGGGGCGTGTCGGAGCGGCGGGTCAACCAATATTGCGCCGAGGGGCGGATCCCCGGCGCGTCCCGGTTCGGGCGCTCATGGGCGATCCCAGAAAACGCGGAAAAGCCGTCCGACCCGCGCTTTCAGGAACAGCGCCGCGATCCCGGCAGGGCAAGCACCTGACGGATACCCCTCTGCATTGGAAGCAGCCGCAAAAAGGAAGTGAGCGCTATGACCTGCGACGAGAGCTTATACCGCCAATATTTGAACGGCGACGACGCGGGGCTGGAGGCCCTGATGAAAAAATACGGTGACCCGCTGACCCTGTATATTGACGGCTATCTGCACGACGTTCATGAGGCGGAGGAGCTGATGCTGGATGTTTTCGCCTATCTGTTCACCAAAAAGCCGAAGATCCGGGACGGCGGCTTCAAGGCGTATCTCTATAAGGCCGCGCGCCACATGGCGCTGCGCCATAAGAGCAAGCGAAAGCCCCTGTTCAGCCTCGATGCGCTGACCGACGAGCCGGACGGGCGGCTGCTGGCGGATGAGGTTATCCGGACGGAGGAGCGAAACCGCGTCCTGCACTTCTGCATGGGCGAAATGAACCCGGACTATCGGGAAGTCCTGTATCTCACCTATTTTGAGGATATGAGCTACGCGCAGGCGGCGGAGGTCACGGGAAAAACAGTGAAGCAGATCACCAACATGGTGTATCGCGGAAAAGAGAGCCTGCGAAGGCTCTTGGAACGGGAGGGAATCACAAATGCGGAGTCATGAGGAACGGGTCGCGGAGACCAAGCGGCGCATCGCCAAAATTGAGCTGGAGAAACGGCGGCGGCGCAATACGATCACCATGGCTTCCGCCGTGGCGGCGTGCCTTGCGCTGCTCATCGGCGCGTCCCTCGCCATGCCCGGCATTGCCGCGCGGATACAGACCGGCGACTACTCTGGCTTTGAAACGGCGGCAAGCATCTTTCACGGCGGCGCGGCCTTGGGATACATTGTCATCGGGCTGCTGGCGTTTTTACTCGGCGTGTGCGTGACCGTTCTGTGCTTCCGGCTGCGCCAGATGAGCCGGGAGGACGATCAGAACAACGAAAGCGAGGGGATTCATGGAGCTGATTGAGAACCTGCTGCAATTGCTGACCACGTTCGTCGGCGCACTGCTTTCGGGTATCGCCTACCGCAAAAGCCACCATCAGGCTTACTTTCTGCTGCTGTGCTTCTACGGCTGCTTTGCCCTCGGCTCTCTCTACTGGACGCTGTATCTGCTGCTGTTCGATACCACGCCGCGGGTCTTTTATGTGTCGGAGTTCGGCTGGGTGGCCAGCGTGGTCTTTCTGCGCATTTTGCAGGCCACGCTCACCAGTCAGGACGAGCGCAGCTTCCGCTGCCGCAGGGCATGGCTTGCGCCTGCGTTCGGCATACCGCTGCTGGCGTTCTACTGCACCTTTGGGGACATCCTCTCCAATCTGATCTGGTGCGGCATGATGGTATGGCTCTCCTTCTGCGCCATACGCGCTCTTGCCTATACGAAAACGCAGACGGGCGCGGCGCGGAATATACGGTACTTCCACATCGGCGTGCTGTGCTTTGCGTTTGCGGAGTATCTGCTCTGGACAGTGGGCTGCTTCTGGCCGGATACCTCTCCGGCAAGTCCCACCTTCTGGTGCGATATGCTGCTGACGCTGGCCATTCTGGGGCTGCTGCCCGCCATGAGAAAGGCGGTGGCGGCATGACCTACATCGAAAACATCTTCCTCTGCATGGTATCTCCCCTGCTGGTGGCCGCTTTGTGCATGGGCAGGCGGCAGCTCCGCTTCTTCCTGTTCTGCATTGCCGGAATGGGGGTGTGCCTGCTCTCGGCCTATATCAACACCTTCCTCGCGGCGGTATGTCAGGCGGACGCCCTTGCCGCCACGGCGGAGATCGCGCCGGTGGTGGAGGAAATCATGAAGCTGCTGCCGCTGGTATTCTATCTTCTGGTATTCGAGCCGGAGGGCGATAAAATCAAGGCTGCCGCCATCACGGTTGCCCTGAGCTTCGCCACCTTTGAAAACGTGTGCTATCTCATTCAGAACGGCGCGGACCGCTTCTCCTTCATCTTCTTCCGCGGCTTCGGCACGGGCGCCATGCACGTTCTCTGCGGCCTGATCGTGGGCGGCGGGCTGGCGTATACGTGGCGGCGGACGTGGCTGAAGATCGCAGGCACCTGTGGGCTGCTGGGCGCGGCCATCACCCTCCACGCCATCTATAATCTGCTCATCGCCTACGGCGGCGCGGCGCAGTATATCGCCTACGCCCTGCCGGTGCTGCTGGTGGCGGCGGGAAGATGGTCTGTTTTCCGCCTATCGCGGATGAAATAACCGAATATCTACTCCCGGAGAGCTGCTTTTTGGCGGCTCTCAAATTTTTTTGAAAAATTTTGCGTTTTGGGTGAGAGTTTTTTCGATTTTTTGGACCTATATAAGTGAAAGGGTTTTTATCACAGTTCCAGACAAACTGGAGAGGAGATTCAAACGAAATGTACGATACCGCAAGACGGGTCGCACTCGTCAAGCAGCGGGTGCGGGAAAACACCCGCCGGAGGCAGCGGCGCGGCATATATGGACTGAGCGCTATGTGTATGCTGCTGTTCGCGGTGCTGATGCAGGCGGTGGGCACGGTCGCCGGGCCGGGGCAACCGGAAGCATGGGGCGTGTTCGGCGCAATGCTGCTGCGGGAGAACGCAGGCGGCTATGTGCTGGTGGCCGTCGTCTCCTTTGCAGCGGCGGTGGTCATCACCGCGCTGTGCTTCCGGCTCAGAAGCAAGGAAAACCGGAGAAAAGACGGGACGGATAAGCCGAACCGACACGAACAGGAGGAGAAAAGCCAATGAAGAAACGAATACTTAGCATCCTGCTTCTATGCTGCATGGTGCTGACGCTGCTGCCGACAACGGCGTCGGCAGCGGAGACCGGCACGTTGGATACTATCCCCACAAAATTTGATGTGGAGATTGATCTGTGCAATAGAACGAGCGACATCAACATCAAGGACAGCAAGACATACTATATCTATTCGTCCTCAAGCGATCCGGACTTTGTCTGGACCAAGAAGATCCAGATCAATGGAAAGAAGGCGGCACCGCACATTTTTCTGGACAACGTTAATATTCAGGTGAACAAGGACGCCAAGACACCGCCCATCGAGCTGCACGGAAAGGCGTCGGCGTATCTGTACTTTATCAACCGGGACAGTAAGCTGACGGGGGCCACCGGACGGGCGGCCATTCAGAAGAACCGCAGCGAGGGGCAGCTGTGCGTGCAGGTGATGGAGGGCACCACGGTGACGTGTCAGGGTGGCTATAAAGCGGCGGGCATAGGAGGAAGCTGGGCGACCCGCAATATCGCAGAAAGTCTGTTCAACCTGGATATGTACGGTCACGGCGCAAATATGCACTTCGGCTCTCAGACGAACCCATCGCTCTGGAGCGGCACCATCATCGCCAAGGGCGGCGATGGAGGAGCCGGCATTGGCGGCGGCAGAAACGGCAGCGGCGAGAAGCTGTATTTCTACTCAGGTAAAATCGAGGCGAAGGGCGGCGAAGCGGCCTCCGGCATCGGCGGCAGCTTCAAGGGCCGCGGCCGCGATATCTACATCTACGGCGGCGATATTTCCGCCAAGGGCGGCGATGGAGGAGCCGGTATCGGCGGGGGCTGCTGGAAATCGTTGCAGGACATGAATGGCGACACCGCAGCCTATAATATCAACATTTACGGCGGCAAGATCAACGCCCACGGCGGATACAACGGCGCGGGCATCGGCGGCGGTCAGTTCGTCCCGGCGCGCGATATCACCATCACCGGCGGCGAGATCACGGCGCACGGTACGCACGGCGCGGCCATCGGCGGCGGACGCTGGTGTCACGGTCAGAACATCACCGTGACGGACGCGAAGCTGAAGCTGACGACAGGATACTCTCGATACATCTCGGACGAGGCGGCAGCTATGGGCTACGGCGATCGTGTATACTTGGAAAAGGTATACGATATCGACGTAGGGAAAAGATATATAGGAGATCTTGTCAGGAACCCCCTGCCCGAAGATTACAAGTCCATCAAAATAGGCTCATACCATGGAAAGCTGGTGAAGCTGAAGGTTGAGGCGCAAGCCATCAACCGCGACGACGAGTTCGCCCTCTTCTGGAATCTCTATGATATTCTGATTCCCAATGAAAACGGGCGTATCGACGTGCAGCTGCTGACGCTGCCGTACGTGAAGAACTACGGCTGGGCGATCGAAGCGATGGAGATGGAGCTGATCGACGACCCCTGCAACGGGAAGCACGACTTCGGCTGGGTCGACCGGCAGTCGTGCCACGTCTGGGCATGCCGGAATATGAAATGTCAGGCGCGTGACCCGGTGGCACCGGAGTCCGCAAGTAATGGCAAGCACGCATCCAGCGGCTGGAACACGGAAAAGCACCAGCTGCTCTGCGATGTGTGCGGCCATGTGATGGAAACGGACACGAAGGCGCCGGTGCTGGAGGTGCTGAAGGACGGCGAGAGCTACACCGTCGAGGATAACATCAATGGAAATCCCGGCGCGTACACCTTCACCGTGAGCGACCCGGCGCTGAATGGTGAGACGTCCTCCGGCATCAAGTCGGTGACCATCAACGGCGAGCCGCAAGCCGGCCCCACCTATCGTCTCCCCGCGCCGGATGGCGGCAACAATGATGCGGGAGCGGAATATACCGTGGTTGCGACTGACAACGCGGGAAACGAGACTACGGCCACAGTCAGAACCTACAGGCGGCACCATGTGAAGGTCATCAGCCCGGACGGCAAAAAGACCTACGCCGATCTGATGCTGCCGCACAATGAATATCTGGTGCTCCAGATCAGGCTGCCGGCGGGCGTGTCGGCAACGCTGACCGATGAGGCAGACGGGACAAAAATCCCATATGACAAGGAAAAGGGAGAGTTCCGGGCAGGTCTGATCACCAAAAACCGGACGCTCGTGCTGAACTATTCGACGAAGCATCCAAAGGTCGAGCTTCGCTTGGGGACGGGTCAGTACTTCACGGGATATAACGCGGATTCGGACGAACCGTATTATCTCAAAGGCGCGTCCATGGATGAGAATTCCTATCAGATAGGCATGTGGGTCGACACGGACGCGAAGCCAGGCTATTACCTCAGCTCTCCGGAGCGCTACACGCAGGAAGAGCTGGCAGCGCTTGACGAGTCCCTCTGGAAGGAATACAAGATAGCGGAAGCCACGCCGGGATCGATCGTGCTGCCATTTATCTTAATCACAATAGACGCTGCGGCGTATGAAGAAAACGGCGGTTGGTATGTCTACGCCAAAGCCACGAACCCGACGGGAACGACCTATGTCTCTACGCCGAAGATGATCATTGACGTCGAGAACCCGAAAGCCATTGATTTTTCGACCGGCAAGGAACTGGTAAGCAACGGAAAATACTGGGGAGACCTGCGGTTCACGGTAGAGGACTCATCGCCCGTCACGGTTCGCCACTATACATCCCCGGGTGGGACCGCTGAACTTTTGACGCCGGATGAAAAGGGCGTTTATACGATCTCGGCAGAGTATGACGGCAGCACCCAACACATGCTTGTCATCGAAGACGCCTGCGGAAATACGACCTCCTACAAGTCGTTCAAGGTTTGCTGGAACTACCTGATCAATGTGCGGGAGAAGGACCATTGGGATGCGCCGCCTGCGCAGCCGATTCGTATTTCCAAGGGACAGAATCTGCAAGAGGCGCTCTCCAATATCAATATCGGGTTTTTTGCAGCTGACACCAACGGTTGGATACCTGTCGATGTTTCGTGGAAGATCCCGGACGATTATGATCCGCAGTCCCGTCGGGAGCAGACCTTTACCGTCCTCGGCACGGTGGTTCTGGAAGGCACCGGAGCACGCTGCCCATCAGGACTCGATGTTGTCCCGCGTCCGGGAGAGGAGTGGAAGAAGAACATCTCGGTGCAGGTGACCGTGGAGGGCGAGCCGCAGTATAAGGTGACGGTGCAGGATTGCAAAAACGGCAGAGTCAAGGTGGTGAATGCCGCGGGAACCGCCGAGGACGGCACGCCTCTGTTCTGCAAGGACGAGCTTGTCATGCTCTCCATTGCACCCGATGAGGGCTATATGCTAAGCACGCTGTCCGTCAACGGTACCCCCGCCACCGTTGCGGCTGGGGAGGATACCTATACCTTCGTCCAGCCGGAGGGAGATGTTACCATCACCGCAGCGTTTGAAAAGCGCAACGAGCATACCGTCACTTTTGACGCAGGCGGCGGCTCCGAGCCTGAGGAGCTGCCCGAGGAGGTCACCACCGCAATGCCCGCCAAGAAGGTATTGCACGGCAGCAAGTATTCTCTGCCGGAGTGCGAGTTTATTGCGCCCGAAGGAAAGCAGTTCAAGGCATGGGAGATCGACGGTACGGAGTATCCGGTGAACGCCCCTGTGACCGTCACCGCTGACATCACAGTCAAGGCGCTGTGGGAGGACGCACCTCCCGCCCCTACTGAGTACATCGTTACCGTCACCAATGACGGAAACGGCATCGGCACCGCAACCCCTTCCACCGCTGCGGCCGGTACGGAGATCACCCTGACCGCAATGCCCAGCGAGGAATACCGCTTTAAGAAGTGGCAGGTCGAATCTCCGGCAGGGCTTGTAATCACCAACAACAAGTTCACCATGCCGGACGGCAATGTGGAGGTCAAGGCTATCTTTGAGGCAGATACGCCTCCTATGCCTACCGACCCGGCCAAGCCCAACATCAGTGTGACCGGAACCTACATCTACAATGGCTCCGAGCTGGTAGCCAACGTGATCAGCTACGACTCCGGCACCATGAATATCACCGGCAACACCGGCACGGACGCGGGCGATTACACCGTTAGCGTCACGTCCAAGACCGGCAAATGGGCGGACGGCAGCACCGACGCCGTAACCACGGCGTGGAGCATCGGCAAAGCCACGCAGGAGGCTCCCGCCGGATTGAATGGTGTCGCCCCCTCTGACGAGGGCGGCAGCGACGGCAAGATCACCGGCGTGACTGACAAGATGGAATACCGTATGGAAGCCGAAGGCAGCTATACGCCGTGCAGCGGCGCGGAGATTGAGAACCTGTCCGCTGGTCATTACTTCGTCCGCTATGCTGAGGATAACAACCACTTTGCCAGCACCGATGCGGAAGTCACTGTGGGTGAGGGTACGCCGCTTGCGGATTGCACAATCACCTTCAACGGTAACGGCGGCAGCGGCAGCATGGGCCCCGTGACCGTCAAGACAGGGACAAATTACATCCTGCCCGAGTGCGGCTTCACCGCTCCCACCGATCAGGAGTTCAAGGCTTGGGAGATTAGCGGCACGGAGTACAAGGTAGGCGATACCTATATCGTGAGCGGGGACACAGAGATCAAGGCGCTGTGGGAAAACAGCGTTATTACCCCCACCACCTACACCGTCACCGTCGGTAATGACGGAAACGGCACTGGCACCGCAAGTCCTTCCACCGCTGCGGCTGGTACGACAATCACCCTGACCGCTACGCCCAAAACCGGCTATCACTTCAAGGAGTGGGAGGTCATCAGCGGCGGCGTGACCATCAAGGACAATAAGTTCACCATGCCGAACGACAACGTGGAGGTCAAAGCTGTCTTCGAGAAGGACGCGCCCACTGAGTTTACCATTACCTTTGACGGCAACGGCGGTACGCCCTCTGTCGACAGCATGACCACCATTGATCAGAAGCTGAGTTCGTTGCCCAGAGCCTCCCGACGCGGTAGCTACCGCTTCCTCGGCTGGTACCTGGCGGACGGAGCAGAGATCACGACGGATACCGTATTCTCTGCAAATACCATCGTCTACGCCCACTGGACGTATACCGGCGGTGGAGGCAGCAGCGGCTACAGCTACTACACCATCAAGGCAACTGCCGGAACTGGCGGCTCTATCTCTCCCTCCGGCAGCATCAGCGTCCGCGGAGGCAGAGATCAGACTTTCACCATCACCCCAGATCAGGGCTATACCGTCTCCGACGTCAAGATCGACGGCGAGAGCGTGGGGGCGGTGACGTCTTATTCCTTTGAAAATGTTCGGAAGGCCCACACCATTGCGGTAAGCTTTGCAACGATCAAGATATTTGTCGATGTTCCGGCGGGCAGCTATTATGAGGACGCTGTGGATTGGGCAGTGGAGAACGGCATTACGCAGGGAACCGATGATACCCACTTCTCCCCGGACGGCATCTGCACCCGCGCACAGGCCGTGACCTTCCTGTGGCGTGCGGCCGGTTCTCCCGCCCCCAAGAGCATGAGCAGCTTCACGGATGTTCCCGCTGACGCCTTCTATGCCAAGGCTGTTGCATGGGCTGTCGAAAACGGCATTACCAGCGGCACAGGCGAGGGCAAGTTCAGCCCCAACGCTATCTGCACCCGTGCGCAGAGCGTGACCTTCCTCTATCGTACCTCCGGCAGCCCCGCAGTCAGCGGCAGCGCCGAGTTCAGCGATGTTTCCACCACGGCCTTCTATGCAGACGCAGTGGCATGGGCAGCGAAGAAGGGCATCACCACCGGCATCGGCGGCGGACTGTTTGGCTCCGACAACGACTGCACTCGCAGTCAGATCGTGACCTTCCTCTGGCGCTGCAAGAAGTAAGCGGCTGACATACGGCCAAGCAGCAAAGCCGCTGGCATGACCCCATAAGCGAACATCGGACAGCGCAGCGGACGGGCATCTCGCCCCGGAGCTGCGCTGTTCTCTTTTCGCTACAAGAAACAAATCAATGACATTTTGAACTGCGCCGCTATCCCAGCGCGGCAAGGAGACAGCATTATGAAAAGAATCACAAGAATCACTCGTCCGATCATCTGCATGGCCGTCCTCCTCTTTGCCATGACCACGGCAGTCATGGGCTGCTATCAGAAAGAGACGGAGCCCGTCGACATTCCCGGCAGAACGCCTTCCGGCACATCTGCGCCTCAGCCATCAGCGACTCCCGCGGGCGAAGTTATCCCCTCGGTGGACAGGCAGGCAGAGTTGGCGGAAGCCAGAGCGAAGAATCCCGACACCGTGGCGTGGCTGTATATCCCCGGTGCGGAGGTGGACGACCCTGTGATGCAGGCGGAGGACAACGGCTACAGACCATAAGGCGGATCCCGTTCAGGCCGTCAAGGCGCTGGTGGAGTCTGCCGACTTTACGAACACGGAATGGAACGAAGCTGCAATCAAGGCTATTCTGAGCAAAGGGGCTTGGTGAAAATATACTATCCAGAGCGTTCTCTTTACTATGGAAAAACTCCAACTATACAGTCTTTCCCCGTAATGCTACAATGAAGCTGTATTTCAGGGCGAAGTAAGTTAGGGCGGAGTAAGTTAGGAAAGAAAGAGTGGAAAGGAGGTAGTATGCCCTTTGCACAACTCATGGCGGTTTTGCCGCTTAGAGATGTGGCATGCTCCTTGCGAGTACCGTCGAACTCAAACGACTTGAAATGTAATAAGGACGAGAACGAAACCGTAATTGCTCATAGGAGTGATTGCGGTCTTTTTTTGTCCCAAAATCGAAAGGAGCAATTTACTATGAGTGAACCCAGCAACGGCGCGTGGCCCTTTCAGGAGATCCCCGAAGAAGAAGGATTGGACATCAGCGCGATATTCGGAAACAGCGGCGCTGCGCCGCAGGGAGACCCGTTTGCGCCTCCGGCGGCAGCACAGAGCATTCCGCCGTCTCCGGCACCTGTGATGCCGGAAATCACACCGGCAGTTGCTGCAACATCGCAGCCAACAACCGCACCCATCGCCAAGGCACCGGTCGAAGCTCCTGCGGAGAATCCCATTGCCGCAGCGTTTGAGCAGAAAACAGCGGAGAATACCAAAAAGGGCCTGTTGGAAAAGCCGCCAGTATTTTACCACAAGGGCGTGAAAGAGGAGATCGACGATCCTTCCATGACCTTTGAGGAACTGCGCATCCGTAAGTCCGATGATTTTACCGATCTGGAGGAAGGCAAAAGGGTATCCTGGAGCGTGGAATACTGCGGTATTCGTAAAGAGGTCAAAGACCCCAAGGGGACCACGATCATTTCCATGAAGGAGATGATTGAACGCTCCCGTGAATTCCTCGACGCCCTCAAGAAAACGAAAGACAAAGACCCTTGCTGCTATGTAAAGCCCAAGGTGGAAATGAAAACCAAGGGAAATGCCGCTTATAAGGGGAAGTTCGGCACCTTGGAAGAGGCTCGCACCTCGGATAAGGTCATCTGCCTGATCCCCTCCAACGACGGCAGGATCTATGAACTTCGTAAGATGGAGCAGGGCGAGTTTATCGCCCCCAAAAAGAATGTGGTGGATTTCTCTGAGGTCAGAGCCGGGTTTTCCCCGGCTCTGCCGAAGATCCCCGCCGAGCTGATGGGACAGATCATCGCCTTTTTCCGTGCCCTTATGACGGATCATGGGGAAAATGAAGCATTTGCCCAGATTTACTGGGACAAGGCGGAAAAACGCTTTTTTGCCTATGTCCCCAAGCAGAGCGTATGCAAGGAGGAAGTCGAGGCCGATCTCCATGACTGCCCCTATGACGATGAAGAGCGGTATCTTTGCTACGCGGATATCCACTCTCATAACAGCATGGATGCCTTTTTCTCCGGTAAAGATGATCAGGATGAGCGCTCCACAGGACTCTACCTCGTTTTGGGAAAACTCGATAAATTCTATCCGGACGTCAAAGCACGTATTTTCTGCGGCGACTCCTTTGTATCCATCGACCCCAATATTGTGATGGAAGGATTGGAGCAGCCGTTTCCCAAGGAATGGCTGACGCAGGTAAGTATCCGCAGCAGAAAGTCCGAGCAATTCAAAAAGCCGGATAAGCGCAGCTTCCGGGACCTTCTGGAGGAGGCGTTCCTATGAAGTTTCCAACGGATCGCCCGGTCAAGGTGGTCATGCTGGGAGCCGGCGGCACAGGAGGCTATGTTGCCCCGTATGTGTTTCGCCTGCTTCATATGCTGGATCGTCCTGCCCGCTTTGTTGTCTGCGATGGGGATATTGTCGAGCCAAAGAACCTGGACCGGCAGAACTTTGTCCCCGCAGACTTGGGTGAAAATAAAGCCCGCGTGCTGGCAGAGCGGTATTCCACTGTGCTTGGAATGGAGACAGAGTATGTTCCAAACTTCATTGAAAAGCTGCCGGATCTGATGGAACTGATCGAGCCGAAGGAATGGGAGCTGAATCCCTATTCTACCAAGCGGACGAAGGAAATGGTACTGCTGCTGGGCTGCGTGGATAACAATAAGACGCGGCAGCTCTGCCATCAGGCTTTTCATCAGAGCGAGGAACTCATCTACATCGACAGCGGCAACGGAAAGTACACCGGGCAGGTCGTGTGCGGCGTGCGAAGGAACGGAAGAACGATCCGCAAATCCATCGGCGGCGTTCATCCTGAAATGCTGAAGGACACCGACCTGTTCCCTTCGGAGATCAGCTGTGCGGAAGCCGCACAGGAAGATCCGCAGAGTATTGTGGCCAATGTGACTGCGGCAACCGCTGTGCTCATCATGGTCTATAACATTCTGACACATGGAGAAAACAATGCCATGCAGACGGATTTTTCCACCCGAACGATCCGGATGCAGACAGTGCTGGAAAAGAAGACAAGGAGGCGTGCGGCATGAGTCGTGCAGTAGTTGACGCAAAAGAGTTTTCCCATGCAATGAGCAAAGTCAGTAAAATCCTCAAAAAGTGCGCAATACCCATTCTGGAGGAGGTCTGTCTCCGGATTCAGAATGGGCGCTGCACATTGACGGCAACAGATCTCGAAACATGGCTTACAGCAGAGCTTCCGGCTTCGGGCGATGATATGTTCTTTGTTTTCCGAAAAACCAAGGACATCCTGCGCGCCTGTTCCCACTTTGCCGGTGAGCTGACGATGGAATTTTCCGAAACGCGGAGCGGCAGCAAAAAAGTCGGAAGGGTCCTGCTCCGCTGTGAACGCCGCGGTGCGGAATTTGAGGTCTACGACGGAGCGGATTATCCGAATATGCCGCAGGCTTCGGAGGGCGATGCATTTTCAGTAAGCAGCGCGAGGCTTTCCGCCTGTGTGGAGCGTGTGCGCTATGCTGCGGAAAAGCCCAGCGTGAGTGCAAGACCCGCCGCGATCTGCGTGCAGTTTTGCGGGAATCGCGTCTACGCACTGGATGGAACCCGCCTTGCCTGCGATACGCTGGAAGGTGTTTCTTTCCCAAAGCCTTTTTTGGTGCGCGCCGATGTGCTTGCGCACCTGAGCGCTTTCGGCAAGGAAGATATGACCGTGCGGATCGGAAGCAGCCATGTGCTGTTTGCAAGCGGCAATTTGCGTATGCTTGCCCGCTTACAGGGCGTGGATACCTATAACGTGGATGCGGTGATCCCTAAAGGGTATCGTGAGAGCATGACTGTCAAAACGGCTGACTTTGTGCGGGAACTGAATTACCTGAAGGAGTGCTCTGTGCTCACGGCAAAGCCTTATGTGCGCTTTGCAGGCGAACAGCTTTCCATTACGGCGTCCGGCGGAGCATTTGAAACCGGCATTGAGGTGAGGGGCCGCGGAGACATGGTTCTCGGTTTTGATCTCTATCATATGCTGGATGCCCTGAAGCAGTTTAAGGGGGAAGCGGAGGTTTGCATCCATCTCAGCAGTCCCTATGCTCCCATCGTGATCGATGCTGCGGGGCGCAGTGATTTTGCCCTCGTGGTACCGGTCCGGCTGAAAGAGGAAATGGCAGCCTGAAAAGAAAAAAGATGGTATAGCCATCTAAAAAAGAAAAAGGAGAATACAAAATGAAAACTGTTTACATTCCCAAGGGAGAAACCGTCCATTATGAGTCTCTGGCAACGGAGCATCTGGTGGTGCATGGCCGCCTTCATGTGACCTATGGCGTCAAGGCGCAGAGCATCACCGGAAGCGGCGTGATCGACGCCGGCAGCATCAACGCGGATACTGTCTGCATAGACGATGTGGAAAGCGGCACCGTGATCTGCAAGCGCCTGATTGCCAAGCGTGTGCAGGCGCCGGAGGTGTTTGCCTCCGAGAGTGCCGCCGTATCCTGCTTCCTCTCCGCAGCCTATGTGGAAACGGGAAAGCTGACGGCAGCGATCAGCGAGGTGGATGAGGTCGTGGCGCAGGAGGTCGTGAATCTCACGCCGAAAAAGCGCACCCTCTTCGGTACACTCTTTGCCTCCATGCTGCGCTCGTTCTGGACGGCGCTGACAGCGCCCGGGCAGAAAGCTGAAGTTCTGGATGCTGAATTTGTGCCCGCGCAGGAAGACCACATGGAAACTGTGCAGAATGAAGGGAGCGCGGAGTTCTCTGCATCTGACCAGAGTGTGCCGGAAGTCGAAGAAAAGCAGGAAGATGTAGTGGATGAGGAACTCAACCGTATCGTTGGGCTCTTTAAGCTCTCACGCGAGCAGGGTTATACCCTCAAGCTGATTCCCGGGACACCGGAGGAAAACGCGCCTGTTTTCGATTTTGAAAACGAGCGCATCCTTCGCCCCGCAGCTTAACTGCCTATGTGTGAAGTAAAAGTGGAAAGCAGAACCCGCGTAGAGGAACACGGCCGCACCGTGCTCTATGAAAAGATCTATCGCGGTGTTCCGACGCAAGGCGGCGGACTGCGCCTGCTGGCATATTATGAGCGGCGGATTCCCCTTGCCCATATGCAGATGGAGCTGCGGGCGGTGGGACACGAAAAAGAATGGAAGGGAGCGGCGTGAGCCGCCCGAACGGAAGGCAAGGAACAGATCGTGTTCCTTGCCCTCTTTTATCCGGATATAAAGGAGGATACAACATGTCTATCAAATCACAGGAAGGTCACATGCGGCAGCTTGCGCTACTGCTGACCGCTGATTTAGGTTGCATCTTTGGCGAGAGGGAAAGCGGACCCAACGGAAGTAAGAAAGCTTTTTTGAATGTGGGGAAGGTATTCCTCCGCGCACTTGCCAAGGATCTTGGACTGCACGAGGTTACAGTCAGTGCAAACAGCGGCGGCATCGCGGTGTCGGGAACATGCTCCCTTTATGGAATGTGGGAGGACAGAGGCATTGCGGTGTGGATCGAGCAGCGCTTATGCGCGGATGGGAAGGTGCTTTGCTATCGGACGATCCGAAGCAGCAGGGACTTCAAAGGCGGATACAATCACTTTCTCACCAGCAGCGACCTGAAAACCTGGTCATATCCGCAGCTTTTGGAGACGCTGAGTGCCTTGCGGAAGGATGGGTGTCGTTATGAGCGAGCTGCCTGACCTTTCCGCGCAAAAGCCGTATGCTCTGGATCAGCTTGCGCAGCTTCAAGGCAAGATCGTCCGGCTCTCCCAAAGCATGGTTTTGCAGCGGGCGCGGATTGAGCGCTGCCGCCAAAGTGACCTTGCCGCGGCACGGGACATTTACGCAGAACTGAGTAAGACGCGGGAAACCTTGGTGGAAGCACTTGCGCAGACGCAGCTTTTCCTCATGGAAACGGAGGAATACGCACTTGCGAAAGTGTCCGGACAGCTTCGGCAGGGCCTTGCGGGATTTGCTCTGATGAGCACTGGCTATAAGAGCGTCTACGAGGCTCTGAGCCGTTTTGCCTCATCCCTTCCTGTAGGGCAAAAGACCAATGCTGCGGTGGTAGGTCGGCTGATGAACAACATTAAGCTGGGCTATTACCCAACAGACCCGGATAATATCGATCTTCTTTTGCGGGGGATCAAATTTCCGGAGGGTGTGACCACGAACTTGTTGGACCCCTGCTGCGGCTGCGGCAAGGCACTTCGACAACTGGCACAGGGCAATAACTGCTATGCCTATGGCGTGGAGCTGGACGAGAGCCGCGCGGAGGAAGCACAGACAAGGCTTCACCGCGTGGGCTTCGGCAGCTTCTTTCATAGCAGCATCAGCCGGGAAGCCTTCCATCTGCTGTTTCTTAACCCGCCGTATCTCTCGGTCATCAATGAGAGCGGCGGACGCTCCCGGCATGAAAAGCGATTTCTGATCGAAAGCCTGCCTGCGTTGGCATACGGCGGCCTACTGATCTATGTGATTCCCTATTACCGTTTAACGCCGGATATCTGCCGTATCCTTGTGGACAATTTTGATGATCTTACCGTCTGGCGCTTTACCGAGAGAGAATTTCGGAAATTCAAGCAGGTAGCGGTGTTGGGCATCCGAAAGCCCAGGGAGACAGAACTGCAGGATACCCTCTGGCTGGAGGAGCTTGCGTCCGCGCCCATGTCCATTCGCTCTCTTGCAGAGATGCCGGAAGAACGCTACGCTCTGCCAGATCACACGATAGAGGTCAACACCTTCAAGGGTGAGCGGTTCAACCAGAAGGAATTGGAGCAGCAGCTTCGGCGCTGCAACAGCTTTGCGCAGATGATGGCGCGCAGCGAACTGGACAGCGGCGTAAAGCGGCCGCTGCTCCCGCTCTCCATCAGTCAGATCGGACTGATCGGCGGCTCCGGTATGATCAACGGCCTCATAGCGTGCGATACGCCGCACATCATCAAAGGCCGCATCGTCAAGGTCATCCGCACAGAGAGCGAGGAAAAGTTCAGCGCGCAGGGCAATCACATTGGCAGCGAAGTGAAAGAAACCATTACAAACAAAATGATTTTCAATGTCCTGACGCCAAACGGCTTTAAGGCATTGACATGAAAAGAGGCAGAATTTATGCAAGACAAAAAAGCGCGTTTTCGCTGCGGACAGCTCTGCACGACGCCGGCTGCATTGGATAAGGTCGGAAAAGCAGGGCTGATCCGGCTTTTGGAACGCCATCTGAGCGGCGATTGGGGTGATACCTGTGAAAGCGATGCAAGGACCAATGAGGAAGCGCTTCGCAGCGGGAACCGGATTATTTCATGGTATCAGGTATCCAAAGAGCTTCGCATTATGATCATCACGGAAGCGGATCGCTCTGCAACGACGATCCTGCTGCCGGAAGAATATTGAGGTGAATGAGAATGAAGTTTTGCAACATGGCAGTTGTTGTTCCGGTAGATCAGCTCACCGGCAGCAAGGCCGCGCTCAGCGCGCAGGTTTGGGGACAGGTATCCAATCTGCTGATGCCTGCCTTGGGAAAGCTGTACCGCCAGTTCCATCCCGCAAATGACGCATGGGGACATAAACTCACCAGTCCTTTCGGCGTGGCGCTGGGCTGTCAGGAGCCGGAGCTGTTCTTAACGCTCTTCCTGGCCGGGCAGCAGACACAGCAGGAGGCCGTTGCATTTCATGCAGCCGCCATGATTAAAAAGGTGGATATGGACAATGCGCAGAAAGCAGGCGATTCGCTCATCTGCCCCGTGGTTGTTGACGGCAGCGATCCGGAGCTGATGATTCACGCGCTGTGGCACATTTCGCTGCAAAAAGGCGCACCGCTCCCGGACTGCGGGATTTACTATACCGCCCTCGGCCGTGCGGTCGCATCTCAAGAGGAACAGCGGGCGATTCTGGCAAACCCCGCCGGATATGCCATTTGCGTCGTGCGGCTCAGCCCGGAGGTGGAAAAAGATGACTGCATTTGATCGGAATGTTTTCGTAAAAATGCTGCTTTCTGTCCCGCAAAAAGACGACGCGGCGCTATTCCCCAAATCAGAGCGCAGCCCATATATCCAAAAGGTGCTGGAAGCCTTTGATAAAGAAGAAACCATTGACCTTTCTATCATTGATTGGGATGCGTTCCAAATAGAGAATGTAACGCCCGAAAATTATGAGTGGGTCTATCATCGGGTCTTCGATGGTTGGATACAGGGCTTTATCCACTACTGTCGGAAAGCTCCTGTTTTCCAGCGGCAAGAGCGCTCTTTCTTTTGAGGTGCCGGTTATGTATGGAATTGAGTATGAAGACGATATCCTGCTGCTTCTGCGTATGATTAAATTCCTGCATATGCAGTCTCCGGATGCCGCACACATCTTTTGCCAAAGCCACCCTGTCGTTGATATGGAGGAGCTTCTCATGGTGATCGATGAAGTTATGTGGGATATTTTTGACGATGTGAACTTTTTCTTTGATGAAGAGTATGAAGCGACCGTCGTGCAATGCTCCCATCCAATCATCGACCGGCTGTATGAGCAGGGGCTCGCTTCTGATCCGAAGCACGGAAGCAGGCAAAGCGTATGGAGTAAAAAGCTGCATGATATTACTGAGTATTTCGTGCTGGGGGCAACAAACTCCGTTTACAAATTCTCACAGCATATCGCCGGAGATCATGTCGTTCTGGAGTTTTGCCTGTCGCCGGATTACTACGAGCCGCTCTATTTTGCAAATTCGCTGGTGGATCTGCTTCGTTACTGCCAATGCAGCATCCGGCGAATAGAGGCAAAACTTGCTGAGAGAGAAACGGAAAACACAAGAAAGGAGGCTGCCTGATGCAGCCGGCTGAAAACAAGGATTATTCGAGAGATGTCATTCTGCGGTTATCTCCCACCAGAAACACGATCATTGTAGAGGAGCAAAAACCGGGCGGCATTGCCGCCTACAGGGAAATTGATCCTCTGGAGCTGTACTATGTTATCAACCAGAGCTATGCCAGCAATGATTATCTGGACAGCGGCTTTCTTCCGGAACACTGCCTTCACCTATCCATGTCTGCCACGGAGAAGTATTTCGTGCTTTGGAATCCGGAACTGCGGGCAGATGTGATCTATGGGGACAAGGAATACCCAAATTTTCCGATTCCCCGCATGGTGTTTGGCGTGCGGGTTCTGGAAAACGGCAAAGTCGCGGAGTGTTCCATGGGCGTCGTTGCCGATGAAGCGCCAACCGTGGATACGCCGATGTTCTTTTACCCCTTTTCCAATGTCCATTCGGATGATCGGGTCTGCACGGGTAACAATGTGCTGCCGCGGTATCGAAAGATTTCCGCACTGAGGAACTTCCCCCGGTATTTGCTGGGTCTGCCTGACAACGACGATATGTATGACAGGGAGCATAACAGGTTAAAGCTCTCGCACGGAGAGCTTCTGGAGCATCTCAAGGACAAAGATCCTACATATTACTACACGGACATCCTGGTATCCAACGGAAAAACACTGGGAGATTTTATCAGCAGGAGGTAACATCATGGCACAGCTTAACCCAAAAGAAATGCAGCAGGCTCTCGCAAAGCCCTTCGCCCCGGAGGATCTGGAATGGCGGCTACAGAACACGATAGAAGAGAAGATGCGCGGCCTGGCCGTTCCCTATGTGACAAACCGCGCCATCCAGAACCGCTTGGACGAAGTCTGCGGGCCGGAGAACTGGTATAACGACTTCAAGCCCTGGCACAGCAACGGGAAAAAGGAGGCGCAGCTTTGCGGCATCGCCATCTACTTTGAAGGCCGCGGCTTCATTACCAAGTGGGACGGCGCCGAAGATTCGGATATCGAGTCTGTCAAGGGCGGTCTATCCGACAGTATGAAGCGCGCTGCCGTCCAATGGGGGATCGGCCGCGTGCTGTACGACCTTAATACCGTCTGGGTCGAGATTGAGAAGCGCGGGCGCAGCTTTGTGATCAAGGATAGTGAACGCGCCAGGCTGGATAACGCTTATCTGAGCGCGCTGAAGCGCCTGGGGCTGACACCGGCCGCGGCCTGCGGCATTCAATCGCTGCTGACGCCGAAAACCCTACCGGGGCAGACAGCACCGGAGGAAAACGCGCCTGCAGCAAGTCCGCAGCCAAAGCAGGGAAATGCCCAGACCACGCCTGCATCGGCTCCGCAAAGAGCAGACCGGCCTACGACACGGAGCGATTCACAGCAGACTCCGTCCGCACCGCAAAGTAGAGAGGCGGTTTCCCGCACAGTCCCCTTTACCCCGCCGCAGAGCGCAGCGCGGCAGAGAACAGACTGCTATGTGGTTCTGAGCACCAAGGTACAGGGCGGTATGAGCGGCAGCAGCACGCTTGTTACGCTCCGAGCGCCGGACGGCAAGCAGATCCCGGCCTTCGCCCGCGGCGCACGGCCCGAACTGAGCGCAGGCACCGTTCTGAGCAATGTAAAGATCACCATGCGTCAGCAGGATACCGTGGCATTTTATGTGCTGGAATCCTATGAGATCGTCCCACAGGAGGACAGGGCGGCGTAAACAGCGATTCAGCGAAAAACGGAAAGGAGCAATTCTTTGAAAAAAATCGAGCAGTTTCAAATTACCAGCCTGATGCTTTCGGGCTTCAAGTCCTATGAGGAGCCGACAGAGCTGGTGTTCGGCAACCCCACGGTCATCACAGGCGGAAACGGGCGAGGGAAAAGCAGCATTGCAGACGCCATCGCCTTTGCCGTTACCGGCTGTCCCTTCTTTGGGGAACGTGGGATTGATCGCCTGCACAATGAGAATAACCCCGATGTCGCCATTCGGATGTGCTTTGTGGACGAAACAGGCACGCTCCATGAGCTCAATCGCACCCGCAGGAAAAACCGCATGACCATCACCTATGATGGCTATGAGATCCGGCAGTTGGATCTGGCAGATCTCTTTGGAGAGCGGGATGTGTTCTTGTCCATCTTCAATCCCTTGTACTTTATCGAGGAGTTGGGAGAGGATGGGAAAAAGCTTTTGGAGCGATATCTTCCCACGATCCCTCATGAAACGGTACTCTCTCAGCTATCTGAGCCCGTGCGGGAACATCTCAAAAACGAGACGATTCTCTCGCCGGAGGGCAGTCTTAAGCGCTGCCGGGAGGAGATCCGTGGTCTGGAGGAACGCATTACCTATCTGAGAGGCCAGAAGGACTTGGCGGCGTCCCAGGGGGAATCCCATGAGCAGGCCGAGCAGGAGCTGACCTTGCAGGCAGACCTCCTTCGCAGGGAGATCGCGGAACTGGAGCAAAGACAGTTTTCCAGCATGGATGTGAGCGCCATGCAGGAGCGGCTTGTAGAACTGAGCGGACGATATGAGGAAGCTGCCAGGGATGAACGCGCCGATACTTCTAAATTGCGGGAACAGCTTCAGCTTCTTCGGGAAAAGATCGCCCGCAGAGAAGTGGAGAAGTACCAGTCCAAATTCACGGAAGCGTTGGCGGAAGCGTCTGCCAGAGTCAAAGACCTGGGTGTGCGGTATCAGCGGGAAAACGCTGCATATAAGGCGTTTCACGCCGGTATGGAGTGTCCTGCCTGTCACCGGAGCGTGACAGAGCAGAGCTTGTCTGAAGTGCAGGCGGCGCTGAAAAAAGTGCTCTCCGAGCTTTATGCTGCCGGCAGCGAACAGCGCGCTCAGCTGATAGAGCTTCAGGAGATGGACAAAAAGGCTGCGGATACCTTCGCACGGTTCAAAGAAGATGACCTTGGTAAATGGGCCGCGGAAGCTGCGGAAATGGAGCAGCGCTGTGCCTCGCTTGCGGAGCAGGCTTCCGCAGAGACGGAGTGTCTGCGCGCAGAGATCCAGACGCTGACTGCTGATCTGGAGTACGGCAATCTTTCACAGGCGGAATACGACCGCCTCGGTACATGCCGGGAGGAACTGCGGCAGAGCGAAGCGAAAATAGCGGCGCTTCAGGATATGACGGCGGCGCAGCTTCCTGATTTTGACCGCGAGATCGCGCAGGCCAATGCCAACATTGCGGAGATCAAGCGCAAAATGGCCGATGTGATTGCTTACATCAGCAAGCGGGCAGAGCTGACCTTCTCGCAGCTTAAAATGAATCGCGTGGAGATCTCGCTCTACGATGTGGTGAAATCCACCGGGGAAGTCAAAGACACCTTCAAATTCCAGTATGGCGGCCGCCGTTACGACCGACTCTCTCTTTCGGAGAAGATCCGGGCCGGCATGGAGGTCTCTGAGCTGATGAAGCGGTTGACCGGGCGGAATTACCCCGTGTTTGTCGATAACATGGAGTCGGTAGATGACCTTGCCAATGTAAGGCCCACCGGACAGATCATCATGGCAAAATGTGTCAGCGGCGCGGCGCTGCAGGTGAAACCCATAAGACCCATTGCCTTTGCGGAGCAGAGAGCCGCATGATGGAGGTGAAACCGTTTGGCCGCAAAAATCTACGATAAGATCCCCATTGTGGACACGGCCAGACGGTGTGGGCTTGTCCTCGACTCCCGGACGCTGCGGCGAAAGGAAGTCGAGGCAAGCTGCCCCTTCTGCGGTGACCATGGGCGGGGAAAATATCATTTAAGCCTCAATACGGATACCGACCAATACCGCTGCAATCTCTGCGGCGCCCACGGCAACAGCGTAAGCCTGTATGCACGGCTCAAAGGGATCTGTAACAAAGAGGCTTATCTGGAGCTGGCGCATGAGAGCAAGGTCTACCCTTTGCCCCAACCGCCATCTCCCCAAACACAGGAACGGCAGCCCTGCTCATTGGAGCAGCGCCATGCCGTGTATTCGGATATGCTGGCGCATCTGACGCTTCTCCCAAAACACGGCGAGAATCTCTTAGAACGGGGCTTGAGCGAAGAACGCATCCGAAGAAACGAGTACCGCAGTATGCCGGAGACAGAGCGCGGACGTCGGCTTTTGGCTGACCTCCTGCGCAGTCACGGCCATGACCTGCACGGTATTCCGGGCTTTCGCACCTATTATGGCGACTGGACACTCTCCGGCCCCAACGGTTTCTTGATTCCGGTTCGGAACAAGGATGGGCTGATTCAAGGGCTGAAGATCCGTCTGGATGATGCGCAGCAGGCCAATCGCAAATACCGCTGGCTTTCCAGCCGAAATCTGCCATCCGGCACCCGCAGCTATTCGTGGGTGCATGTGACAGGGAACACCCAAAGCAAGCGTGCGTTTCTGACGGAAGGTCCGTTGAAGGGCGATGTAGCCAGTTTCCTTGCGCAAGATGCGCTCTTTATCTGCATCGGCGGCGTCAACGCGCTGAATGGTTTGAATGATACCGTCCGAGGTCTCGGCGTCCGCGAAGTCGTAGAGGCGATGGACATGGATCAGATGACCAATCCAAATGTGCGCAGCGCCATTCTCACCATGCGGAAGGAAGTGCGAAAGATCCCAGGCATTCGCTATTCAAAATACACATGGAATCCCGCCTATAAGGGAGTGGACGACTACCTTCTCAGTCAGGCGGCAACCATGTAACAAAGAAAGGACAGCAATATGGAAGAAAAGATCATCAACATGAATCAGTTCCTCGGTGCGGCACAGGGCGATCAGGAGCATATGCTTGGAAAGTTCTTATACTTTTCTCTTGCAAACCTGCTGGTGGATAAGGATGAACTGTCCTCGCTGTGCGAGAGCATGGGCATTCCCTACACCGGCAGCACCCGGCTTTCTCTCGGCGATGCGTTCCGCTCTGCCACAGGCGATATCCGGGAGCGGGTTCCGGTCACAGTAGACGGCGAGACGAATATCTATCTTGCCTACTGCCGTGATAATAAGCGCACTGCCGGCATTTTTTCACGGGAACTGGTCAAAGAAACCCTGAACCGCGAAACCAACCGGTATGAAAAGCTGGCGAATATCAGCTGCGGTAAGAACGACGGGATGTTCCGCTGTGATAATCTCGTGCTGGACGATGCGGTGGATGTGCAGAGCTGCTGCCGAAAAGCGGAGGAGCTTTTTGAGCTCTACCAGCGCTGCGCAAACCGCAAGCAGATTGAGACCATCTGCGTTAATTTTCTGCGGGGAATGGAGGCCACCAAGCTGAGTGTCACCGGCCATATGTACTTTGTCCCCCGCACTTTTATGGAGCGCGTGGATATTTTCGAGGACTTCATCACCCTGCTCAGCGGACTGAATAAAAAGCAGACGCCGCTGGTGGTCAACAGCTTCTACATCATTGATGACGCCAAGCAGCGGGATAAGATGACGGAGGAATTCTATCTGGCAGTGAAAAAGGAGATCGCGGCCTATCAGGAAAAGTGCGACTACCTCATTAAGAGCAGCAGCCAGAGTCCCGCGGTTATGGATCGCTGGGTACTCAAGGTACAGGCGTTGGAGGAAAAGAAGCGCCACTATGAGGACGTGCTGCAGCGGGAACTGGACGGGCTGGATGATGAGTTTTCCGTCTTGAAGCTTCTTTCGCAGGAGCTTCAGGTACGGGCCAAGAGCATCCGCAGCCAGCGGTTTCAGCAAAGGGCGGCATAAATAAAACAATGGGGGCATCGGCAGTTGAGCCGATGCCCCTTTCGATTTTGATGATAAGTGCGTCAAATGTAGCAAGAAATATTACGATGGTAAATCGCACTATCATTTTTTAGCATATATTGTGACAGGCCCTTTTTGCTTTGGTCAGCTTCTTTAATTTTTATTGTAACATATTGGGATCCGAGTTACAAGATGGAGACATTTGGGACTTAGCAGACACTAAAAAGGACATCTATTCCCTCTGGGATAGATGCCCTTTTTACTATGCGTATCTGCTGATTCTGGATGGGTGGAACTGATCTGTCAATTCTGTCGGATCAGATAGACCAGTTCTGGCTGTCGGTTTGCAGATCCACCATGTGGGTATACAGTCCATCGCAGGCATAGAGCGCATCGGGCGCACCCTGCTCAGCCACCACGCCGTCGGACAGCACCACGATTTTGTCCGCCCCGGCTACGGTGCGCATCCGGTGGGCGATGATAAGGACAGTTTTGTGTTTTATGAGCCGGGAAAGTGCCTCCTGAATGGCAGTTTCGTTCTCCACGTCCAGACTGGCGGTGGCCTCGTCCAGCAGAATGATGGGCGCATCCTTCAGGAAGGCGCGGGCAATGGAAATGCGCTGACGCTCGCCGCCGGAAAGGGCGCAGCCATTCTCGCCGATGTTCGTGTTCCACTTGTCCGGCAGCTTTTCGGCAAATTCCTCGCAGTTTGCCAGCTTTGCCGCCGCAAGGGTCTCCTCGTCGGTGGCACCTTTGCGCCCCAGACGGATATTTTCCAGTATCGTATTGTCAAACAGAGTCACATCCTGAAACACGATGGAATACAGGCTCATGAGCTTTTCCGGGTCGATTCGGGAAACCTCCATGCCGCCCACGGTGATGCTGCCCTTCTGGTAGTCCCAGAACCGTGCCGCCAGCCGGGAAACGGTAGTCTTGCCGCCGCCGGAGGGACCCACCAGTGCCGTGACCTCGCCCTGCTTTGCGGTAAAGGAGACATCCCGCAGCACCGTTTCGCCGGAGTTGTAGGCAAAGCCCACATGGTCGAACACGATATCGCAGCCCTGATTGGTCAGCTGCTCGCTGCCGGTCTGCAAGGGAGCGTCCAAGATCTCATTCATGCGTCCTACATTGGTGCGCATGGCAATGACCGCCGCCAGGTTCTGCAACGCGCCCTGCATAGGGTCGTACATCCGGGAAGCCGCCATCAGGAATAGAAACAGGGTCAACACATCGATCCTGCCCTGCACCAGCAGCACCGCGCCGGTGAGTGCCACCGACGCAATGCCCAGCTTGAGCACCATGCCCGCAGAGGACACAAACAGCGCTGTTTCCAGCTCTGCCGCAATGGACTGCTTTTCCACTGCCCGAATTTTATCGGAAAGGCCGGACAGATACCGCTGCTCCGCATTGCTGGCTTTCAGATCCCGGAGAGTCTCGATATACTCCTGAATGCCGTCCGCACAGGCCATTTTCGCCGCCATGGTCCTGGCCTGCACCTTGTCCTGCACCCGGTAGCTGCCCACCACGATGGCAGCGGATACCGGAATGACCCACAGGGCTGCCAGCGCCATCCGTCCGTCAAAGGCAAACAGGCTCAAGGCAATGAGCACCGTGGAAATGAGGGAACCGAACAGACCGGGGATGAAGTGGGAGCAGTCCTTTTCCAACACCTCGCAGTCTGCCATGATGGTGCTGGTCAGGTCGGCCAGGTCGCGCTTGCCGAAGAAGGACAGCGGAAGTCTGCGCAGGCGCTCGGCGAGCGTCAGGCGGCGGATACCGCTCTCCTGATAGGTCGTAAAGTAGGTGCCGTTATACTGGAACCACGTCGTCAGAAGGATCAGGGCAAAGCAGGCAACGCAGCCGCAGACATAAAATGCGGTCCTTCCCGCTGCGCCGCCCGCCATCAGGTCGCGGACGAGCGCATACAGCAGGCTCGTGGGCAGCATAAAGGCGATGTTCTGCGCGGCGCAGGCCAGCACGCCCCGGACGAGTCCCCGCGTGCCCTCCGGGGAGCTTGCCGTTGCTCTCTGGATCTTTTTCAGCATGCCGGTCCCTCCTTTTCGACCTTCCAGCGAACCGAGGACTGATAGTCCTGCCACATTTTTGCAAACAGGCCGTTCCGGGCGCAGAGGTCGCCCTTCGTGCCCGCCTCGGCGATCCTGCCGTCCTGCACCACATAGATACAGTCGGCGTTCACAACGGTAGACAGACGGTGGGCGATCATAACGACGGTCTTGCCCTTCGCCAGCTCCGCAAGCGCGGCCTGCACCTTCGCCTCGTTGTCGGGGTCGGCAAAGGCCGTGGCCTCATCGAGGATCAGGATGGGGGCATTTTTCAG
>ERZ834694.1000-NODE-1000-length-28306-cov-4.848536_pt1 | contig 28306 bp, 26 predicted proteins | sample MGYA00519691_ERZ834694 | MGnify/ENA primary metagenome ERZ834694 (study PRJEB31850, sample SAMEA3708758) | human gut metagenome | biome: human gut; feature: human-associated habitat; material: faeces | place: China | collected 2014 ... | reverse complement strand
TTTCACCGTTACAGTAAGCTGAAGAGGCTCCGCATCCTCTGTAATTTCATCTTTGTCTGCAATATAGGTATAAGCATAATTTTGGAAATCACTATCTTTTAAAGTAATTTCTGTTTCGTCTGCTTTGATAGACTCGATGGCATATCCATCCTGTGGTTTTAATTTGATGGAACGGGACTCTGGCGCAATTTCAACACTGGCCTGATCAGACTCTTTATCATTAACAGAAACGTTACCGCCATTTGTTGTGATCTCAACCGTTCTCGTCAATGTTTTCTCGTAAGATACTTCAATTTGTATGTCTTGTATATCATCTATGATATTTTCACCATTGATGGTATAATGATAGCTGCTATTATTTTCATCTGGAGAAATATCCGCTTCTAATGTTTCTTCCTCAATGATCTCATTTCCGTTTTCATCCTGTGCAGAGTATTTTACAGTTGGAACATATCCTGCATCTGGAGTGATAGAAAAATAAAAATCAGTTCCGTACTTGACAAATGAATCAATGGAATTAGAACTGCCATGATCTGTAAGACCATTTATGGTTACGGTAGCAGCATTGATAAATTTTACGGAAACACTGCTTCCTACTACTTCTGTTTTAGAGGTTCCAAAGGATGTTGATAATTTTCTGCCAATACAGATCTTAATGCTTGGATTTGTTCCTTTAGAAATATAATCTTCCAGAGATCCATACTGAACATCTTTTCCTAATCTTTTTAATGTTTCACCATTAATATCTATCCAGTTTTTACTTTTATCACTGCGTTCGTAGTAATAAAACCACTGATCCGGTCTTTCCTCATCTTCGTCCAAAAGAGCATCGGCAAGAGCATTTTCAAGATCAAAAGCAGAGTCAGATTTTACTTTAACAGTTGCACCTTTCAGTCGGATATCTGGAAGTTCTAACAATTCGATTTCTTCGATTTTTTTCTTTTGAACTTTTTCTACTGATACCGGCTGTTCAGGAGTCACTACAACATCGCTTTGTTCCGGATCTTTAACAGTGTCTTCATTTTTATCTGTATCAGACTGTTCCGGATCCTTGTTTTCATTTTCATCTGTATCTTTTACTTCATCATCTTTTGCCTCATCGTCAGATCCTGAGTTTTTATCCTCATCTTCTGCTTCGGACTCTTTTTCATCTGTCTGGTCGGATCCGGTGGTATCTTTGTCTGTTCCTTCTTTATCAGGATCTCCGGCATCCTCTCCAGAATTTTCAGGATCATTCTTTTCTGACTGATCTGTATCTGCCTTGTTGGAGTCGTCCTTGGCATTGTTTTCCGTATTATTATCGCCTTCGGAGTCTCCTTTGTCAGGGTGATCGGTTTCGTCATCCTTGGTTTCAAAATCCAAGTTTTCCGCCTTATTATCATTTTCGGTGTCATTGTCAACCTGTACGGCTGTGTTATCAGCCAGGGCCGGAGTTACTGCATTGCCGGATGCCAATACAATTGCCATTCCCAGCGCACAATGCTTTTTCCATAACTTTTTCTTTCGCATACTATTCCCTCTCCTTTTTTGATTTTTTACCCCAAAAATACTATTTTTCACTCCGCTTCTATTGTATAAGATGTCGCTCTTTTTTTCAACAACAGATGTGGTAGAAAATAAGAGGTTCATAGATATTCACTTGAATTTATGTATAGAAATCAGCAAAATAATTAAGAATATTTGACTGATAAATGTATTAATGTATGATAATATATATATTTTGTATTAATATACCCCTTTACATAATGATATATTTACATAAAATCTTATTTATACAATCAAAAATGCCATATAATCAGTTAATTGTTTAATATATCAGTCTTTATAAACATTGCGCAAAACTAAGGTTTTACGCAATATTAAAGCCGATTTTTCGAATATATGTTCTGATTTTAACTTATTTTTCTTGAATTTTCTTAATTGTGTATAATGTACACCTAATTATCTGACATTTATCCTGTGATAATTACGCTATAATCCCCTGTTTTTATCTATTATATCACGTTATACAAAGATATGTATAACATATCATTGTATAACAATGTTATACTATCAATTTGACGAAATCACTTCTCCTGTGATATACTATTTTTCAGGAGGATTTTAAAATATGAGAGACGAAAAAAGCGGAAAAGAAAGCAAACAGGTCAATTTCCGGATCGATCCAGACTCAGCGGAAGCATTTCGCTTGTTTTGTACCACCCATGGGATGAATCAGGCCCAGGGATTTGACCATCTTATACAGGTTTTGGAATTAAATAATGCCAAGGCGGCAACACCGGGGCGTGCTGTGGAGATTGAAAATTTTGAGCGGCTGTTAAAGGAGATCCTGTCGGCTTATATTGGCAGTATTGAATTAAGCAGCAATGCAGAGGCACGGGTGTTGGAGCGTTTTCAGTCGGACTTAAAACGTAAAGATAAAACCATTGATGAGTTGAGAGAAAAAATCGAGACAATAGCCGGAGAAAAAAATAACCAGGATGCTGCTCTCACTGCCTTAAAAGAGGAACAGGTCCGGACCAAAGAACAGGCTCAGCATGCCATAAGCCAGTTAGAGTCTGCAAAAAAAGCTACTGCGGATCAGGAAGAGATCAATCGTATCCTTCAGGAACAAAATCAGCAGCTTCAGGAGAAGGCCTCCAGGTATGACTCTCTTAAAAAATCCGATGATGCAAATAAAGAAGAAAATACAAAACTTCAGCTGCGGATCCGGGAATTGGAACAAATACTTTCCCACGAAACTGCTCTGCGAACAGATCTGGAAAATACTTCTAAACAGGCATCTGGGCGGATCCGGGAGTTAGAAAGCCAACAGATTGAATGCAGGATCCAGATTTCTGACTTACAACGACAGCTTGCAGATAAAGACAGTGATATAGAAAATCGGTTAAAACAGGCCAAAATGCAGGCGGATTTGGAACAGGAACGGGCGGTCATTGCAAAAGAACGGGAATTACAGGACGAACTTCGGAAAATGGACCGTGAAAATGTCAAATTGCGCACGGAATTAGAACAGACAAAGGCTGCTTTAGAACAGGAAATGAAAAAGAAATAAACAAGGGGTGATCGGATATGGAAGAATTACAATACCATGAACAGCGTGATCTGAAAAATAAAAAGAAACTGCAGGAACTGCTTGCTGCTCTCCCACCATTTTGCGCCGACTTCTTTCGAGGAATTGAACCTGCCACATCTTCCATGACAAGACTCTCCTACGCCTACGACATCAGCACATTTTTTGATTTTTTAAGAAAATTAAAGCCGGAACTTGAAAAATTGTCTGTAGAAAATATTTCCCTGGAACAGCTTTGCGCAGTTACGATCCAGGATCTTGAGCGTTATCTTGAATATTTAAAATACCGTCCTGATGATCCTGAACATAAGAATGTAAACAAAGAACAGGGGATCAAACGGAAGTTTTTTTCTTTGAAGAGCTTTTTCGGCTATTTTTATCGAACCGGACAGATTAAAACCAATCCTACCCTTTCTATGCAGGTTCCGAAGATCCGGGAAAAGGAGATCATCCGCTTAAATCAGGATGAGATAAAGACACTTTTAAAAGAGGCAGAAAGCGGTTCTGGGCTTTCTCAAAAGCAGAAGCAGTTTCATGAAAAAACCAAAGTACGGGATTGTGCTATTCTCGCCCTTATGCTTGGTACAGGGATCCGTGTATCAGAATGTGTCGGGTTAAATCTGGACGATCTGGATCTGGAAGAAAATGGGATCCATATCCACAGAAAAGGCGGAAAAGAGTCAACCGTTTACTTCAGTGACGAGGTGGCGCAATATTTAAAACGCTACTTTGAGGAGCGAACTGCACAAGATTTGGATCTCCAACAGGAACCTGCCCTTTTTCTGTCTCTGAGAAAACAGCGCATTGCTGTACGCAGTGTTGAATATCTTGTAAAAAAATACGCCGCTATTGCAACACCTAAAAAGAAAATCACACCCCACAAGTTAAGAAGCAGTTATGGATCTGCACTTTATGCAAAAACCAATGATATTTATCTGGTTGCTGATATTTTAGGACATAACGATGTTAATATTACAAGAAAATTCTATGCAGCCATTGAGGAGAACCGGAGAAAAAGCGTTAAAAATATTGATATTCTGTAAAATAACAGGCGGAGAAGATATTGCATCCTCTCCGCCCAAAATTATCTAAGTTCTTTATAATTTTGTATATACTTCATTTGCAATGATTTCTTCTAAATGATCTGTATCCCTGCTTTCTGCCATTAAACTGATCACTGTATTTTTATCCCGAAAGATCATGGTGTATTGACCATATTTTCCATTGGCCAGAAAACTGTTATAACGGCCGCCCCAGAATAAGTATCCATAACCATAAGAGTTTTTATTATTTTCCACCTGTTTTCTGGTACTCTCATGGATCCATTCCTTAGAAAGCAGCTTTTTTCCATTCCAACAGCCATTCTGCAAGTAGAACATTCCCAGTTTGTGAAGCTCGGAAACAGTCAGAAACAGTCCGCCCGCACCAAATGTATTTCCCTCAGGGTCTACCTCCCATATGGTTTTTCGTATTCCCAAAGGTTTTAAAAGCCGTGGAGTCAGATATGACAAAAGATCGCATCCTGCTCTTCGTTGAACCAGGATCCCAGCCAGATAAGGGCCAACGTTATTGTATACAAAATGGGTTCCCGGCTCATACACAAAGGGAATAGCAAGGGATGCTTTTACCCAGTTCTGTTCTTCCATTCTTGGACGCTGTTTGCCCATAAGAAAGCCTTTTTCCTGGCCTAAAGTCATGGTCAGAAGGTCTTTCACTGTGGCTTTCTTTAAATTTTCATCCGGGTTGTTTGGAATATCCTCCTTAAAAGCATCCATCAAACGTTCATCTAAGTCGATCAGACCTTCCTGAACTGCAAATCCCACAGCACAGGAAGTAAAACTTTTACTGGCAGAATAAATATTTCTCCGGCAGTCTTCGTCCCAGTATTTTTCATATACCGTGTCCTGTCCAATAGAAATTTTCATTCCAAGAACCCTTAAGTCTGCTGCTTTCTGTTCAAATTCTTTCAGATCTACCATATACTTTCCTTCCTATGCAAAATTATCGAAAAACCCTTCTGGGATTTCATAAGAAACCTCATAGCTGGTTCCCTTTAAAGGATCTCCGTCTTTATATTTCACCCATCCCGGGAATGTTGCCATAGGCATTTCACCGCCGGTCTTTTCGATTACTCCGTAGAGAGTTTCTTCTGGATATTTTTCTTCTGAGCACCAGGTATCCAGCCATTCCAGATAATCCATACGGATGCCGCTGCAATGGGTGGCAGAAGGCATGCAGTAAAATTTCATAAAACTGTCGGCCTTCTTTTGTCCGTATTTCTTTACCAGTTTCTGGTACTGATTGATGATCTGCCAGGGGCTGATAGACATATCATTCCAGCTGGTAAACAGGATCAGCTTTCCACCATGTGATACAAATTCATCAAAATCCATACTTACATCATACTGGCTGGAGGCTTCCATCAGCATATGATAAAGCTTTTCATCCGGCTTATAATAATCGTGATCGATCAATTTCCAGTTTTTATCTTTCGTTATAAAATATTTGAATACGCCATCTGAACGGTCTCCATGGTGTACGTTATACCTGGTGTCTAAGGGTTCTCTTGGAACAGGATCAGGACCAAGATCCATGATGCCGCCCTCTAAAGCACAGTATCCATGATACCTTTTCTCACCGTTTGGCATAGAATAATCCAGTTTAAAACCGTCCTCATACACCTGGATCGTCTGGATCTGGGCGTCTGTCAGATGATATTTCTCCTGGATTTTCCTGAGAAATACGTCCCGGTTCATACGTGCTGCATATATATTGGACACGATCCCATCTTTTACACCATCCAGTTCATCATACATCTCAATAGCATCATTACGGATTGCTTCTACTGTCTTTTCATCTATAAAGCCATCTGAAAACGGGTGTGTGTGTTCATCGTAACTATCATATACTGCCTTGGAAAGCAAAGCGCCCCACATACGCAGAAGGACAAAATTGGATACAGGATCTGCGCAGAATATCCCATCGTAATCTTTTCCATAGGAGCAGGCACACTCCAAAGCTTCTCTTCCACCTGCAGATCCACCGGCAAAATAAACTTTCTCCGCGTCGATCCCATAAGCTGCTTTTACAACCACATGCATAATGCCGTTCATTTTAATCAGATGATGCCGGATATAATTCTGAAGAGCCTCCTCATTTGCTGCAAAATCAGCAGACATAGGATCAGCAGACTGATGGCCGGAATCATCTCCAAATACGACATATCCATGTTCGATGGGACAATAATCAGACATCAGCATAGCACCTTCTAAAGAAGGAATCATTCCGTTATTGGCTCCGCCGCCGATCTGAACACTTCTTAAATTCCACTGGGTGGGAAGCAGGATCTTCCATTCGATACAGGGAGCCAAAGGATCCAGTGGTTCGATCACCCCCATAACTTCCAAATATGCAGTTCCACCCTCTTTTGACTTTTCACATACGCTGGTTATCCTTCCACCATTTGTCTTCTCTTTTAACAGTTCCGGCGGGATCACCATATCCCTTAAAATAGAACGGGCATCATCAACGATGGATACCCGTTTTAATAAGCTGATCTTTTCTTTCATTTTGTCCACTGCCTTCTTCATTGTTTAATCTCGATAAATATTTTTTGCGATTTCGATAATACGCTGAACAGGAACAGAAATGTATCCACCTACTCTGGTAACAATTACAAATTTCCAGGTAACCGGCTTGGAACAAATAGAAAAAACGTCTACATCCAGATTTTTTGGATATTGAAAATCAGATGCCAATGCAACACCAAAATCCTTTGAAACAAGTTCCCAGATGGTTTCAATGGAAGAAAACTCTATCTGTTTTGGATCCATGGAATGGTTTTTCAACACTTTGTCTGTTACATAACGTAGTCTGGATCCCTTATTTAACATAATAAACTTTTCATTTTCCATCTGCCGTATATCGATCCATGGATACCTGAAACCATACTTGGCGATCCCATGAAAATGTTTACTTTTAGGAGCGATCAGACAGATCTCCTCTGTGGAGATTTCCTCTACATGAAAATTACTGTCTTTTTCTAATTCCTCTGTTCCTGTCATCAATGCGACCTGGATCTCTCCGTTGCGAAGCATTTCTTCCAGTTTTACTGCTGTTTCCTGGTAAACATTCAAATCATATTCCGGATATTCTTTACTGAAGATCGGAAGAATTTCCGGTAATATTCTTTTTCCACGACCTGGCGTTGAACCAATATTCAGAGAACCCTTTTTCAGCATTTTGATATCTGCAATCTGGTTTCTAAAGTCCTGGTCCAGTTTTACGATCTGTTTTGCGTATTCCAAATACTGCTTTCCTGCATAAGTTGGGATCATTTTCTTTCCTATACGTTCAAAAAGCTGTACGCCATACATTTCTTCTGTTCTTGTAAGGAATTTACTGAGGGCTGGCTGGGAAATAAACAGATTTTCCGCTGCCTTGGCAACTCCCTGTACTTTCGCAATCTCGATGATATATCTCTGTTCTTTTAATTCGGACATTTGCAGCCATTTCCTCCTTATATGTAACCTTTTTATTGATTATAAAATTATTATAGAAGAAACGGCTGCAAATAAAAAGCATTTTTAAAATGGAATTGTACCAACCAGAATGGAGCCTGCAAAGCACAATGTGCAGATCAGCATTACCCATTTAAAGGTAAATTTCCAGTGATCCTTGAAATCGATACCTGCAAGTCCAAGTCCGATGTACATTGCTGCAGTACTTGGATTTACGAATACCTGTGGAACGAAGGTCATCAGATAGCTTGCTGCTGCCTGTACAGGTGTAATATGGTCTGCTGCGATAGACTGAAGCATTGGGACAATGGTATATGCACATGCTTCGTGGTTTAAACCAATGGCACTTAAAGGTCCCCATAAGAAGCCCATAACGGTATTAATATGTGCGGTTGCACTTCCCTCCAGAATACCGGATACTACTTCAACCATGGAGTCTTTCATCGGGCTGTTGTTTAACACACCGGTAAATACACCGGATGCAAATAATACGCTGACCATAGTCAGTACTGTTGGCGCATAAGATTTAAGACGTTCATTCTGGATTTTTGTGCCAGGATAATTTACGATCAGGGCAATTGCTGCTGCTACCATGAAGCAGAGGAATGTTGGAAGTCCTGATGCAAACATTGCAATAATAACGATTACGATCAATGCTACGTTAAACCAGAACAGCTGTGGTCTTAATAATGCTTTTTCTTCTTCGGTTTTATCTGCTTCACTAAATAAATCTGCAGTGTCAGCTCCTGCCTCAAGGCCGGCGCCTCTCTTCTTCTCCTGCCTTGCATAATATAATGCAATGGCAAAACAGCAGATCAGTCCGATCACCAGACCAGGAAGTTCAGCAACCAGAATATCAGTTGCAGAAATATTAAAACCAGCAGCCAGACGTCCGCAAGGTCCGCCCCATGGCAGGCAGTTCATAACACCTGCTGTAATAGAAACCAGGCACATCAGCACGATCGGTCTCATTTTCAGCCTTTTATAGATCATCAGGAACGGAGGGATTACGATCAGGAATGTGGTAGCGCCAGATCCGTCAGAATGTCCAACGATCGTTGCTAAAACAGTCAGAACACATACAGCTGTTACTGTTTTGGCTCCTAGCATCATCTTGCCTACGATCTTATCAAAAACACCTGCATCCATCATAACGCCAAAGAAAATAATTGCAAACGTGAACATGGCTGCATTACTGACCTGTCCTTTTAATCCGGATGTTACCCAGTCGGATAAATCTGCAAATGTCGGATGCATGATTACTGCAAAAATAATAGGAATTACAATCATTGGAATGGAAGGCGTGAACTTACCAGATACCAGAACCGCCGTTAAGATCAACATCATTGCAAAACCAAGGATTGCATAGGTTGTTACGCTCATAAAACTACCTCCACACTTTTTCATTTGCTACTATTTATTACAGGCCCGTAACTTTTATATACTCTATTATATACAAAGATAATCATAAGTAAAATATTTCATATTATTATATTTGCATAACATTATGTTATTATTTCTGCTTTTTTCGTCAAAAATTCACTTTTTGATCTCCTGAAATCTGGCATATTTTAATTCTGGTCTATAAAGTTATGATTTGTATAACTTTTGGTTTCTTATAATATAAAAATAACCCTGGAATTTTCTCCCAGGGTCAATAAAATTATATTCTGTATTGGTTATGGACTCAACAGCAATGTTAAAAAGTTATTTCGGCATGATCCAGAACTTCATTGCCGGATAGCTGAGTACTACCTGTACCACAATGTTGACTCCATTGGCCAGTGTGGGGATCAGCGCCTGTGGAAGTCCAAGGCTTTTAAAAAATGCCTGGCTGTAAGCGGGAAGTGCTGCAGATACAATGACTAAGACTACTGCAAGGCAGATATATCTTGGCACGGCTCTTGCAAACGCCGCATTGGAGCGGAATACAAAGTTTTTCTGCACATAGAAATTCACTGCCTGGGCTGCTGCTGTTGCCACAAGGAAGCTTAAAAATCCGCCCAGTCCCAGATCACTTTCTACCTGGGTATAATGGAAAACGAAAAACTGAAAGGGGATGTTTTCTAAAGATACAAACAGGAAACCGGTGCAGATCCACATTGCTATAAAATTCACAATAGTTGCCACATTGGATAATACATTAAATAAAATAAACTCCCAGACAGCTGGATGCTCATTGATCCAGTTTCTGATCCAACTCTTTCCTGCTATCATACCTGTTCCTCCTTTCCTTCCAGAAGTTTTTCGTACTTTCTGTTTTCTCTCTTATTATGAAAATAGCCTTTCACTACTTTTCTAAAACCAGAGCCCCATTTACCATTTACCATATCAACGATCCCATTTACCATTTCCATGCTTACGGCACCGCCTGTCATTTTTGCGATCCCGCGAAATGGCATGTTATAGATAAATAATACATTTAAGTCCGGTTTGCCTTTGTCCTCGCTCTTTTTCTTTTTATCGGCCAGTATACGGTAAACCAGACGGGCCAGACGGCTTTTGGCATAATACATCTGGCAGATAGCATCATTAAGTTCCAGTTCGCCCTGCCATTTACCGGAAGGCGCAGGATGCCCCAGAAGTGTCTCAAATTCTTCTGCCCCTACATTGTTGATCAGCCCGCTGTAATAGGACGGGAGTTTTTCTTTCTCATAAGGCATTTTACTTGTGGTTCCCGCTATCCATAGCTTTCCGGACAGACGGATATCTGCCACGCAGGCACCTACCATGATCAGATATTCGCCCTCTTCCACTTCCCAGCGTCCTGTTTTTACATTCCAGTAACGGAAAGTTTTATCATCAAATGGAATATGCACTGTTTTGCTCTCTCCGGCCTTTAAAAATACCTTCTGAAAGCCTTTTAATTCCTTTCCTGGGCGGAATACGGCAGAGTCCGGAAGTCCGATATAAAACTGGGCAACCTCTGCCCCGTCCCGTTCTCCAACATTTGTAACAGTAAACTGTACCCCATTTTCGTCTGCTTTCAGGGCTGAATAGGCAAACTCTGTATAAGAAAGTCCATATCCAAAGGGATACTGGAAGCGGACCAGGCTGGTATCATAATAGCGGTATCCTATAAAAGGTCCTTCCCGGTACTCTGATGTACGTTCTGAAGCAGGATAATACCGGAATGCAGGAGTATCCTCATACCGCAGAGGGTAGGCTTCAGCCAGGCGGCCGGAAGGATTTATTTTTCCTGTAAGGATATCCAGGATCGCACCGGCACCTGCTTCTCCGCCCAGATAGCCATGAAGAATCGCCTTTAAACAGTGCTGCCAAGGCATTTCAATACTGGATCCGGCACTTAAAATACCCACAATATTTTCATTTACCTTTACTAATTCATTTAACAGCCGGATCTGATTTTGTGGCAGGCGCATGTGTTCACGGTCTTTCCCCTCTGACTCGCTGATCTCATCAAGTCCAAAACAGTAAAGAACCACCTCTGCCCCGGCAGCTGCTTCCAAGGCTTCTTTTTCCAAAGCTGCATCCGGTTCCCCATCACGGGTATATCCATGAACCTTACTTACTACCTGCAGGTCATACTCATGGATCAGCTGGTCCATAGACTCTACTTCAAAAGGATTTACCATAGAAGAGCCGGCGCCCTGATAACGTGGAACAAAGGCAAAATCACCAATGAGAGCCACCTTTGTTTTTTCTTTTAATGGAAGGATATTTCCCTCATTCTTTAAAAGCACCGCACTTTCTGCTGCTGCCCTTTTTGCTAATGCATGGTGGGACTTTTGATCAAAATCTGTCTTTTTTGTTTCCTCTTTTTTGCTAAGATTTAGTACCGCATCTAAGACCTGATCTACACAGAGATCGAAAGCTTCCATGGAAAGACAGCCTTCTTTTACGGCTGTAACTAACTCCCTGGCGGAAGAAAGCCCCGGTGCCGGCATTTCCAGATCTGACTGGCACATGACCCCTTTTACATGGTCATTAGAACCACCCCAGTCAGTAACTACCAGTCCGTCAAAGCCCCATTCCTTTCGTAAAATGTCTACCAGAAGCTTTTTATTTTCATTGGCATATTCTTCATTTACCTCATTGTAGCTGGTCATAATGGCTTTGGCATGTCCCTCTTTTACTGCAATCTCAAAACCAGTCAGGTAGATCTCCCTAAGAGTCCGTTCATCTACCACTGCATCCATAGCCATGCGCCGCTCTTCCTGGCTGTTTACTGCAAAATGTTTGGGGCATGCATACACTCCCTGGCTCTGGATGCCCCGCACATAAGCAGCTGCCATTTTTCCTGCAAGATAAGGATCTTCGGAAAAATATTCAAAGTTTCTTCCGCAAAGAGGACTTCTTTTCATATTAAGCCCCGGTCCCAGTACGATATTGACATCCTGGGCTGCTGCCTCTTCTCCCAGTGCTTTTCCAATCTCTTCCCCAAGGTCCGGATCCCAGCTGTTAGCGATAGTCGCCGCTGTAGGAAAACAGGTTGCCTTTAAAGAGGCATTTAATCCCAAATGATCCCCGGCTCCTGCCTGTTTGCGGATGCCGTGAGGACCGTCAGAAAGGAAAATGGACGGGATCTTAAGGCGTGGAATGTCCCGGGTCTGCCATACTGTTTTGCCGCTTAAAAGAGCTGCCTTTTCCTCCGGTGTTAATTTTGAAAGTAATTCCTCATGCTTCATATCATTTCCTCTTTAATAACTGTATTTCTTTCATTTCCTGGCATTTATTTGCAGCACCTATTATATCAAACTAATTACCATATGACACTTTTTAAGCAAAAAAATAGAAAAATCTTCAAGGCGTGAATTAAAAAAGGTATTCCGCAGATCATTTTTCATGATCCCGGAATACCTTTTTACTTATCTGCCTTATCTGACAGAGACTACTATCCAATCAGACTCATTAAATGTCCCACAAATGCTCCTCCCGGTGTACCAATAATATTACCCAGAAGTGCCATAAGAATACCTACCGGAACTAAAGCACTACTGTATGCGCCTGCAAGTACAGGTGCAGTAGCAGTTCCACCAACGTTTGCTAAAGATGCAACGGCACAGGTAAAGATATCCATTTTGATCACCTTTGCAAGAATGACCATAACAGCTACATGGATCAGAAGGATCAGGAAGCCGGCTGCCAGCCACACAGGTGCATTACCCATAGCAGAAATATCTGCTCTGGAAGCGATCAGGGCAATCTCAACATAAAGGATGATATTAGATACCTCTTCTGTTCCTTTTAATTTTCCAAATGGAGTCATAGCCACCAGCAGGCCTACAGCAGTTACCAGAAGAACAGTCCAGGTTGCACTGTCAAAAACAGGCAGTGCATTTGCAACCATACTTCCTACATCCTTGGAAATAGCAGAAATGAAGAAAGATACTCCAACTAAAAGAAGCATGCTCTTCCATGTAAGAGGTTTGGTGTTCGCTTTTGCCTCCTCTTCCAGGGAAGCGCCAACTTCATTAATCAGACGTACATCTGCTTTGGTCCATGCGTTAAATTCCTTTGAAAAGTTAATGACCCACAGAAGGAACATAACATACATTACCGCACAAACAGAGTCGATTACCAGTGAATATGCCATGCTTTCCTCACTTACATCTAAAACCGCCTGTACAGCCAGCATATTTCCACTTCCGCCTAACCAGCTTCCACACAATGCCCCCAGCGCTTTCCAGCTGTCCGGACCTAACATTTTATGGAAAATAGCATAACTTACTATAAAACCAGTACAGATAGAAAGGCTGGCTGCAAAGAAACCAATAAGCATTTTCGGTCCTAATTTGATGATCTTCTTAAGATCACAACGCAGCAGCATTAAAAACAACATTGCATACAGCAGTGGGTTTTTTACTGCCTTATAAGTTGCAGCTGTATCTTCCAGGTTCCACATTTTCATAGTACATAAAAGCATCATACCTAAGTAGAGCAAAACAATAGGCGGTGCAAACTTAAAAAATTTCTGTGCGCCTTTTCCCTTCAGGTATACAGGAAGATTGACTAAAATCGCTGCAAGCAGCATCAAAGTGCCAAGATAGATAAAACCGTCATGAATCATTTGTAAACTCCCATTCTGCTGTCATCTTGTGACAGCCTCTTTTTCTCTTAGGAGCAAGTCAAAATAACCGGTTATGATTTTACTGCCCCTCCTTCTCCTTTTTATGTTCTGCCGGAATCTTCCTGTGCCCGATTTTGTGAGAAGAGACTCCGGGAAAACATTTTATAATACCGATATAAGAACTGGCTAAAAGGCAAAAAAAGGCCCAGAAGATTTTTCTGGACTTGTGAATTACACTTGAATTTTTGTAACTTCCCTACCCCTAACCACTTCTTTTGACTTTCTCCTCCCATATTATAGATTATAATTCACAGAAAGTCAATTTTAACGATTTCTCAAAAAGACTTCCTATAGCCTTCTTATAGGGATTTCCCAACAAGATTTACTTTAGAAAAAAATCCCCAAATACCTGCGAGAGTCATTCCCATAGTAATAAATTCTGCTGCCGGAAAAGCCAGCCATATACCTGTCATCCCCCAAACTGCAGACATAGTAAAGGCCGAAAGAAGGATCATAACAAAACCACGGGAAATGGAAGCTGTAAATGCCCATTTAACTGACTCTACCGCACTTAATATGCCTGTTCCTACTATATTGATACCGGCAAAAAAGAAACCAATAAAATACAACTTCAGACCAAATCTAGCCATAGCCGCCAGTTCTTCGTTATGTTCCTGGTTAAAAATACCAGCAATTGGTTCCGACCACAAATAGATCACTGCATATATACATACAGCCGTAACTGCTGCTGTCCTTAAACTAAGGCCTATTACTTTCTCTAAAGCCTTTTTATCTGCCTGTCCATAGAAACTGCTAAGCAGAGGCTGGGAGCCCTGGGATATGCCGTTAAACAGAGCTACTGCCACCAGAGAGATATTGGCTACTACACCATAGGCTGCAACACCGGTATTTCCAGCCAACCGCAATATGATCAAATTAAAAGCTGTAGTGATCACACCGGAAGATATCTCTCCTACAAAAGCAGAAACTCCCACCTGACAGGAAAAAATAAGCCTTTTTAACGATGGTATTACCGGCAAAAAAGATACGGTACACTTTTTTGAACGAAAATGCAGCTGACAGATTAAAATACCTACTACTGGTGAAAGAGCTGTTGCAAGGGCTGCTCCCGGCATATCCATACCAAATGGGAACATCAGAATATAGTCGAATACAATGTTAAACAGACTGCTAAACAGTGTAGCCATCATAGCGATCATAGGGCTTCCATCATTTCGTACAAAGGCATTACATATATGATTCCACATAAATAGTGGGGCAAATGTCATAAAAATGCGGGTATAGCTTCTTCCTGTTGCTATGATCTGTTCATCTCCACCCATAAGCCTGATCACCTGGTCTGGGTAGAAGATACCGGCTGCAATAAATATAAGACTGATGATACCGGCCCAGAGCAGTGCATGAAAGAAATAGCTTTCTGCCTCTGGATTTTTCTTATTTCTCTCTATCACAAAACGGATAGCAGAACCTACACCGATCATAGCTCCAATGGCAAAGATCAGATTATATACAGGAAGTACCAAATTTAATGCTGTAATACCATCAGCTCCTACTGCTTTTGATATAAAATAAGTATCTGCAAGAATATACAAGGACATACCCAGCATGCCTAACATATTCTGGGATACATAGCGGATAAACTGTTTTTTGATATCCATATAACTGCTTCTCCTCTTTTGCATTTTTTACACTGAATGGTATTATAGATGTTTTTTCTGATTCTGTAAATGACCATGGTATCAACAAACAAAAATACCGCAAAACAGGAAACATTTTACTGCCTGCTTTGCGGTAATAGATTTATATGCAGTTATTTACTTTAAAATAAGATTAAACTGCTGCCAGTGTCTTTCCTAATTCCTTACACTTAACTAATGCATCATCATCTGGAGTTTCCTGGGTAATAATGCCTTCTCCGCATGCAACTTCTGCGCCTGCTGCCTTCATACGGTCTTCCCAGTCACGCATCCACTGTCCATCACCCCAGCCATAAGAGCCAAACAGACCGATGGTCTTTCCTGATGCAAATCCTTCTACCTCAGCTACGAATGGTTCCATCTCATCTTCTTCGATAACTTCAGCTCCCATTGCAGGGCATCCTAATGCAAATGCTTTTGCATCCTTCAGGTCAGCTGCAGATACTGCAGATACTTCAGCCAGTTTTGCTTTCTTTCCAGCTTCTTCAATTCCCTGTGCTACTGCCTGTGCCATAGCCTCTGTGTTGCCTGTCTGTGACCAGTAAACTACCATGATTTCGTCCATTTTTTTCTTCCTCCTATACTGCCATTAATTTACGTGAATGTAAATCATACAGCTCCATGATGTTTTTAACAGTCATTCCTGATGATACCATATGGATCACTTTTTCCCTTGCCTGATCGTATCCGGCAAATACCTTCCGGCATTCTTCCAGATTGGAATATACCTTCCAGTATCCGATATACAGCGGATTTTGTCCCCGGTTTTCAATAAAACCAATGACATCTTCCGGCGGATATCCAAGGAGTAATCCGATCTCATGAGGAAAATCACCTTTGCCTTCCATGTGAGCACGGTAGCGTTCTGATACGCGATAGAGGATCTTGGAAAGCATACATCCGCTGCATCCAAACTCTTCCATCAGCTTTTTCACCTTCTCTGTTCTTAAATAAGCTTCCAGTTTTTCACGTACATATAAAAGAAAAGTAATACGGTCATCAGACTCATAAAGGACATAGCAGGAAACAGCACTGGAACGGAACAACCGCAATACTGCGCTGCGAAATCTCTTGTCTACAGTAAGAAGATTGGATATCTTACGTCCTGTAAGCAATGGTGCACACTGAAGTGCGATCTGGATCTCCAGTTCCTGCCTGTTTAAGCCAAGCATCAGATCAAGGGTTTCTTTACTCATAGGATACCTCATTTACAACTGTTAAAATATAAGTTAGTCTTAGCTAACATCCTTGTATATCGTATCAGATAAAATTGGAAAAAACAAGTAGTGTTACAGGTAACTTTTCTCAATTAAAACATTTCTCATTAAGCTCAGTATTCCCAATATGATGTTTTCAATGTACATTTTTCAGGAAAATTCAAAAACTTCCGTGATCTACTTATAATAAACGATTGTAAGAAACTGGCCTTTATGAATCGTATCAGAGCGAAGGGAATTCATTCGTTTTAATTCCCTGATGTATTCTTCTGTAGACATACGGCTTCCCTTTTTGTACTGTCTGGCGATATTCCACAAATTATCCCCGTCTTTGATCTCGACGCTCTTATAATAGGGACTGACAGTCATAGGTTCTTCTTCTGCCATTGATGTAAGCATACTCCGTCCTGTGAGAATAGCAACAAACAGAAGCATAATAAAACACCCTGTTAAAAACCGTTTTCTTACTAATCTTCTTCTCCTCATAACGTTTCCTCCTACTCATTTGTATACTCGTCCAACACAGATACGAACATTTGTTCTCATCGTGTCTATACTATAACATCAGAACATATGTTTGTCAATGGCGTGAACGCAAAAAATCGAACAAAGGTTTGCATTTTTATCGAACATATGTTACTATAGTATCAGTAAAAGATTATTACAAAACAGAAGGGGGAACTTTCATGGCCCAGGATAAACTTACTGCGAAACAACAGGAAATTTTAGAATACATAAAGAATACGATCTTAAAGAAGGGATATCCACCAGCTGTCCGTGACATCTGCGAAGCTGTGAAATTAAAGTCCACTTCTTCTGTCCATTCTCATCTGTCAGCTCTGGAAGAAAAAGGATATATCCATCGTGATCCTACCAAGCCGAGAGCAATTGAGATCCTGGATGATACTTTTAATTTTAACCGGAAAGAAATGGTGAACATCCCTGTGATCGGTACGGTTGCAGCCGGAGAACCGATCCTTGCAGAGGAACATATCGAAAGTTATTTTCCGTTCCCGGCAGAGTCTCTTCCAAACGCAGAGACCTTTATGCTTCATGTAAAAGGTGAAAGTATGGTAAACGCAGGTATCCTTCCTGGGGATCAGCTGATCGTGGAACAGTGTCCAACTGCTGAAAATGGGGAGATCGTGGTTGCCCTTTTAGACGACTCCGCTACTGTAAAACGTTTCTTCAAGGAAAAAGACCACTACCGCCTACAGCCTGAAAATGATACCATGGATCCTATTATCACAGATCATGTAGAGATCCTTGGCAAGGTTATTGGACTTATAAGAATGATGTAATGTGCGTATCCGCAAGTTTAACCTGACTTATAAAACATTTTTCACCAAAAAGCCACTGTACGGTTTCTAAAATCCGAAACTATACGGTGGCTTTTCTTACCATAAAAAATGGCTGCGGAATTGCTCCCACAGCCATCGTGCCTGAAAACCGTACCTTGGCACCGTGATCTCTCACAGGTTTTTACAGGACATTTTGAAAATCTGCATTATATGCTTTCCAAAAGTCGTTTCCATGAACCTGAACACATAACCCCATAACAAATAACCGATAAACGATAACTATGAACCGTAACCGCCAGTAAGTATTGTTAGAAATATGTCCTGCACGGAATGAGTGATCAGATATCTACCTCAAACAACACCGTCTGGTTATAGCGATCCAGTGCGATCTGCATGTCCATGATCATATTGGAAATACGGTCATATTCCTGCCGGATCAGTTCCGGATCGTAGTTGATATACTTATACTCAGGCGCTGAACCAGATGAGCTAAATGCACTGCCATACACACGCGTTTTTGGCAGTCTCTTACGCATATCGTCAAGAACAGCCTTTCTCTTATTGAGCTGAGCCATTCGAACCAGAATACTGTCAATGCTCATCTCCTGTTCACCTATCTGCACCTTTGCTGTGGCATTGGTCAGGTTCAATGCGTGTTTGATAATGATGATCTTCCTGTCTATCTCATCAATTGTATGCGCAACTGTCATGTAATTGTATTCCGGAATGACCGGCTCCTCATTGACAGCAGCGACGTAAGTACTGGATGATGCTTCCTTGTTTACCCAGAATGCTTTGTCTTCCTCAAGGCTTCTCAGCATCTTATTTGCATAAGCCGATGTAATTTTCTGCATGATTTTCGCCTTCCTCTCTATCCTCATCTTCCGTCATTTACTTCTGATCCGATTGTAAATCATTCGGTGGCAGATGTCATTCAACCATCGGTTTAAAATTCCCCATAAATGAGGAATATCCCCGTCAATGACGAGGATATCTTCAATCGTAGTATGTAATAATCTACTTAAAATAACAAAATTGTCTATGCTGGGTAACGATTTGCCGGACAGCCATTTATAAATAGCCTGCGGATTCTCAAATCCGAAAGCTCCCTGGATCTCCCGAATCGTATATCCCTGTTCCAAAAGCAGCTTTTTTATGCGTTCTCCAGTCTTTTCCGGTTGGATCGACAAATACATTGGTTCCATAGTTTGTGCCTCCATGATTCAGGACCGTGTTTCTTGATAACGTATATATTGTAACATAGAAAAGACTGACTCACTAGTACCAATCATAACAAAATTGGTTACAATTCAGTCATCAAAGTCATTTAGTTAGCGATAAAGTGAGGAACATTCATAAAAATAAAGCATTAGTCATATTCCTGTAGCTACAATTCGGTTGAAATCAGAAGATTTTTCCAATGCTTCTTATTCCAAATTTTTTCTTTTATCGTTCCAATTTTTCGTGACTTTTATGAATTGCCAATTTTCCATCTTTCTTATAAAATTTATGTTTGAGATTTTTTGATCAATTCCATGTGATTTCGGATTCAGCTATACTTGTTTGATTTGTAAAAGAAGGGAGACTGCTTTATGAGCCAATCTGCAAAACAATCTACCATTAAAGATATGACAACTGGAAGCCCTGCTAAATTGATTCTTGGATTCGCCATTCCCATGCTGATGGGGCTTTTGTTTCAGCAATTTTACAGCATGGTTGATACCATTATTGTAGGAAAGTTTCTGGGCGTGGATGCCCTGGCTTCCGTTGGCTCCACAGCCGCTATCAACTTTATGATCAATGGCTTTGTAATCGGTGTATGCACCGGATTCTCTATTCCGGTTGCTCAGCGGTTCGGCGCCCAGGATTATAAGGACATGCGGCGTTTCGTTGCCAATGCCGGATGGCTGGCATCTTTTTTCGCTGTGGTTATGACCGTAATCGTCTGTCTGATGACCCGTCAGATCCTTGTCTGGATGCAGACACCGGACAATATCATCGACGGTGCCTACAGCTATATCTTCTTTGTGTTTGCCGGTATTCCGGCCACGTATCTGTACAATACCTTAGCCGGTATCATCCGTGCACTGGGAGACTCCAGGACACCTGTTTATTTTCTGATTTTATCCAGTCTCTTAAATATCGTACTGGATCTGTTTTTCATCGTACAGATAGGAACCGGAACAGCCGGTGCTGCTTATGCTACGGTGATCGCACAGGCTGTTTCCGGCATTCTCTGCCTGATCTATATGAAGAAGAAATTTGATATTTTAAAAATGCATCGGGAGGAAACACGAATCAGTACCTACCACCTCTATCGTCTCTGCATGATGGGTATTCCCATGGGACTTCAATACTCCATCACTGCCATCGGTTCGGTGGTGATCCAGACCGCCATCAACTCTCTCGGTTCCATTGCGGTTGCCTCGGTTACTGCCGGTCAGAAAATCGGTATGTTCTTCTGCTGCCCCTTTGATGCACTGGGAGGCACGATGGCAACCTATGCCGGACAGAATGCCGGTGCCGGGAAAACTGACCGTATCCGCCAGGGAGTTCGTTCTGCAACCTTCATTGGAAGCATCTACTCGGTTCTGGCCTGCATTGTCCTGACCCTATTCGGCGGTGTGATCCCACTGCTCTTTGTAGATGCTTCGGAGACAGTTGTAATTCATCAGGCTCACCAGTTTTTAACCTTTAATTCTCTGTTTTATATTCCGCTTACCATCGTCAATGTATGGCGTTTTACCATTCAGGGAATGGGCTACAGTCTTCTTGCCATTCTCGCCGGTGTCTGCGAGATGATCGCCCGGGCTTTGGTTGGATTTGCACTGGTTCCCATCTTCGGCTACATTATCATATGCTTCGCTTCTCCTCTTGCGTGGCTTATGGCAGACGCCTTTCTGATTCCGGCCTTTTACTATTGCCTGCGGAACCTGTTGAAAGCACAGGAAATGCTTGAATAAATGAATCTATAAAGTCAAAAGCAGGTCTGAAATTGATATTGCTCCTATTTCATGCCTGCTCTTTTATTGTTTCTTTCCTTCCTTTTATTTACCAAACAGACAAACTGGAAGAGTTTCTTTGATATTGTCAATATTAGTTGACACATTTTCCTCAAGGCTTTTGAACCCTATGCTGCTTCCTTCAGGGAAGCGTAATATTGTTGTCTTTTGATCATTGGGGGAAGACCTCTATTAGTGGAGCAGATCCTCCTGTTATTCCAGTAACTGGTGAAATATCTCCAGATGATTGTCTTAAGTTCATCCGTAGTCATTTTCTCTGTATCATAACGATCATATAGCAGTTCTGTTTTCATTCTTGCCCACATGCTCTCACACCGGGCATTATCGTGGCATCTGCCACCTGCGCTGTTCATACTTTGTTGTATGCCATATTTCTGTATCGCTTCCCGGTAAAGCTGGCTGGTATACTGCATTCCCCTGTCTGAATGGATAATGGCTCCATGGATACTAGGATACGCTTTAGCAGCATTTTCCAGTGTCTCTTTACATAAAGAGGCTTTCATATTTGTATCCATTGCCAAACCGATCACGCTGGAATCAAAGCAGTCAAAAATGGCTGAAACATACAGTTTCCCATCACAGCCTTTGATCTCTGTCATATCTGTAACACATTTTGTCAGCGGTTCTTCTGCGTGGAAATCACGCTTTAACAGATCCTCTGATTTTCTGGCTTCCCTGTCCGCTTTCGTGATCCCGTTCGGTATCAGACCGGTGTATTGCTGTGTGCAAATGGTGATTTTTCGTGTGATTTGTGGGGAAAAATTCGGATTTTCCGTTGTGTTCGTGTGGTTTTTAAAGATTTTGTTATCATGGTGTTATCATGACAACCTATTCTTAATTCTATCTCCTTAAATATTTTCTTTCCTGAATATATGCTTCATATTCCGCAATAACATAATTGCACACTTCCTCTATATAATCACATCTATTTTTCAAATCTAAAATAGTAAAATTTCTTCCCACCTCTTTAGGTGTTTTATTTCCATGTGCAATATAATTACGATTATCTACCATTTCCTGTATGTAACCGCCAATTTCATTTCTCGGTAATACATTTTCTTTCATACCAAATGAATTAGCAATGCTTTTTAATTGTTTATATCTTATATTTTTTCCATCCGTCGGCATCATATCATGCGAAATAACAACCTTAGGATTATTTATCATTTTATCCGATAACTTCCATCTTTTTTCCCATTTATGTTCATTACCTACATTGTACATTCCATCATATTCATCAGAAAAAATCAAAGAATATAATTCATATACACACTCATCAAGCTTCACTTCTGCATTATTTAACTCATCTATTGTTGTTGATACCACCTGACGTATTGTTTCTTCGTAAATTCCATACATATATACAAAATATAACCCTTTTGTACTATTACAATATTGATTTACCTCATCAATGTTCGCTAACCATAACTTCAATTCACAAACCTTACGAGTCAACTCATTTTTTATTTCATCAAACAACACTTTATCCCTCGAATTTATTTTTGCAGTATGCAATTCTCTTGATGACGCGTTCTTTTGTATTCGTAGCTCCTGTTGTATACTTTATAAGTTCACTATCTTTTATCCATTCTTCCACACCTTCTGTATTAATTATTCCATTTTTAAGATATGCTAAAGCAGCTCCCACTGCAACAGCCTCATAAAGATTCAGTGGCGTATTTTTCCTTCCTTTACTAATTCCTTTTGGCAGTGCCTTATTCAATGTCTTAAATACTTCACAGAATATTTTCTCATTTTTGCTGTAATTAAATTTTTCATCTGCTTTCTCCATGTAATCATTCAAAAAATCTCTTACACTATGAACAAAACTTTTCAAATCATACAAATATGCAAAAAATCTTAATACCAATTCCTCTCTAGTTCCATCATTTTCTTGTCTTTCCGTTAAATGAACGCATTCAATAAAATCTTGATTCTTAGATAATTCTTTTATAAAATTATTAAATCCACCCCTATAAACACAACTTCTAATTTCCTGATCGGTAAGTGTAACACCACCTCTATTCAATCTTTCAAATAAATCAAACCTAACCTGTTTATCACTTTTATCGCTCAGCGTTGTAACTTTTATATTAGACAATCTAAATTTTGTTTGAATGTCTATCGGTAACTTAGTAAAACTTTTCCCATTAAATTCAGTCAATTTTTTTAATTGCTCTAATGTCAATTCGTTCAAATTTGGAGTTCCTATTTTTTCTCGCTCTTCATCTGTTCCAGCGAAACACAAAATAGTACTCACACGCTGTACTCCATCTATCAGTTCCCATGTTCCATCCGCATTCGTAGCCATAAATAAACTTGGAATAGGAATCCCTAAAAATATTGATTCTATCAAGCTAGACTGCCTTTCTTTATCCCATCGAAATTGTCTTTGATATTCAGGGGCAATATTTATCAATTTATCATTTACCATACTAATCAATTCTTTTATCGAAAGATCGTAAGTATTAAAATCAACTTTCATTTTTTGCTCCATCAGTTGTTTCTGCAAATCCATTTTCACTATTTCCTCTTCTTAATATATTATGTTTATATGGTTCCGATTATTCATAATTGTATCACTTAATTCAACCTATTTATTCCACACTCACTTTTATACTAACAAGACTTTTCTTCAAATTCTTCAAGAACTTCTCTCCATCTTGTCAGCACTTCTTTTCCCACAATCAATTCATCTATAAGCCCCATATTAAGTGTATCAATAAATCTACACAAATACGATTTCCCCTGTCCCCAGAAAGTATAGTGACTGTCAATAAACATCACATGGTATACTTGCTGTCCGGTTCTATCATATATTTCGTTAAATTCATATCCGTCAAGTTCCGCTTCGTATACTGCATCTGCGACACGACTTCCAAATGATTTAGAATAGTAATATTCTTTTATTTCCCATACTATTTTCGGATTATAGATCGAAGGATACGCACCATCAAATCTTCTTGACGATGCTCCAATAATTTTACGATTATTCAACAAATAAACAAGTCCTCTTGGATCTGGATTAAATTCTTCATCCCCTCCAAGTATTTCTTCTGCAATCATAGTTATAATTGCCGTAAAATAATTTACTTTTTTGATTTCCTTACGTTGTTTGTTCATAATCAGCTTACATTTATATTTCCCGCTATTTCTCATTTCTTCAAATATCTGTTTAGCTTCATCAACGTCCATCAAGTTTTTTTCAATGGTATTATTTAATAAATCGGCTCTCATATTACAATATAAGACTGCTTTATTAACTCTATCTGGTGACACTTCAATGTTTTCTTTTTCGCATAATTTTTCTATTTGCTCTACTGTATAAGTTAAAACGATTCCTTTTCTAGAATAGCCCAATTTTTCGCTGATAAATCGAATAAAAAACCAAAATGATTTATCTTCTCTTCTAAATTCCTTAAACGCTTTCATATTGCTCCACCTCAACAAATAATTCCGACTTTTTCACTTGCAATGCATGCGCAATTTTATCTATATTTTCCAAAGAAACATTACGCTTACCAAGTTCTATGTCACTTATATATGTTCTATGTAATCCACATAAATCAGCTAACTCTTCTTGTGATATTTTCTTATCTTGTCGTATTGTTCTTACAGCCTTACCATAAGCGACACGTATTTCTTCCTGCATTGCTTGACACCTCCAATTAGTTAAATTATAATAGCACTGTAGACTTTGAGTCTACAGACTATAAGTTACATGTGAGGTTTGAGCAATGTCCAAAGTACCAGCATTATTAAAATGGATCGGAAATAAGCAACGCTTTGCCGAAACCATTATTTCATATATGCCTGAACAATTTAATAACTACTATGAACCATTTTTAGGGAGCGGTGCTGTAATGGCACAATTACTGTACCAAAGCAGTACGACCAACACTCCTACATTTGCCCATTCATATGCCAGCGATATCTTACCGTTTTTAATTGACATCTTTAATATCGTCAAATATGATCCGCAGCAAATAAAGAACTATTACTCAAAAGAAATTGAAGAATATTATAAAAATCCCAATGACAAATACAATGAAATTAGAGATAGATTTAACAGCAATCACAATGCTCTTGATTTCTGCCTTCTATCACGCACATGCTATTCTGGAATAATACGTTTTCGAAAAGCTGACGGGTATATGTCCACTCCTAAAGGTCCACATAATCCCATCAAGCCGGAAACTTTTTCAAAAAGAGTAGATTTATGGCATAATCTTATAAAGAATTCCACTTTTTCAACTATGTCGTTCGAAGAATGTATGAATAAAGCACAGCCCGGCGACGTAATTTATTGTGATCCACCATATACTCATAGTCAAAGTATTATTTATGGTGCTCAAACTTTTAATATAGAAACATTGTTCAGTAAAATAGCAGAGTGTAAAAACAGAGGTGTATATGTAATGTTATCAATCAATGGTACACGAGAATCCAACAAAAAAGATATTTCTGTTACTCCACCTATAGGTTTATTTGAAAGAGAAATTTTTGTAAATTGTGGTACCTCTATGATTGATCGATTACAAAATGCTGGGCAAACTATGCAAAATGAAGTCGTTCATGATAAACTACTTCTTACCTGGTAGAATTATTTCATAAAGGAGATACTTGTCCCGTTCCTGTATCTCCTTTTATGATGCTTCTATTTTTCCAAGACAAATATATATTCATGTGCCAACATCAAAAATGTTTTTTGTATATTATTCCAATAGTCTGAAGATCGACAATTATGCTGTTCTTTTATAATAATTTCTTTAAGCCTAAAACCAGCATCTACAAATTTCTGCATAGACTGCATCCCCATCGGCAATACATGCCCTTCTTGTCGTATATCTCCGATCATAAATGCACATATTCCCTGCTTCTTCAGCACTCTATATGCTTCTCTTGCGACTTGCTCCAATGCCTTCAAAAATTCCTCATATTTTAAGTGTGAAATATCTCCCGGAATTTTCTTGCTGTATCGTATAATATCTGCGTATGGTGGATGTGTACAGATAAGGTTTATGCTCTCATCTTTTATAAATGATAATTCAGTTGCATTTCCTTGTTTTGTGAAAATTTTTGAACTTTCTTGACAAGTAAAATTAAGATTTGTGTTAGATAGTTTGATGGCTTCGGAATTTATATCAACACCAATAGCATTTCTTCCTAATAACTTTGCTTCTATCAATGTTGTACCACTGCCCATGAATTGATCTAGTATCCAATCATTTTTCTTTGAATAACGTAAAATAAGGTTTCTGGGAATATATGGGGACCAATTTCCTCGATATTTTCCCGAATGTGTAGCCCAACTTCCTCTTTCTGGAAAGGACCATATTGTTGAGTCTTCCAATTCGAATTTTTCTGGTGCTTCTCTTATAAGAATCTCCCCTTTCTTTTTGCTCATTATACTTCTGCCCTATTTATTTGTCTATAAAAAATCTCCATTCAAATATTAAATATCGCTAAACATTTGAACAGAGCTCTCTTATTCATTACAAATATATAATTTCTTTCAACACAATTTCTTCTGCACAGGCTTTAATATTGTTCATTATTCCAACCCATTTCATCTGATCCTGCATTTTCAGTTGTTCCGTCGCCCCCTGTTTTTCCGTCATCTGCTTCATCAGAATTTCCACCAGTTCTCTAGCTTCCTGATCAACTCGATTCAAGTGTGCCATCAGCTCCCCAGTCATCAATAAATACTGGTATCGTGCCGGTCTATGCTCTTTCAGGAATTGCTTCCGCAGCATTCCGTATTTACCATAGGTCGGTTCTTCCTCATTCACTGTCAAATCCGGCAGATAATAGTCTCCATGCAGTGTGTAGCTTAATCCATTACTTTCATCATAAATGTGCTTTTTCATCATCTTATCTCTCCATTTCTCTGTTCTTTGTTTTATTTTTCTTACGCTGTTGGTTCTCCATTTCACTCTTTCGGGCACCCCAGGCCAGTCTTTCGTGAATACTTCCTTTGGGCATTTGCTCCATTTGTCTTTTTTCTTCTAATGCTTTCTGCTCCTGTATATCCTGCTGTACCGCATCCTCTACAACATTTTCCCCAAGGACACGCACTACCCGGTCATATCTGTCGGAAACATCCTGCAATTGCTGTTTTTCTTGACGCACTGTATCTAACTCTCTCTGAACTCGATTATATAGCTGCTTTGTTTCCTGATATTTATATTTCCATTTTTCTACTTCTTTAGTAAGTTCTTTGATCTGAGCAGCCATTGCAGCAATTTTATTTTTTATTTGGGTAAATAGTGGTTTTATCTTTTTATCCCGGTAAGTTGTTGCACGTTCTAATGCACCAGCTTCCGGAAGTAAAGTTTTCACTGTCCCATATTCCTTTATTTCCTTACTGACATTATCCATAACAGGCTGCAACCGTTCTCTGCGTTCTTCCAAGCTGTGCAGATCTTTCTCGACTTTTTCCGCACGCTTCTCAGCTTCCTCTTTATCTTTAACTGCCTGCTCCTTATCATCTTTCAAAAGCTTGATATCAGCTCTTACTTCCGCAATCTGTGCAGTCAGTCCTTCATTCTCAGCAGTGAGATATTCTTTTTCCTGTTCCAGTGCCTGTACTTCCTTTTTACGTTCTTTCTTCTTAAAATTATAAACATCCAGATGCTCCTCATGTGTCCCTTTCTGCTCCCATTCAATTCCATGCTGCCGAGTAATCTCTGCAAGCACTTCTTTTTCATGGTTGATCCACTGATTCAACTCTGTATCGTGTTTGTTCCCGCCTTGAAATCCCAGGCTTTTTAATGCCTGCTTCAGTGAAACCCTGGTATCCATTCCTTTCCCTTTCCAGCCAGTTACATAAGGAACAAAATCAATATGCAGATGCGGTGTAGCTTCATCCTGGTGCAGATAACAGCTAAATACATGAAGTGTTGGATTTCGTTGCTGAAAATTCTTTACATACTCATCCAGTACTTTTACCGCCAGGTCTCCTTCTGTCGTTCCCACAGCCATATCTTCTCGATTTCCAATCTGGAAAATTACTTCGTGGAACAGCTTTTCCTGCTTTCCCTGACGGATTTTTTCATAGTAGTTTGTAATCTGCCTGTCCTTTCTTTTCCCTACATTGTACCGTTTCACAGAATCATCAAACAACTTTTTATATACTTCTTTCAGATTTTCATACTGGTAACAGATATTCAGGTGTACTCTGTCCGGATCTACATTTTCAGCTATAAAATTCCGTCTGTTATGAGCCAGGGAACCAGCTCCAATCATGCCGCTAATCGTTCTTCTCATCATTATGCTCCTCACCTCTCTTTCTAAAAGACGTGCCAGATATGGCACATAATTTGTATTTCCGTCAATTATGGCGATTATAAGAACTTTTCGCCGGATACGGCGGTTTTGTTACTTTTGTCAAAAGTAACGCAAAAGCACTTTCGACAGCCGT
>ERZ834694.959-NODE-959-length-29117-cov-5.159246_pt1 | contig 29117 bp, 25 predicted proteins | sample MGYA00519691_ERZ834694 | MGnify/ENA primary metagenome ERZ834694 (study PRJEB31850, sample SAMEA3708758) | human gut metagenome | biome: human gut; feature: human-associated habitat; material: faeces | place: China | collected 2014 ... | reverse complement strand
GGTGAACGCCAAGTTTGAGGAAAAGGGGCTGCCCTGCCGCATCGACCACCGCTCCTATGAGCGTCAGGGCCTTGACCTGCTGCCCACCGTCCATGAGGGCGTGGCCGTCCGCCAGATGGAGGCCAAGGGCATCCCCACCGACAAGGGCGATCTGAACCGCTGGATAAAAAAGGCCAACAACATTCTGCGGGATATTCGGAAGAAAATCGCCGGCCTGACGGATTGGATTAAGGCCATAAAAGAAGAATTGAGCAAGCCCCAGGCCCCGACCCTTGCCGCCCTGCTGACCGACTACTATGAGGGCCGGAACGCCGGAGCATGGAGCCGCAACGCCAGGATTGGAAATCTTAAAGGTTTTGCCGAGGCCATCAATTTTCTGACCGAGAGGGGCATCGCTACGCTGGAAGATTTAGAGACCCATATCGCCGCCCAGAGTGAACGAACGGAGGCCATCAACACATCCATGAAAGCGAAGCGTGACCGTCTGAACGAATTGAAGGAACTGCTTCGCCTTGTTGACCTCTACCGAGACACCAAGCCCGTCTATGACGAGTTGCAGGGTATCAAGTGGAAGGGCAAGCGGGAAAAATTCGAGAGGGAGCATGAGAACGAGTTGAGGACGTTCCACATGGCCCGCCGGAAGCTGGACAAGCACCGTTCCCCTGCTGGTAAAATCCCCGTTCATGCGTGGGAACAGGAACAGGCGAGGCTTCACCAGGAGTACACAGCCGAGTACAAGCCTATCCAAGACGATTTGCGGCGGCTTCAACAGGTGAAGCGGAACGCCGATGCTGCCATACACCAGCAGGAGCAGACCCAGCAGAAACGCCGGGAGGTGGAGCGGTGAACGGCATTCCCCGACTGACCTACCAGCAGTACCGAGCCGTCCGGCGGCTGGTGCATGACTGCTGCAATTATGACGGCGGCAACTGTCTTGCTCTTGATGACGGCTGGGAGCCTTGTGTCTGCGTCCAGAGTATCACCTATTCCCTGGTCTGTAAATGGTTCCGCGCCGCCGTCCTGCCAACAGACAAGGGGTTGTGTGCCGCCTTGCTCCACCGAGGACAGGCGCGGCCCTGTGCCGAGTGCGGGGCGATGTTCGTGCCGCGCTCCAATCGGGGCAAATACTGTGACGAGTGCGCCGCCAATGTGCGCCGGAGAAAGAAAGCTGCCAGCGAACGGGAACGCCGCAGGCGTGGACATTTAGAGGCTGAAAAGCCTTGCAATCAGGGGGCTTGTGGACAGTCCTCAAAGGGGGACTAATACATTCCCCTTCCCCCACTCCAACGTGGGCGGCAAAATGGCGCTCACGTGGATTAACTTTGATGAATGATGAAAGGAGAGCCTATGACCTACGACCCCAGCATGACGATCACCAGCACCATCCCCGCCCCGGAGGGGAGCGACAGCACCAGCAGAGAGGGCAAGGCCATCCCCCTGCCCGTGATGGCGGGCGGCAACGCTTCACCCGCCCCGGACGTACCGCCACCCGATATGGTAAAGACCGTTGGCGGTACGACCTTTGATATTTATTTCCATTTCAGCCAGACCAGCCGGGAAACCTTTACCGACAAGGTACTGCGCCTTATTCAATCCGATGTTGTAACCTCATAAAAATAATTTACTTTTTTCTCTATCCTTATTGACAAAACCCGAAGGGCGAGCTGCTGCGCGCGGCAGGCGCTTTGTTGGCAGCGCAGGGCTACGAAGTCCGGGTGTTCAACCTGATCGACCCCAGCCAGTCTGACGGATACAACCCCTTTTCATACATTCACAGCGAAAAAGATGTGCTGACCCTCATTGATAACCTCATCAAAAATACCACGCCCCGCAACGCTTCCAGCAACGACCCCTTCTGGGAGAAGGCGGAGATCGCGCTGGATTCAGCCCTCATGCTCTACCTCGTCAGCGAAGCGCCTCCGGAGGAACAGAATTTTGAAATGCTGATCTACATGATGAACTTTGCCGAGGTGCGGGAGGAGGACGATCAATACCGCAGTCCGCTGGATATGCTCTTTCGGGCATTGGAAGAAGAACAGCCCAACCATGTGGCGGTGAAGCAATATAAGGCTTTCAAGCAGGCGGCGGGCAAGACCGCAAAATCCATTTTGGTAAGCGCCGCCGTGCGGCTGGCCACCTTCAATATCCCGCAGTATGCCAGAATGACAATGGTGGATGAGATGGACTTTGGCAGCCTGGGCGAGAAGAAAAAAGCCATCTTCTGTGTGATTCCTGTTGATGACAGCAGCATGAACTACCTTGTGGGAATGCTCTACACCCAATGCTTTCAGGCACTTTACCGCAGGGCGGACGAGAAGCACAACGGGCGTCTGCCTGTGCCGGTGCGTGTCATTCAGGACGAATGGGCGAATGTGGCCCAGCCGGAGAGCTATCCGAAGATTCTGGCTACCTGCCGCAGCTACAATATTGGGCTGAACATCATCGTGCAGAACATTCAGCAGATCAAGGCGCTGTACGAAAAGGAATGGGAGAGCATCATCGGCAACTGCGACACGCTGCTGTTCCTTGGCGGCGGCAACGAACCGACCTCGTTGGAGTTTATTGTGAAGCTGCTGGGCAAGGAGACCATCGCCACCCGCACACGGGGGCAGACGAAGGGTCGCAGCGGCTCCAGCTCTACCAACTTCCAGCAGACGGGCCGCGATATGCCATAATTCATGGTGACGAGTTCAGTTGCCTTGAATAACAGATGAACAGGGACACGATCAACTGGATTCGGATAAAACGAAAACAGGAGGTCGCTATGGAGAAATTGAAAAAGCATATCCATGATGACAGTAACGGTCTGGACTATGTTCTGGTCGGAGACTACTATATTCCAGACTTACAGCTGCCGGAGGAAAGCCGCCCAATCGGACGGTGGGGACGGATGCACAGGGAATATCTGCAAGAGTATTGTCCCGACCGGTACAATGAATTGCTTCTGTCTGGAAAGCTGTGGACATATCTTGCCGATCTGGATGAGCAGGCACAGAACCATCTGGATTGTATCATTGCCCAGATAAAAGAAACAGAGGGAGTCACGGAGGAATTGAAAGCAAAAGACCAGCTTGCATGGGTCGGTCACATGAACAGCATACGCCACCGGGCAGAGGAAGTCATTCGGTCTGAGATGATTTTCGTCTGAGAAGGTGGAAAAACTGAGGCCATTCACTTTTATAGTGGATGGCCTTTTTGCTACCTGCGCTTTTTCTTTTTTGGCATATAATACGGCTGTGACTTGGCTTTTCCCCGCATATTGTTTGGGTTTTTAAGCAGTTTGGACAGGCTCAGTATCCGCAGAAAAGCCGAAAAGTCCTCGGATGAAATTTTTTCAAAAGGAATCTGCATTTTATCACAGAACTCATGGATCATAGCTTCTGTGTCGGTTCCCATCTGTATGGCCTGTTCAAAATTCTCTTTGACCTCATCCAGTGTTGGCTGTGGGTCGGCTGTGGTCTTGTCTTTCAAATGGGCTTCCCGTATATCCCGGACAATGCTGTCCAGATCATCATGAAGGATATGGCTGTAAAAATCGTTCTCCTGTACCTGACCCAATTCCAGCGTCCGCATATACAGATCATTTTCTCCCGGTGCGTGTTCTTTCAGAATGGTCTGCCGGGTAGCTTCCAGAATCAGATTCATCTGGTTCACCCGCATATCAGCGATCTGGTCAATAAAGATTTCCATATCAACCATCAGCCGCAAAAAATTTGGATGAGTCGCCAGTTCACAAAGCAGGCGGTTGTTGATCTTTCCGCTGCTCAAAAGTTCCACCATAGCGTCACTCAGATGCAGAGCTTGAAGCTCCGTGTTTGGGTGATTTTTATTTTCTGACACACCCATCAGATAATCAGTGGACACACCGTAAAACTTTGCCAGTGTCGCAATCGCAAATGGGCTGATGTCTTTGTAGTCATCGCTCTCATATTTCCCCAGTGCCGACTTAGACAGGCCGGTCTGTTCTGCCAGCTGTTCCAGCGTCAGGTGCTTATCCACCACCCGCAGGTCTTTGAGCCGTTCCGGGATCGACAGTTTTGTGTACATCAAAGCACCTCCTTGCCAACGGTTTTTGTTTTCCATTATAGCACATTTCCGAGAGCGTGGAAATATGCGGTTTTCGTGTGATTTTCCTGCGTCTTGGACATACGGGAGCAGCCCTCTTTTTTCGGTAAACTGGTTCTTGTCAGGAGACATAGAACCTTGAAAAATGAATGACCGACTGCAAGGGGGATGACCTCCGGGGAAGTGACGCAACGATAAGAGCGAACCAAAGAGGACAATACGCTGGGAGAGAATCCGGGCAGGAATATTTTGCAGACAGACCGGCAGACAGAAAAATAAACGATGCGGGACATACCGCATCAAATGAATGGAGGTAGATCATTATGAAACTGAATATGAAGGAAAAGAAAATACTTTACGCTTACGCCTGCCCCAGCCATCACAACACAGTGACAAGGCTGAAATGGCTGACAGCATTGACTGTTGACCCGGAGGCGAAAAGCCAGATGCTTCATCTTGCTCGTAAAATTGAGACAGAGACAGAGGAAAGGTGGTACGAAGCCTTTTACCATCATCTGCGTATGGAGATGGACGAATACCGCCGGATTAGACGCAGTCTGCGTGCGCTGAAAGCAAACACCGATTATGAGGAGGAACTGTATGAGGAAGCTGTCTAAATATGAAAAAGAAACCATCATCAACTGGAATGAGGGCGAGACGATTGCCAGTATCTACACCTTCAATGCCAGCTTGAAACGCAGACTGGAGGATTTCAGCCGGAAGTACCCTCTGCTGTGCCGCTTGGAACGCAGTACGCCGGAAGGTAGCGTGACCTATGTACTGGACAAGTCCCGACTTTCGATCCGGCTGGTGCCGCCGTACAGCGAAGAACGGCTGGCAGCTACAAGGGAGTACGCAAAAGAGCATGGCTTTCAGGTCATACAGACAGAAGAAAAAATCGCTTAAAATGAGGGCGATTTACGAAAAAATATCGGGTCTGCACCCGCTGTTTTGATTGGCAATTTCCGCAGGCGTATTCTGTATCCACTTCTCGCCTATGGGCGTAAATGTACGGATACGGAGCCGGTGAAACTGGCAAAAACCGCTTCTGCGGTGAAGGCCAGCTTCGCCGGTGCGGGAGTACAGAGGGCAGCCAGCCCTTTGTGCCGGGGTGCAGGGGCGGCAGCGCACTGCTGGGGTCAAGGGGCAACGCCCATTGGCGGGTTGAGGGCAGCCAGCCTCATCGGGTCAAGGGTGAAACGCCTTGCCCAGGGAAAGTTGATGCCTGCGTCAACTTGTACTGGGTATTACCTGACGCAAAACTTCGCAGGTCTGGCGGCTTTGCCGCCCTCCCCAGCCCAGAACATCTTTGCAGGAAGGAGGAAAAATGTTTGAAATTAACAAGACACAATGGACGATCTGGGAAGCATGGCACTTACAATCCCCGGCACAATGACCGTCGGTTCGATGTAGAAAATAGCGAACACATTGACGCTGAGCGTGCCAGACAAAATGTGTACTGGGACTGTTACCGGGGCTTTACCACCCACGACTTTCGGGAAAACCCAGAGCAGCCGGATTTCAGCTTTGAGGAAATTGAACGGATGTATTACTACGAGCATTATGCCGACCATGTCAATGCTCAGAACGCCCGGAACGAGAAAACCCGGCACATTGAGCGCAATCGCACTGTGGATGATCTTTTGAAAAATAACAAGACCTGTCCAGAAGAAAGCATCTACCAGATCGGCACTATGGAAGAATCCGTTCCGCCGGAGACTTTAGCGCTCATTGTCAGTGAATTTTATGAGGAATTTGAAAACCGTTTCGGTTCTCATATCCACATTTTAGACTGGGCGCTCCATCTGGATGAAGGGACTCCGCACATCCATGAGCGCCATGTATTTGACTGTGAAAATCGGTATGGAGAGCTGTGCCCCCAGCAGGAAAAGGCGTTGGAGGAACTGGGTATCCCTCTCCCTAAACCGGAACAGCCAAAAGGAAAGCACAATAACCGGAAACAGACTTTTGATGCAGTCTGTCGGACAATCTTATTTGACATTGCCAAACGGCATGGGCTGCATCTGGAACAGGAGCCGTCTTATGGTGGGCGTGACTATTTGGAAAAGCAGGATTATATCCTGATGAAGCAGAAGGAGCAGCTGGCGACACAGGAGCAAAAGCTGGAGGAACTGACGCTAAAAATTGAGGATGTAGAAACCTTACTGGAAGATGTTTCCGGTGCAGCCTATGACAAGGCGGTGGAGGTTGTGACCGACAAGGTTCGGGAACAAACCCAGCTTGAAGATATGGAAGTAATTGAGAAATATCGAAAGAGCGTGGTATCGCCCAATGCCAAAAATTCGCCAGAAGTTGTGAAGATAGCGAACACTCTGCTGAGTAGGGTGCGAGAAAAATTACAGCAGTCTGCTGAAAAAGTTCTCAAAAAGGTACAGGCGGTGCTGTTAAAACCGGAGGTCAAACAGGCTGGCAAAGAGCAGATCAAAAATAAAGCCAGAAAATCCATTAAGGAGAAGCTGGCACAAGGCAAACTGGACGCTGATCGGGAGAACCGGGTGCGCTGGGAGCGTGAAGGACGGATTGCTCCAACAAGAAAACAGGATATGGAATTGTGAGGCATCTGATTTTCTATGGAAACCGGATGCCTTTTGCATTGTTTGGAGGTGGAAGAAACGAATGTATTTGAAGCAGTAAAACAGTCTGTTACCACAAGGCAGGCTGCTTTGGTTTATGGAATTTCAGTAGGACGCAACGGGATGGCTTGTTGCCCGTTTCACGATGACAGGCATCCCAGCATGAAGGTGGACAGACGGTTCCATTGTTTTGCCTGTCAGGCAGATGGAGATGTGATTGATTTCACTTCCCGTCTTTTTGGACTAAGCAGTAAAGAAGCTGCCTTAAAGCTGGCAGAGGACTTCTCAATCAGCTTTGACCGCAAAGGCCACGATCCGCCACAAAAGAGAGTAATCAAAAGAAAAATCAGCGAGGAAATGCGATACCGGCAGGCAGAGCAGAAATGCTTTCGGGTGCTGTGCGACTACCTGCGTTTGCTGGAACGATGGAAAGAAGAATATGCGCCCAAACAACCGGAGGATGACTGGAATCCTTTGTTTGTGGAGGCTCTGCACAGGCTGCCATATATCGAATATCTGTTGGATCTTCTTCTGTCTGACAGCATAGAAGAACGAGCTTTTGTAGTTGCTGAGTATGGAAAAGAGGTGAGGAAAATTGAACAGCGAATATCAGAGTTTATCGCCAGCCACCCAGCAGGCTGTGATGAGCGCAGCCGAAGCCATAGCGACGGAACAGAGCGTTGATGAGGTGCGGCAGAGCCTTTCTGTTACCGACAAGGGAAAAACAGCCAACACCATCGACAACTGCCGGATTGTGTTCTGCTGCGATCCACTCCTGCGGGATGCCATCCGGCTTAATCTCCTGACAGACCGGGTAGACATTGTACAGGACTTGGGCTGGCGCAGGAATACCAGCGCTCTGACGGATACTGATGTGAAATATCTTCTCCTCTATTTTGAGAGAAACTATGAGCTGACCAGTGAGAAAAAGATCACGGCTGCCCTTTCTATCGTAGCAAACGAAAATTGTTACCATCCAATTCAGGATGTGCTGAACAGCCTTGTCTGGGACGGTACACCACGCATCCGATCCTGTCTGCACCATTTTCTTGGTGCTGATGAAAGTGACTATGTGGAAGAAATGCTGAAACATTTCCTGCTGGGTGCTATACGCCGGGTATTCCGTCCCGGTTCCAAATATGAGGAAATGCTTTGTTTGGTGGGCGGTCAGGGTGCCGGGAAGTCCACCTTCTTCCGACTGCTGGCGATCCGGGACGAATGGTTCTCTGATGACCTGAAGAAGTTGGATGACGACCGGGTATTCCAAAAGCTACAAGGTCACTGGATCATTGAGATGTCAGAGATGCTTGCCACCAGCAGCGCAAAGAGCATTGAAGAAATCCGTTCCTTTATTAGCCGACAGAAGGAAACCTACCGGACACCTTATGAATCTCAGCCTAAAGACCGGCTTCGGCAGTGTGTGTTCGGTGGTTCCTCGAATACGCTGGACTTTCTGCCGCTGGATCGAGCCGGGAACCGGCGCTTTCTCCCAATCATGATTTACCCGGAGAATGCAGAGGTTCACATTTTGGAGGACGAGGACGCTTCCAGAGCGTATCTGTTGCAGGTATGGGCAGAAGCTATGAGCATTTACCACAGCGGCAAATATTCCATGAAATTCAGCAAGTCCATCCAGCGTCAACTGGTGGAGGTGCAGAAAGACTTCATGCCGGAGGACACCGAAGCCGGACAGATACAGGGATTTCTGGAACACTACACCGGAAACATGGTCTGCTCAAAACAGCTGTTCAAGGAGGCGCTGGGACATACCTTTGATGAGCCGAAGCGGTGGCAGCTCCACAATATCAATGAGATCATGAATACGGTCGTGACCGGTTGGAAGCCTTTTTCCAATCCCCGGATGTTTGCCGGATATGGCAGACAAAAGGGCTGGGAACGGGACACTTCCGGCAACGAACTACCCGGCAACGAAGGTGGATTTGTGGAACTGAGTGAAGAAGAATGCCGCCAGCTGGAACTTCCGAAGGAGTGGATTGCCTGACAATGACGGTCTGTTGCTGGGATGGTTGTTAGTTGGTTGCCGGGTTCGTTGCTGGTAAATCTATGGTTTTGATATAGAAAAAGTCCGTGAATAAAGGGCTTTTATGATCTATCTATGTTTCCGGCAACGAAAGCAACGAGATTTTATAAGAAAAAACGAAAAGTAAAAATCACAAGCCAGATGATTGTTTACAGGTTTTTTGAGGTCTATTGCCGGACTTCGTTGCCAGTATCCTTTGTCTGGCATTTTCTATGGAGGTAGCCTATGGAGAAAAGCAAAAATAAAAAAGTTCAGTTTGTAGTGGTTCGTGAGTTTTCCGGGGACAAAACCATGCGGGAAGCTTTTGAACAGGTAATCGAGCGCCAGACCTGTGAACAGTTTGAAAAATGGCTGGAAAATCATGAAATAGAACAGAAAGCGGCTTAAAGATTATTTGAGTTTGTAACAGGGACATGGTATAATATAATTATCGTGTCCCTGTTCATAGAAGGAGTTTACTATGAGCAGGAAAAAACAAGTGAATCAGAAAATCACAGCCCTTTATTGCCGTATCTCTCTGGAGGATGGCGGCGATAATGAGAGCATGAGCATCAGCAACCAGAAACTTATGCTCCGGGACTTTGCCGAAAAAAACGGAATGTTCCAGTATGAGTATTATGTGGATGACGGTTATACAGGCCGCAATTTCAACCGCCCTTCTTTTCAGCGCATGATTGCCGATATTGAGGCGGGAAAGATCGGCTGCGTTATCACCAAAGACCTGTCCAGACTGGGCAGGAATTATATCGAAGCTGGCAGCTATATCGAAATCTTTTTCCCAAAACACAATGTACGCTATATCGCCATTACAGACGGAGTGGACAGCCTGACCCGTCAGGAAATGGACATTACGCCGTTTAAGAATATCCTGAACGATATGTACAGCCGGGATATTTCCAAAAAGGTGCTGGCAGGGCGTATGACCCGTTCCCGGCAGGGGAAGTTTTGTGGTGGGCAGCCGCCCCTCGGTTTGATGCGTGACCCGGAGGATAAGGGACATTTGATCCGTGACCCTGAGACAGCACCGGTAATCCGAAAAATCTATGATATGGCGCTGGATGGCTGGGGATGTATGCGGATTGCAAAGCAGCTCATGGATGATAAAGTCCCGATCACCAGAGTAAAAAGCAACACAGAATGTGATGTAAATTACTATTCATGGGGAAGTGCAAGAATCAGCCATATCCTGCGGAATCCCTTTTATAAGGGCGCACATCTGGTCTGCCGGACACATCAGAAAGGGATTCGCTCCAACACCTATGACATTATCCCTCGTGAGGACTGGGAAGTTATCGAGGATTGCCATGAAGCAATCATCTCCCCAGAAGAATGGGAGCAGGTGCAGGAAACCATTGACCGCAGACCAACCATTATGAAGGGCAACTCCTGCCCTTTTTATAACCTGTTCCACGGTATCATTTATTGTGCGACTTGCGGAAAGTCCATGCAGGTGCGGTATGAAAAGGTTGGCAGAACCGGAAAGAACCGTTTTACCGGCGAACAGCGGGAACCGATTGATAAGACGTATTATATCTGCCAGACCTACAACAGGCTGGGCAAGAACGCCTGTACCAGCCACAAGATCGAAGCCAGAGATTTATACAACCTTGTACTGAAAGATATTCAGGAACTGGCAAAGACTGCGCTCAAAGATGCCGATGTTTTTTATCAGCGGCTGAGTAGCCGAATGGAGCGCCGCTATCTTCTGGATGCCTCCCAGACACAGAAGGAATGTCAACGACTGGAAAGCAGGAATCGTGAAATTGATGAGATGTTCCTGAGCCTATATACCGATAAAGCAAAAGGAATCCTGACTGAGCAGCGTTTTATGAAGCTGACAGCAACACTGGAACAAGAGCAGGAAGCCAACCAGAAGCGCCTGCAAGACCTACTGTTGATGATGCGCCACTCTGACGAACAGGAAAATGAAGTTCGCACCTTCATCAAAGAAATCCGGCGCTATGCAGCCATTGAAGAACTGGATGAAGCGGTGCTGAACCGGCTCATCAGCAAAATTTTGGTGGGCGAAGTCAAGAAGATTGACGGACAGAAGGTGCAGGAAGTCAGAATCGTCTATAACTTTGTCGGAGAAATCCCGGAGATTACAGCATAATCATTTCGCCTCATCTCTCAATCAGCGAGGGATGAGGCTTTTCTTTTTGTAAAATTGCAATAGATATATTCACAATTTATTTACAATTAAATTCCTAGCCGTACAGCAGAAAAATGATGACGAAAGATCATGCAAATGCTATAATGTTTGCATATAGATATGGCAATTTGACAATTACTTTTTCTTATTGGTATCTGTCTTTTTCTTATTAACGGAGGTACTGAAATGACATTTTATGAACAGATGGTTCCTGCACTTTCCATATTGCTGGAAATAGGCGAGACCTTAAAAGCACCGATTTACGGCACACTATTGCAAAAAAACGAAATTACACATTTGGATATTTAGGATTGAGCGAAAGTGCGCTATTGGTATCCCTACTTCAAGGTGATTCGAAAAAATTAAAGGGAAGCAGCCGTATCCCTTTCAGCAATATCCAGAAAACAAAAGTGCGAAAAAGTCTGTTTCCGCTTCAATATATTCTCAAAATCTATTTAACAGATGGAGATATGATAAAGTTCCGAATATCTAAAAAAGTCTATGGATTTACTACACAGGAAGAAAATCTGGACATCTTCCTGAACAAAATGAAAACTTATATATAACCAGAAACATTAACAGCAGAAATGCTGATTAAAATCTTAACCCCTTACTTGAAGGAGATTACCTATGTATCAAGAAAACGAACTTAAAAAATTGTATGAGCGTCTAAAAGCGCAATATCCTCAGTATCAGTTGGAACTTTCAGGAGACAGTCTGACTCTGAATCGGCTCTACTGCAAGATTGAGGTAAACCGATCTGGCGTAAAGCTGTATGTAAATGAAAAACTGTACGACCAATTTACTAGTGAAGATGTAAACGATACGGACGATCTGTATGAACTGATTGAGGCATTTTTACTGGATATTCAGCACGCAGGTATGAAGCAGGGAAACGAAACCTACATTTTTGCAACAAGGCAGGCCGCCAAGATGGGAAGCCGCTTTCTGATGGGAATGGCTATATGCTTTACTATTTTGATGATTGGTCTAATCACTGCGAACAGCCCTTGGCTATTCCTGCTGATTTTCCTTCTTCCGGCAGCGTCGCTCCTGATACTAAAACAAATGCAAAAAAAGATCTTCCAACGCTGCTGGTTCTGCCCTGCCTGCGGTCAGTCCTTGCCAATGGGCGGGAAAGGTCATAGTTGTGAGATGGAGTATGTATCCCAATGTCCTCACTGCGCCCATGTGCTGGAACAACCGCCGGAGTTAGAGGTCGTTCAGAGGGAATATGCTACTCAAAAGCCTCTGGAACCGCCCCATGACCTGCCTGTGCAGGGCAGTAAGCTGCCTTGCATTATTTGTGGTAGCTTTACGATTGCTTTTTCTCTGATTCTGCTGCCGCTGATTTTTGTTTCGGACGGGAATGAGCCTCTGGACATGGTGGGCGTGTGGACTGGTGTGGGGATGCTTCTGTACCTGCTTGGATTCGGTTTGGCGCTGCTGCTGTGCCGCCACGCTGAACGGGAAGAAACCCAGCAGCCGGTGGTAATCGTGCGAGAGCGGATGGTAGTCACGGTTCTTGGCGTAATTGTCTGGGTGCTTGGATTTGTTCTGACCATCATGGGTGTCATCGTGGCTGGGACGCCACCCTTTGCACCAGATGTCACCGCCTTTGTAGCCATTCCCGGTGTGTTACTCTTCCTGCTGGGCATATGGATGCTTTTGGCTGGACGCAACCGGTCTTTGTTTGTGTTTCAGGATAACTCTATTTTGTATATTAGCAGTTGGGGCAGGAAACGAAAATTTGCACCGGGACAGGTGGCTTCGGTACGGCTGACGGCCAACCGCTCCATCCATTTACTGAACAGTGAGGGAAAAAAATTAGCCTCTATCGAAACCAATATGTTGGGAATTCCACGGTTTGCAGAGTGGCTCGAAAGTACCAATCTTGCTGCGACATTGACTCCTACGATGGAAAAACAAACCAGACAAGAGGAACAGCAAGAGAACACCGTCCAATGGCGGGAGGAGTACCACACCCACTGGCATGACCATATCAAAACTATCCGGATTGGATTGTGGGTTGTTATTGTATTGTTTGCCGTTGGCGTTCTTATTCCTATTCCACTATATCTTTTCGCTGACGCAAAGTTTACTACTGTTATGAAAATTGGTGCATTTGCTCCTATTCCATTTCTTTTATTTTGTTTGGTGTTTGCTCCCGTACTCTCCTTTGGAGACAAGCCTCAGAACGCCACCCCAGAGTGGAGAGCCATGCACATCCATGTCCCGCTGATTATTTGTTTGTTAATAGGATATACTTATTTCTGGCAAGTTAGTGACATTTGGGGCGATTTGGTGCTTCGGGAGGAAGATGGCAACTGGGGATGGCTAATTCGGATACTTTCCATCACCATAGTGTTGATTGTGCTGCAAGTTCTTCGTTCACCGAAGCGGAATCGGGTAGCCGCAGGGTTGTACATGGGAGTGGTTGGACTGTCCATTGCTTGTGGACTTCATTACTGTGTAAATGCAGCTCTTATTGGACCAGCCCAACATTATCCAGCTATTATTGTGGATAGCCATGCAGAAGATCCAGATGTAGATGATGATGATTACAAATTGACTATTGTGATGGATAACGGGGAAGAAACAGACCTTGTAGTTACTGAAAAAGTATATGAGATGGCTATGAATGGTGAACCACTGGAAATTTGTCATAGAGAAAGTCCTTTTGGCGTGGTTTTTCTGGGTATTCATATGCCGTCAACAGAATAAGGTAGTCCAGAATAATTGAATTTCATAAGAGATAGAATTATTTAAGGATGTATGACAAGCGTTCTAAATTAAAAGAACTTCACAGTTTTACTAAGCGGGAAATCTGAAAAGGTTTCCTGCTTTTTTTTGTCCCAAATTAAAGGTAATACCGTAAATAATATCAAAACAAAACAAGAAGGCAAGCGATATAAAAGATGGATTTCTTTTATGCCGCTTGCCTTTTGGGAATTCACCACTTGACTTTGTGGCAAAGACCTGATGACCATTGACGAGGTACGAAAATTGGACACCCATAAAGCGATCTTGTTTATACGAGGGGAAGATCCTGTACTGGACAAAAAGTACAACATCAAGCGCCACCCCAACATTAAGCTGACGACGGACGGCAAGGCAATGCCTTATATCCATAAGCCGCTGGGCGCGCCGGATTACGCACTGCCTGACCTGCCCTATGCGTTCAAATCACTGGACGATTATGATTTTATTGACGTGGAGGAACCTGAACATGAATTATCTGAAAAAGAAAAAGATTTCAAACCCGACAAGACTGAGTAAGGTGAAAAAATGCTATTGGACGGCGGCTGGGGCTGCTGTTCTCTGTCTTTGCTGCGCTACGCCTGCGATGGCGGCGGGCAGCGATCCGCTGGATATTGTAAATAACCTTTCTGATTTTATCTTCAGCATCATCAAGGCGCTGGGCGTCATTATTCTCGGCTGGGGCATCGTGCAGGTGGGTATGTCGATCCAGTCCCACGATGCCAGCCAGAGAACGCAGGGCTTCCTCTGCCTATTTGGTGGATTAATGATCGCCTTTGCAAAGGAAATTCTGACCGCCATCGGCGCGATCTAATGAAAAGAGCCGGGAGATACTGCCTTGCGGCGGATCTCCCGGCTCCTTTGTGGGAGGTGATTTTCATTTGGATAATAACTGGATCGTAGAAAACCTGACCAACGCCTTTGGCGTTTGGAATAGTAAAATGACGGAAATGTGGTCACTGCTGACGGAATCACCCCAGACCTTCAAGGGCGGTACCATCTGGCAGACCATTGTGACCATCAATGGCGGAATGCAGGCCATCGGCTACGGGCTGCTGGTGCTGTTCTTTGCCATCGGTATCTTTCGCAGTGCCTCCGGCGTTCGGGACTTTCAAAGGCCGGAGCACTTGCTGCGGCACTTTATCTACTTTGTGCTGGCAAAGCTGGGTATCACCTACGGTATGGACCTGCTGGTAAATATATTTGATGTGTGCAACGGCATTGTGGCAACGGCGGCGGGCAGCATCGGCGGCTTGACTGGCGCATCCGTGGCGCTGCCGCAGGAGATTGCGGATGCCATCGGAGATGTGGGCTTTTTGGCAAGTATCCCCCTTTGGCTGGTGACGCTGCTGGGGAGCCTATTTATTACGGTGCTGGCCTTCATTATGATCCTCACCGTCTATGGGCGCTTTTTCAAAATCTATATGTATGCCGCACTGTCCCCGGTGGCGCTGGCGTCCTTTGCCGGAGAGGGGACTTCCCACTTTGGCAAGGTGTTCCTTCGGAGTTATGTGGGCGTGTGCATGGAAGGGGCGGTGATCGTTCTGGCCTGCATCATCTTTTCGGCTTTTTCCTCCAGCGGTACGCCGGTGGTGGATAGCAGTGCCTCCGTAGTGACGCAGGTGTGGAGCTATTTGGGCGAGGTCATATTTAATTTGTTGGTGCTGGTGGGCCTGGTGAAGTCCGCTGACCATATTGCAAAGGAAATGCTTGGATTATAAAGGAGACGTTTATGGATAATTACCGTGAGAAGATCATTCGTATCGTGGAGCGAGAGCTGAAACGAACGGAAGAGTATCAGCAAAGACGCGACGAGTACGGCAACGAGGAGTACATTTTGGGCTGTATCATGGTTAAGGGCGATGCTTTTCCGAAAGAGGTGATCGCTCATGCATTTGTTGAGGATATGGGGCTTGAACTTCAATTTCAGGTTTGGAGAGACGAGCCGCGAATCAGGCAGAAGCAGGCTATGTGGTATGACTTGACCTTGTTTGATGTGGAAGGAGACTTCTTTGGAAAACTGGAGCAAGGATACTCGATTTTATCGGTATCTGATCTTTTCCATTGCACCGCTTGGAATGCAACGGAATATCTGGCTGATGAGCAGAATCGAGATAAGGAAAATTCCTGCTGGAAGGGAATGCAAAGGTATCTGAACTATTGTAAAAAGCACGGCATCACAAGAAATTATCTGGTGAAAAAAGAAGAGTACGACGGAATAGATGCTATGAAGTTTTACGACAAGTCGGCCGTTGCCAAATTCGAGAAGAACAAAAAGGACCAAGATCAGTGCCGGTGACGGAGGCTAAGACGATTACATGCGCGATGCTATCGCTTATGGCACTGGCATTCCGATGGAACTATATGAACTTGAATTACGAAGCCGAATATGATAAGCTCTAAAATATAGAGGTGATATGGTGAATATTGAGTATTTTAACCCAGAGATCGCAAAAAGTATTGGCATTATTGAAGCAACATTTTTACAAATGCTCTATCGTATCATTCAAAACAATCGGGAGATGTGTGTTGTTGAACATAATGCACGATGGTTTCCCTGCGCGCTGAACGAATGGAAAAACTATATTGAACTGTGGAATCCTCGGCAAATTGATCGTATAGTAAAAAACTGCCTGTTGAATCATACCCTAATGCTCGAACATTATGATACAGACGAGCGTAGGCGACGAAACTGGTATGCTATCAATCCACGTATTGTCCCACAATTAGAAGAAACCGAATATGTTTTTCAAAGCAAGTAGCGATACGCTACTTGCTTTCCCTTTTAGGAGATTGTTATGGAAATCAAAATCAACAAGGAAATTCGAGCTTACCGCGAAACGCTCTTTTTCGGCCTGTCCGTGCGGCAGTTTGTATGTTCTGTTTTGGCGGTGGGCGTTGCTGTGACGCTGTATTTCAGTTTGAGCCGCGTGCTGGATCGTGAAACGGTGAGCTGGGTGTGCATTGTCGGCGCTGCTCCCGTGGCCGCTGCCGGTTTTTTTCAGTACAACGGCCTCACGCTGGAGCGATTTTTGTGGGCATGGCTGAAATCAGAGGTTATCATGGCAGGCAAGCGTGTCTGGAAAGCGGAAAACTATTATGAAGAAGCGATGAAACGCGAGGTGAAGAAACATTGATCCTTTTCAAGCATCGGCGCAGCGCGGAACGGGACGCCTTTTCCGTTCCCCGCAGCGTCCAGAAATCCATTCCCATCAAACGTATTTATCAAGACGGCGTGTTTCAGGTAAGCGGCAAGTTTTCAAAAACTTGGCGCTTTTTTGATGTCAATTATGCCGTGGCCTCCCCGGAAAAGCAGCGGGAACTTTTTATGACCTACTGCTCCTTCCTGAACTCACTGCCCATCGGAGCCACGGCGAAGATCACGCTCTTTAACCGTCAGCTCAATCAAAAGGACTTCGGGCGGACGCTGCTCATGCCCATGCAGGGCGACCGCCGTGACCTCTACCGGAACGAGTATAACGCGCTTGTTTTGGGCAAGGCGGCGGAGAGCAACAATCTCATTCAGGAGAAGTACATCACCGTTTCGACGGAGAAGAAAAGCGTGGAGGAGGCCCGCGCATTCTTCTCCCGTGTTGGAACTGATCTCACTACGGGACTTTCCCGTATGTCATCCAGTGTCCGGGAGATCACGGTCAATGACCGCCTGCGGCTTCTGCATGACTTCTATCGCCCCGGCGAGGAGCAGCTATTCCGGTTCAATTTGGAGGACACCATACGCAAAGGGCATGACTTCCGAGACTGCATCGCCCCGGACTGTATTTCCTTTCAAAAAAATCACTATGAGTTGGGCGATCATGTGGGCCGTACCCTGTTCCTGCGGGAATATGCCAGCTTTATTTCCGACGAGATGATTACGGAGCTGATGGACTATCCCCGGAACATGATGCTCTCCATCGACATTATCCCTGTGGCGATGGACGAAGCCGTGAGCGATATTCGCAAGCGCATTATGTCCGTGGAATCGGATATTACCCGCTGGCAGCAGCGGCAGAATCAGAGCAACAATTTTGCCGCCAATATTCCCTATGACTTGGAGCAAATGCGGAGCGAAACGAAGGAATTCATGGACGACCTCATGAGCCGCGACCAGCGCATGATGCTGGCTTTGGTGACGCTGACGCACCTGGCAGATAACCTCGAACAGCTCGACCAGGACACCGAAGCCTTACAAGCCATCGGGCGGGCGCGGGGCTGTCAGTTTAACATTCTGCGCTACCAGCAGGAGGACGCACTGAACACGGTGCTGCCCCTCGGCTTAAAGCGCATTGAGGCAACCCGCACCCTGACCACGGAATGTACTGCCGTTCTCATGCCGTTCAAATCGCAGGAGATCCAGGACGCGGGCGGTATTTACTACGGCGTCAACGCCGTATCGCATAACCTCATCATTTGCAACCGCGGAAACCTTTTGAACGGCAACGGCTTTATTACCGGCGTTTCCGGCTCTGGTAAGTCGATGGCGGCCAAGCAGGAGGTCTCCGCGCTGGCTCTCTCTACCGACCATGACATCATTATCGTCGATCCCGAACGCGAATATGGCGAGCTGGTACGGGCATTGGGCGGCGAGGTCATCACCATTTCTGCCTCTGACCCAAACGGCTGTCACATCAATGCGCTGGATTTGTCCGAGGGATACGGTGACGGCAAGGAGCCGCTGGTGATGAAGTCCGAGTTTATCATGTCGCTGTATGAGCAGCTCATGGGCTCGGATAAGATCGAGCCGCAGGAGAAGTCCATCATTGACCGCAGCGTGGGAAACATCTACCGGGAATATCTGAAAAACTATCAGGGTCAGCCGCCTACGCTGAAAGACCTCTATGACGATTTGATGAAGCAGGTCAACCCGGAGGCGCACCGGATCGCGCTGGCGCTGGAACTGTTCACGGTGGGTAGTTTGAATGTATTTTCCCACCAGACCAATATCAACACAAAAAGCCGTATCCTCTGCTTTGACATTCAGGACTTGGGCGAAAATCTGAAATCGGTGGGCCTGCTGGTGATGCTGGACGCCATTTACAACCGCGTTATCCAGAACCGCAGAGAGAGAAAATACACCCATGTCTACATCGATGAGATCTATCTGTTTTTCGCCAACGGGAGCGGCAGCGGGCGCGGCATCAACAATTACAGCAGCGAGTTCCTATACAAATGCTGGAAGCGCTTCCGTAAATACGGCGCGACGCTCACCGGTATCACACAGAATGTGGAGGAATGTCTGCTATCCAATACGGCGCGGATGATGTTCGCAAACTCCGAGTTCCTGCTGATGCTCAATCAGGCCACCACCGACCGGGAGCAGCTTGCCCGACTGCTGGGTGCATCGGATACGCAAATGAGCTATGTGGACAATGCCCCTGCTGGCCACGGGCTCATCAAGGTGGGCGGAGCCATCGTGCCTTTCGCCAATGAACTGCCCAAGAATACAGAACTGTATCGCCTGATGACCACCAAGCCGGGTGAGGATTGATGTTATGAAGGATTTGAAGATCAAACCCGGCATGGACACGCCAAAGGCAAAGTTGAAGAACCCCGTGCCTAAAGACGCCGATTCCCTTCTGAAACAGCACATGGACAAACGGCAGCGGGAAAAGGAGCCGGAGAGCCGCGATCCCGTGCGTTACGCCACCGACCGCGTGGAGAAAAATATGCGCCGTGGTGCAGCTGGAGCGGCGGATACCTCGCGGCGCATGATAAAGCACTACCAGGAGCAGAAACGGCAAGGTAAGAATAGTGCGTCAGAAAGCCGTACTGCGTCAGAAACGCTCGAAACCACGAACCGCGTGACACCGGCAGGAAGAAACTTGCCCGATACGCCGCAATCACACGCTGCACGAAACGAAGTCGGAAACCGGACCATTTCTCCGCAAAATTGCGGAGGTCCAAAAAGCGCAAATGCCGCCCCGCAGGAGCGTGGGCGGCAGAAAGCTGCGCAGGACGCGAAAGCCGCCTATCGGCGGAACCTTGCCGAGAAAAGAACAGCAGAGCGGCACATTGTACCTCCACCGTCCGACCGTGGAGGTACAATGACCACTCCGCAGAAAGGCAATTCGGGGGTATCGGCCAAGGGCAGCCCTGGCCCCAAGAGCGGACAGGTCATGACCAAGGCCACGCGCACCATGCGTGTTCGACCAACTGATCACGCAGCGCCGAACAATGCAATCATCACGCACCGCGCAAGGGCGGCGGCGCAGAGAAAGGCGCAGCGGAAGATGCTTCAGGAATCCGCGCAGAGCGGCGGAAGGGCTTCCAAAAAGCTGGGCAGCGTGGCAGTCCAGGCAGTGAAAGAAATCGGGAAAGGAGTGGCGTCTGCGGTCAGCTCGATCCTGTCGGCAGGCGGCGGTGCGGTGGTGCTGGTGCTGATACTGACGGTGATCCTTGTGGCGGCAATCGTGGCGTCCCCCTTCGGTATCCTCTTTTCCAACGAGAGCCGGGAGGCGGGTGTTGTGCCGATCTCCGCTGCGGTGGCGCAGGTCAATTATGAGTATAACGAGCGGTTGGAGGAATTGCAAACAGCGGACAGCTACGACTCCATCTCCGTGACCGGGCAGTCTGCCGATTGGGTGGAAGTTCTGGCGGTGTTCGCGGTGAAGGTGGCGGGCAGCGACGATGTGGACGCCGCGGACGTGGCTACCATGAATGCCGACCGCATTGCGCGCCTGAAAGCGGTCTTTTGGGATATGAGCACCATTACCCACCGCATTGAGGTTATCCATCACCCCGGCAGCGGTGATCGTGACGGTTGGACGGAACGAAAGCTCTACATCACCATTACCGAAAAAACGGCAGAGGAAATGAAAACCGCGTATCATTTCAACCGTAACCAGATCGCGGCACTGGACGAGCTGCTGGAGCAGCGGGATCTCCTGCGGGAGCTGATCGAGGATGTGTACTCCGTCAGCGGGGATACGGCGGCGCTAATCCGCAATCTGCCGGAAGATCTATCGCCGGAGCGCGAGGCGGTGGTACGCACCGCCTGTTCTCTTGTCGGCAAGGTGAACTATTTTTGGGGCGGAAAGAGCCTCGTGATCGGCTGGGACGTCCGGTGGGGCGAGCTACGGCAGGTCACGGCGGCAGGCAGCTCCACCACGGGGACCTACCGCCCCTACGGATTGGATTGCAGCGGCTTTGTGGATTGGGTTTTCTTCAATCAGTCCGGCGGCAGCTATGTCATCGGCCATGGCGGCGGTGCCACCATGCAGCACAACTATTGCACCGATATTTCGTGGTCAGACGTCCAGCCCGGTGACTTGGTATTCTATCCGGATAATTCCCATGTGGGTATTGTTGGCGGCAGGGGTGCAAACGGCGGATTGCTCATCATCCACTGTGCCAGCGGATATAACAATGTGGTCATTACCGACAAGGAGGGCTTTGCCTCTGCCGGTAGGCCACAATACTACGGCGAGTAGTTGAACAGAAAAGGTCCTACCCGGCTATGGGTAGGACCTTAAGACTGTTTGAGAAGTGGTTTAATGAGCAGATATACATCGGATTAATTAAAGACAAATTTGGAGAATTCTGCCGATAAAATATCTGCAATAAGATTAGTGCCGATTAGGAAAAAGAGAATAACATTAGCAGCCCGTGCAGGAGCGTGTCCCCCTTTCCACGCTTCTGCAACGGGCTATTCGTGCATCCGCGAGGAAAGGTCCTTATCGTCTGATAGGAGCCTTTCCCGGCTGATCCACAGCCAAATATCACACGCGCCTGAAAGCGCGGATCTGCTGTACCTTGAAAATTTCATAGGCAACCGGATAACGAACCTGGACGGAGCAAAGCCCGGCAAATGGCGCGCCATGATCCGCACGAAAAGGAGGATTTGGGTGAGCGATTCAGCCAGTTTGCAACCTGCGCGTGGCACCGCAGATGGCCATGACCTCCGTTCAGCTAACGATACTCCCGCGTTGAACGCCCTCAAAGCATTGCGCGGCGCACCCATCAGCATGGGCCGGGGTAAGACTCCCGTGGGCGGCTGCCAGCGGCCATCCGGTTTTGCCATTTCCCTTATGTTCATTTTTTGATTCAATTACAACACCATGCTACAATACCACTTGAAGCATGGTGCTGTGGTCATAGAGAGGAGGTTACTATGAGTACTGACCATAGCAGTCCTTATAACTCCCTCGCCGGGAAGCGGACATACACCGTCGAGGAAATTGCAAAAATTCTTGGCATAGGAAGAACCGCCGCATACAGCCTTGTCCATTCTGGCGTATTTAAGGCTGTGCGTATTGGTTCCTCCATCAGAGTTTCCAAAGTGTCCTTTGATGATTGGCTGGATAAACAGAATATGTAGGAGGTTTATTATGGCATCCATCAAAAGGCGTAGAGGCAAATACCATGTTGTCTATTACTATCTCAATGAGGACGGAGAGAAAAAGCAAAAATGGGAATCGTTTGACACGGAGGCAGAAGCGAAACACCGCAAAGCCGAAATTGAGTACAAACAAGGTTCCCGAACCTTTATTGCCCCCAGCAAAACGACCGTTGCTGCGTTCCTTGAGGATTTTGTGAGCCTATATGGAACAAAGAAATGGAGTCCCAGCACCTATGAAGCCAATACGGGACTGATCCGCAACTACATCAATCCCAAACTTGGCAGTACGCTGATGCAGGATGTAACTTCTATCGCCGCAGACCGTTTTATCTCTGCGCTGCAAAGGACGAAATGCCCCACTTATAAGAACCGATACAGCAAAACGGAGTATATGACGCCTGCCAATATCGAACGCATCAACAAATTGCTGCGCTGTGCTTTCGGTCAAGCTGTGCGCTGGGACATTATTGCAAAGAACCCCTTTGAAAACACAACGCTTCCGAAAATCAAACGCAAACCCCGTGAAATATGGGATGCTGCTACCATTCGCAAAGCACTTGACGAGTGCAAAGACGGAAGATTGTATGTCGCAATCAACCTTTCTTTTGCCTGCTCCTTGCGGATTGGCGAGATTGTCGGCCTGACATGGGATAACATTCACATTTCCGACGCAGATATTGCCAGCGACAATGCTTATCTGTGTGTGGAAAAGGAGCTGGTGCGTGTGCGTGAGGATTCTCTCGCTGTTTTGGGAGAAGAAGAAATCATCAAAAAGTTCCCCCGAACAATGTATTTGGAAGATGCCAGCACCGTAATCGTGCTGAAAACACCCAAAACAGAAAGCAGCGTTCGCAAAGTGTGGATGCCCAAAACGGTTGCCTACATCCTGCGGGAATGGAAAGCGTCACAGGACAAGCAGAAAGAATTTCTCGGCAGCGAATATCTTGACTATAACCTTGTGGTGGCGCTGCCAAATGGACGCCCCTGTGAGGAAACGGTCATTTCCAACGCATTCCGACGCTTGAAGCGGGACGCACAGCTCCCCGATGTTGTGTTTCATTCTCTCCGTCATTCCAGCACTACCTACAAGCTGAAACTCAACCATGGTGACATTAAGGCCACACAGGGCGATACCGGACATTCACAGGCCGATATGGTCACAAAGGTCTATGCACACATTCTCGACGAAGATCGAAAGGTCAATGCGCAGAAGTTTGAAAGCGCCTTCTATGCAAATCCTGATTTGCGTGGTGTCCAAGCACCTGCCGAGCCAGCGCCCGCCTTAGATGTGCAGAGTATCATCTTGCAGCTTCAGCAATCCCCGGAACTTTTAAGCGCGCTCACATCCCTCATATCGAATCAAGGTTGCAAATAAGCGGTTGAGTGCCGTGGTGCCAAGGTGGTGCCAAACAACGGAAAACACGAAAAACGGTTCGATATAATTATCTGGTGCCAATCGTGGCAAAACCATGTTTTACTTTCTCCTATCTCGGTGTGTCTTTTATTGATTTTCTAAAAGAAAAAACGCCGCAATCCATTGAGATTACAGCGTTTTTGGTGCGCCTGCCCGGGCTCGAACCGGGGGCCTCGGGCTTAGGAGGCTCGCGCTCTATCCAACTGAGCTACAGACGCAAATCATGCGCACGAATATCAAATTGTAGGGAAAACGGTGCCATCGGTAATTGATGTCCGTGCGCTTAGGAGGCTCGCGCTCTATCCAACTGAGCTACAGACGCGGATGATAAAAAATATTTTACCCTTTTGTCAGTGGATTTGTCAATGCCTGATTTGTCGAGAGCGGGGTGGAGAAAAGCGCTTGTATTCACCGCCGCCGTCCGTTATAATGGGACGCAAGAGCGGCTCTGACCGCAGACGGCGGACAGGGCCAGTGAGAAATATTGAGAAAAGGACGGTAAACCTATGGACGGAAAGACGATCCTCCCGCGCAGCGAGGTGCCCGAGGAGTTCACCTGGAATTTAAGCGACATATTTGCGAGCGATGATAAGTGGAACGAGGAGCTCGAAGCGCTCAAGGCATATCCCGAGCGCATGGCCGCCTACGCCGGCAAGCTCGGCGAGAGCGCGAAGACGCTGCTCGACTGGTTCACGCTCAGCGATGAGATCACGGTGCGCGTTTCGAAGTTTGTGGAGTACGCGAGCTGCCGCAGCGACCAGGACGTGGGCAATTCCTTCTATCAGGGCATGCGCAGCAAGGCGTTTTCCACGGCGGTCGCGCTGAACAGCGCGGGCTCTTTTGAAGCGAGCGAGATCATGGACATCCCTGACGAAACGCTTGCGCGCTTCTACGCCGAGGAGCCGAAGCTCGAGACCTATCGCCGCAACATTGACAAGCTGCGCCGCCGCAAGGCGCACATCCTCTCGCCTGAGTGCGAAAAGATCCTCGCCGCCGCGGGCGAGATCAGCGAGTGTCCCGACCGCACATACAGCATGTTCCACGACGCCGACATGCGCTATCCCGACGTGACCGACGCAAAGGGCGAGGTCCACACGCTGACGGACGGCACGTTCGTCCCCATGCTGATGAGCGCCGATCGCACGCTGCGCGAAAACGCCTTCAAGGCCTACTACAAGCGCGCGGGCGAGTTCCGCAACACCTACGCCTCCACGCTGGACGCGCAGTTCAAGCAGCTCAAGTTCTTCGCCGACGCGCGCCATTATAACTCGACGCTCGAAGCGTCCCTTGACGTGACCGAGGTGCCGGTCGAGGTCTACACGAACCTCATCGACGCGGTGCACGGCAACCTCGACAAGATGTACCGCTATGTCGAGTTGCGCAAGAAGATATTAGGCGTTGATGAGCTGCACATGTACGATGTCTACACCCCGATCGTCGCGGACGCGGACGTTGAAATCTCCTTTGAAGAGGCCAAGAAGACCGCGTTCGAAGCACTCGCGGTGCTCGGCAAGGACTATACGGACGTGCTTGAGGAGGCCTTTAGCAACCGCTGGCTCGACGTGTATGAGAATACCGGCAAGCGCGGCGGCGCCTACTGCACCGGCAACGGCTGGCCCCACCCCTACGTGCTGCTCAACCACAAGGATAACCTCGACAGCATGTTCACCCTCGTCCACGAGATGGGCCACGCCATGCATACGTGGCACTCCTGCAAATATCAGCCGGTGAATACGGCGGAGTACGTCATCTTCGTCGCTGAGGTCGCCTCGACCTGCAACGAGATCCTCCTGATGCGCCACCTGCTCGGCAAGACCGACGACCGCAAGCAGCGCGCGTATCTCATCAACCACTTCCTCGACCAGTTCAAGGGTACACTGTACCGCCAGACGATGTTCGCCGAGTTCGAGCTCCAAATGGGCAAGATGGCCGAGAGCGGCGAGGCGCTGACCGCCGACACGCTGAGCGCGAAGTATTTAGCGCTCAACAAGCTCTACTTCGGCGATACGATGATCTCCGACGACGAGATCGCGCTTGAGTGGACACGCATCCCGCACTTCTACTACAATTACTATGTCTTCCAGTACGCGACGAGTTTCTCCGCCGCCGTCGCCATCGCCAACCGCATCCTGCGCGAGGGCGAGAGCGCCGTCAAGGACTACAAGAAGTTCCTCTCCGGCGGCTGCTCGAAAGAGCCGGTCGAGCTGCTGCGCGACATGGGCGTCGACATGCGCACGAGCGCGCCCGTCAACGACGCGCTGTCGCTGTTCGGCGAGCTGATCGACGAGCTGAGTGCATTGCTGGGCTGACGCCTTCAAATCAGTGGTGAACCACTGATTTGAGCAGGTTTCGCGTCGCTTTGCGCCTCGGTTGCCCGTTAAAACGGGCGATTCGACTTTGCACCGTTGCGGCACTACGATTGGCGCGCCCTTGCAGGCGTGCCAATCGTGCCGCTTCCTCGAACCCAGCTCGCTGTTTCCGCCACTGGCGGCGCTTCGCTGGTTTCCACTATGCGCAAGGCGTTTTCCGCCACGCACCGGTTGCGGCGGAAAACGATCAAGAACATTTGTGCCTGCGGGCACTTGGGCAACCGTTAGCAGCTTTGCTGCTTTACGGATGCCCATACCCCTTGCGGGTAAAAACTGTGCGAGGCTGCCTGCCCGAGAGGACAGGCAGCCTCTTTTCCTAATTTTTCTGCAAAAGAGACAAAAAAAGTTTCAAAAAATCTTGCAAATGACGAAGCGGCAGAATATACTATTACAGTTAAAGACTTACGATTTGATATCCCTGCCCAGCGGCAGGAAGGAGAGATCACCTATGCAGAATGAAAAACTTCGCAATGTAGCCATCATCGCCCACGTCGACCACGGCAAGACCACCCTCGTCGACGAAATGCTCAAGCAGGGCGGCGTGTACCGCGAAAATCAGGAGGTTGTCGACCGCGTTATGGATTCGAACGACCTCGAGCGTGAGCGCGGCATCACGATCCTCGCCAAAAACACCGCCATCCGCTACGGCGACACCAAGATCAATATTGTCGATACCCCGGGCCACGCCGACTTCGGCGGAGAGGTCGAGCGTATCCTCAAGATGGTCAACGGCGTTATCCTGCTCGTCGATGCCGCTGAGGGCCCCATGCCGCAGACGCGCTTCGTCCTCTCCCGCGCGCTGGAGCTGGGTCACCGTGTCATCGTCGTCGTCAACAAGATCGACCGCCCCGACCAGCGCATCCACGAGGTCGTGGACGAGGTGCTCGAGCTTTTGATGGACCTCGATGCGACGCCCGAGCAGCTCGATTCCCCGATGCTGTTCTGCTCGGGGCGCAACGGCACGGCGTCCTATTCGCCCGACGTCGTCGGCACGGACTTAAAGCCGCTGTTCGATACGATCCTTGAGTATATCCCCGCGCCGGAGGCCGATGTGGACGCGCCGTTCCAGATGCTCGTCTCCGCCATTGACTACAACGAGTATGTCGGCCGCATGGCCATCGGTCGCATCGAGCGCGGCACGCTCAAGCAGAACCAAGAGATCATGGTCTGCAACTACCACGACCCCGACGCCGCGCCGAAGAAGGCCAAGGCCGTCTCCATGTACGAATTTGAGGGCCTTGCCAAGAACCCCGTCATCGAGTCCACCGCGGGCAACATCATCTGCCTGTCCGGCATCGGCGACATCACGATCGGCGATACGATCTGCGCGCCCGAGTGCGTCGAGCCGCTCCCGTTCGTCAAGATCAGCGCCCCCACGATGGAGATGACGTTCTCCATCAACGACTCTCCCTACGCCGGACGTGAGGGTAAGTTCGTCACCTCGCGCCAGCTGCGCGACCGTCTTTTCCGCGAAACGCTCAAGGACGTTTCACTCCGCGTCACCGAGCTCGAGGGCTCGACGGACGCGTTCAACGTCGCGGGCCGCGGCGAAATGTCGCTGTCCATCCTCATCGAGACCATGCGCCGCGAAGGCTATGAGTTCCAGGTCTCGCCCCCGCGCGTCCTGTATCAGATGATCGACGGCAAGAAGTGCGAGCCCATCGAACGCCTTGTGTGCGACGTGCCGCAGGAGTATGTCGGCGCAGTCATCGAAAAGCTCGGCTCCCGCAAGGGCGACCTCGCCGAGATGACGCCGATCGGCAGCCGCATGAAGCTCGAATTCCTGATCCCCGCGCGCGGCCTGTTCGGTTACCGCAACGAGTTCCTCACCGACACCAAGGGCGAGGGCATCATGGCTTCCGTATTTGATTCCTATGCGCCTTACAAGGGCGATATTTCCCGCCGCGGCATGGGCAGCCTGATCTCCACCGAGACCGGCGACTCCATCACCTACGGTCTGTTCAACGCGCAGGAGCGCGGCACCCTGTTCATCGGCGCCGGTGTCCCTGTGTACGAGGGCATGATCATTGGTGTGGCCAACCGGGGCGAGGACATCGTGGTGAACGCTTGCCGTAAGAAGCAGCTGACCAACACCCGTGCTTCCGGCTCTGATGACGCCCTGCGTCTGGTGCCTCCCCGCCAGATGAGCCTGGAGCAGTGCCTGGAGTTTTTGGCGGACGACGAGCTGTTGGAGGTCACGCCCAAGAGCCTGCGGATGCGCAAGGCCATTTTGAACCACGAGCAGCGCATGAAGTCCCTGAAGGGCAAGAAGTAAACACACCTTACAGCCCGCCGGATGACCTTCGGCGGGCTGCGTTTTGAAAAGGAGATTTCAATGAAAAAATTACTGACTGTCTGCGTGGCTGCCGTGCTGCTGTTGAGTCTGGCCGCCTGCGGCAAGACCGATACGGACACCATCACCGACAGCAAGGCCGACAAGCCTGCGGCTGAGACGGCGGGCGTGGGCACCCACCACGCGGAGATCGACATTCAGGACTACGGCACTATCACCGTGGAGCTGGACGGCAACGCCGCCCCCATGACCGTGCAGAATTTTATGGACCTGGCCAATGATGGGTTTTACGATGGCCTGACCTTCCACCGCATCATCGCCGGTTTCATGATGCAGGGCGGCGACCCCAACGGCAACGGCACCGGCGGCTCTGAGAATACCATCAAGGGCGAATTTTCCGCCAACGGTGTGGAAAATCCCCTGTCCCACACCCGGGGCGCCATTTCCATGGCCCGGGCGCAGGACATGGACAGCGCCAGCTCCCAGTTTTTCATCTGCCACGCCGACAGCACCTTCCTGGACGGCCAGTACGCCTGCTTCGGCTATGTGACCGACGGCATGGACGTAGTGGACGCTGTGTGCGAGGCTGCACAGCCTACGGACGGCAACGGCACCATCCCTGCGGACCAGCAGCCGGTCATCACCGCTATCCGGGTCATAGACTGAGTTGAGCGATAAAGGTCCCGCTGAAATTTTCAGCGGGATTTTTGCGGAAGGTGGGAACTTTTTCCGGCTGCCCTCCGTCTATCCAGGCAAACGGAGCATTTTTCCGGAGGCTCCGACCCTGACGAAAGAAAGGAAGATCATCTATGAAATTTTCTGTGAAGCTGATCGCAGCGGCCCTGTGCGCCGCTATGCTGTGCGTCCCCGCTCTGGCAGCCGTTAGCGCCACCGGCGCGGGGGCCTACGTCCCGAACCCTCAATATACCGTGATCTCGGGAACCGTTGCCCATCAGAAGGACGGCGGCTTGCTGATGAGCACGTCCACCGGAGAACCAACGGAGGACTATATCCTGTGGACGGAGGGCGTTATGATCCTGGACGCCGTCAGCGGCGAGCCGGTAGATGCAAAGTCCATCAAGGACGGCAGC
>ERZ834694.948-NODE-948-length-29391-cov-4.024714_pt1 | contig 29391 bp, 21 predicted proteins | sample MGYA00519691_ERZ834694 | MGnify/ENA primary metagenome ERZ834694 (study PRJEB31850, sample SAMEA3708758) | human gut metagenome | biome: human gut; feature: human-associated habitat; material: faeces | place: China | collected 2014 ... | reverse complement strand
CATGAATATGGTTGAGGACCGTAACACTTCTCTGGGTGATAGCCCCCTGTTCCACATTGAGAAGGAGTGCCTGTTTGCTGTTGCTGATATCGCTGAGGGTACCCAGGGCATTCGTCGTCAGCGTCTGGAAGGCGGCATGGACATCGCTGTCAGCACCAAACTGCGTGCCGTCAAGATTTATGAGGAACTGAACCGCGTCCTGGCCGGTCGAATTGATTTTAACAAGTTTGTTGATACAGTCGGTAAGTCCTTCACTAAGCTGGAACTGGATGAGGCATACGCAGAGTTCACTGGTATGTTCAGCAAGCTGCAGGCTCCTTATATTGTCACTGGTTCTTTTGATGAGGACAAGATGCTGGACCTGATCGAGCACGTTGAGGCTTCTACTGGCGAGACTGCTGTTATCATCGGCACCCAGAAGGCTCTGCGCCAGATCAAGACTGCCGAAGTCTCTGATTCTGCTCGTGAAGACCTGTACAATATGGGTTACTATGGTAAGTTCGCTGGTACTCAGCTGATCCGTGTTAAGCAGCGTCTGGCAACTGGCACTGACAATTTCATTCTGGACGACAAGACTCTGTATGTGTTTGCTGGCGATACCAAGCCCATTAAGCGCATTACCGAGGGCGATGTTACCATGCTGATGGGCAACCCCATGGACAATGCTGATATGAGCCAGGAGTTCTTGATGATCAAGCGTAGCGGCCTGGCCGTTATTTTTGATCGTGACTTCGGCGCTTACAAGCTGTCCTAACTGATAAATTAAATCGAACAATAGCGGCGGAGCAATATATTCCGTCGCTTTCTTATTAAATAGGAGGACCAAATGGCAAGACGTGCTACTACAAGAACCACTGCATCAAAAGCAGCCATTGAAAATACGACTGTCTCCCCTGCTGTGGAAATTACAAACGATACGATGGTCGAATGCAGAAATGGTACTGCCGGCACATTGATCTACAAGTCTCTGTTGAATCCAGGCTATACCGTTGAGTGGGATCAGTTTGGCGATATTCAGGAACTGGAATACCGGGAGCTCGTTTCAATGCGCGGCAATCAGCGGCGATTCTTTGAGGAGAATTGGATTTTGATTGATGATCCCGCAGTTATTAAAAAACTGGGCGTAGAACGATATTACAGAAACAGCCTGACAACTGACGATTTTGAGGACGTGTTCACAATGCCAGCTGAAGAGATCAAGAAGGTTGTTCCGACTCTGCCCGGTGGAACAAAAGACGCCATTACTTCTGAAGCGAAGAAGCGAATCGAAAATGGCAAGTTGGACAGCCGCAGCGCTATCAAAGCACTGGAAGACTCTCTGTCTGTTGACCTAGAGAATTCGATCTAAATAAAGGAGGCGGGCTATGGCAACCACTTTTGAAAGTATCTATGCCCGCTGTCGTGGGCGAATCAAGGATTACGACAAAGAGGGTTATACAGATGAAATGTTTGCAGCCGTCGAAAAAGATTTGCTTCAAGCAGCAATTGACGACTTCGATGACATCTGTATCAAAGATTTGACAGATTACGACGAAGAGCTTGAGGAGTTTAATATTACTCTTTCTCGCAAGGAACAGAGTATTCTCGCCCTAAGTATGATCGTACATTGGTTGGAACCCTATGTCTACAATTCCGACGCGCTGAAAAACGCCATGAGTACAAAAGATTTTTCTATGTTCTCCCCTGCCAAGCTTCTTGAGCAGATGAAGGACTTACTGCAACAGTCAGAGAGGAAGCTAAGGGCCGAGATGAATGGCTACTCGTTTAGAGTAAACAAAGTTTCCGAGCTAACTGAGTAAGGCGGTGGCTTATGACTCGATCAGAATATAGGAAAATGCTTAATCTCAATGGACCAACCCAGCGCGACAGAATCATTAACAAATCAATCCACGACCAGAATAAGCTGGCTCCTGTGCAACCATCTTTTAAGGATGTGACAATTGATGATGTGCCTCGCAAACTAAACATTATCTCTTCAACTGTTATGGATCAAAAAATCATTCATACTCTGCCGGGCGAAGATTTCTCTATTGGAAGTATCGTTTATTGGAGCAAGAGTCACTGGTTGATTACAGAAAGAGACCCAGAAGACGAGATTACAGTGCGCGGGCGTATTCAGATTTGTCGAAAGGAAATAAAATGGCAAGACGATAATTCTCATGAGATTCATTCTTTGTGGGCTACAGTTGAAAAGCCGTATTATTCAAATCTGGAAGAAAACAAGCTGATGAGTTTCTCTACACGCGAATTTCGTGTCCAGATGCCATTCGATAAATATTCTGCCAACCTTAACATTGGTAAGCGGCTAATGCTGGAAATTATTAACGGTGTGCCAAAAACATACCGCATCACTTCAATTGACCAGATGACGAGTCGTATTGATTACAATGGCGAACAAGTCGGGTTCCTCTCTTTCAACGTTGAGCAAGATCTCTACAATCCAGAGACGGACAACGCGGAAAAGATGATTTGCGATTATGTTCCCATTGAAGACACAGAAGATATACCACCTGAAATTGTATATCCGCCAGTGGAAGATACGCCAGAATATGTTCTTAGCATTGATTTTACTGGAGCGCCAACAATTCAAACCGGAGGCTTCGGCAAGCTGTTTACAGCAAAGATAGATGGAGAAACGTGCGAGACGGCAACCTGGACTTTACAGGGTGACCATGTTCCGGACGAGATTCACTTTAAAAACGCGGCTGATTCTGTGTCTAGCACAAAATGTAAAGTAGTTTGCGCTGATAACCCTAAGCTGATTGGAACCATTGTATCTTTAACAGCTCAGTCAGGTAAATTAACCACAAATGTCGATTTGGAGGTGATCTGATATGAATCTGGAAGAGATTGGTTCTTTCAAAACTAAAGTCGTATCGAAATTGATAAACGATGAAAACATTCTCGATGTCCTTCTGGGGGACGTTGATAACATTGAAGATCCTGAAACTGCTCTGCTTGGTAAGGACGGGTCAGGAAAGGGCGGCTGCGTGTTCAAATATGAGTTTGTTCCCGACACGCAGGAAAATTCTAAGACGTTTTTGTGCGTTGAAGTAGTGCCGGAAGAAACAAACGGTGATTCGATTACCAGCATGACGATTTATGTGTTCGCGTATTGCAGCAAAGATCTCATGCAGACTTATCGCCGCAAAGGACAAGCAGGAACACGCATCGACATACTTGTAAGTGATGTTGATAAAATCCTGAATGGCAACGCTGAGTTTGGAATCGGTCCACTTGAATGGATGGGTAGCAGTATTTATAAACCAGCGCTACCTTATTATGGTCGTATGCTCGTTTATCGTGTTGGAACTTTTCGGAGGGCAAGGCGATGATTCGATTAAATTATATAGACCATATCAGCCCTTATGGGGTCATGGTTCGTGGTGTTGGCCGTATCCACTCCCCTTTTCTTGAAGATGTTTTAAAGACAGGCTACAACCAGTATCAGCGAGTATTGACTTTATTTTTGTATACCCCAGAAAAATATTTCACGGATATCTCAGTAGAAACTAAGATAGAAAACCCGTGGAATCAGTTCACGAATGAACAAAAAAATGAAATAACAATGTTTGATATCCTAACAACAAACGAAGAGGCCAGATCTGAATTGATTTCAGGTTTGGCTCTTTTTATTTCTGGCGACTTGGAATGGGATGAAAAATATCATGCAATTTTGATTGATAAACAGCTGGACGAAAAAGGCAATATGTCTATTGGCGGCTTTGTTGATAAATCAAATTACAAGATCGTTGTACAGGTTATTTTGCAATTGCTAGACATTAGTGATGATGACATGCCTGAAGAAAATCCCAAGTTTAAGAGTGAAAAAGATCGTTTGTTTTGGGAACGGTTTCAGAAGAAAAAGAAAGAATTTGCAAAATCAAAAAAGGGCGACCCCAATTTGGAGTTGCCCAATATGATATCGCTTTTATGTACTTTTCATCAAAGTCTGAACTATTCAAATATTTGCAGGCTAACGATTGGGCAGATACGGGATACGTTCTCCCAATTAATGAAAGCAAAACAACTAAATATCGCAGAAATGAACTATTCCGTCTGGGGCGGTAAATATGACCCGTCACAGTGGATAGAAAGAATCGACAAAACACAGGAGGAAAATAATTATGGCTAATAAGAATGCTAATTTTGCCAACCGCGAAGTCGCTGATCTGATGCTGATGGATTATTCCACCAAGAAGATGTTCCTGAATGTGGACTGGGCTAACGTCACTTCTACCTCTTTTGAGGGTGATCGTGTGTTTGCTACCGGTGGCCAGGGCGCACCTAACCGCGTGCAGTTCGACGGCTCTCGTACTGGCACTCTGACCATCGAGGCTCAGGTCTATCCCGTCAAGGTCTTCCAGATGCTGTCTGGTAACGATCTGGGCACTGAGGCGAATTTCCTGAAGCCCGAGAATGTCACTGCTGCTGATACTGCCAAGCTGACTCTGACTGATTCTGCAGCAGGTACTTACGTTCAGGTCTTTAAGGCTGACGATGATCTGGGTACCGAGCTGACTGCTACCGTTGCTGATAAGGAAGTCACTGTTACTGTCGAGAGTGGTGTTGAGTACATTGTGTACTACTACAAGAAGGCCGCTAATCCGCAGGTCATCAAACTCGACAGTCACCACTTCCCCAAGGCATATCGCGTTGAAGGCTCTGTCCCCTACAAAACCGAGAACGATGAGATTGTCGAGGCACATCCGATCTGGTACAAGGCCGCTCCTCAGGCTGCTTTCGAGCTGTCTTGGCAGAACACTGGTGATCCCGTCTCTCTGACCATGACCTTCGATGTTATGGCCGATGCTGATGGCAACATTTATGACCTCGTGTTTGAAGGCGCTGAAAGCTAATTGAATAAATAAAGCGTGGCTTGAGATATAGCCACGCAATTTTTATTTTGTGAGGTGGCAAATTGAATAGTTGTGAAAATACATATTGTGTTTATAAGCATGTAAGTAAAATCAATGGAGCAACATATATCGGCATAACAAAACACGGAGGCAATCCTAACAAACGATGGTTAAACGGTCGAGGATATAAAGGTTTAAAATATAGTCATTTTTATAATTCGATTCAAAAACACGGATGGAATTCTTATGACCATATAATTATTGCTAACGGGCTAACAAAAGACGAGGCTGTCGAAATGGAAATTTCTCTTATTGCAGAATTTCAAAAAAGCAATCCTGACCTATCGTTAAATGTGAGCGCTGGTGGAAGTCTTGGTTGTGGATTATCTGGCGAAAAAGCTCCAAATTATGGCAAAGTATTTTCTGAAGAATCTCGTAAGAAAATGTCTATTGCGAAACGTGGCAAATTTGGGGGGAAACCTCTTTACCCTCAATGTAAAGTAATTGATTTGGATACGAAACAAATTTTTGAAACTATAAGAGATTGTAGTAAATTTTATGGAATTGAAGAATCATGTATCAACCATGTTTTACGCCATAAGAATTATTCAACTCACGGACACCATTTTGCAAAATTAGAAGAATATGAAAAATATGGAGTTGTAGACAAACGTATTTTGAATAAACGAACTAAAATTTATGGACGTCCGGTTTTATGTATTGAAACAAATATCACCTACAAAACAGTTAAAGAAGCATCTAAAGAAATGAATATCCCGGAGGAAGCAATCCGGCACGCTGCTTTACATAGTACGCATTTAGCCAAAGGATACCATTTTACATATGACATTGCTTCTTGAATCAGAGGTAGAGTCTTTCGGGGCTCTACCCCTTTTATGAGCGCACGACCGCTGGAGTAGTCGCGCGTTGATATGAGGAAACTCACGAATAAGAAGAACACCCACACAGCGGACCAGCTCTCTAATTTGCATAGAGGCTTCAGTGACTGTTCGAGCAGTTTGGCCCCATTTACGCCTGTGGCTGGCTTAAAGTCTTCGCCGATGCCAAGATAGACATGACACTAGCAATAAGACCGATGATCAAACAAAACGTTTCGAAATCAATCTCCATAGGGTCCTCCTTTCTACCAGCAGTCGGACTACTGGATTTCCGGGAAGCCCCTACGATAACGTCCACATGTTTAAATAAGCCCCAAAAGGGGTGTGCAGGTGTTCTTCAAGTTTGAATTTTACCATATTCCAAAACAAAAAGGAAGTGTTTATTATAAAAATTTTAGCTTTTGACCAGGCGCTGATAAAGACCGGCGTTTGTACGTTAGATGACGGCACTATATACCACTCGCTGATCGATTTGAGCAAAACCAAAGATCCAACCGAACGTCGCGCTATTATGCGCCAGATGATACAGAGTCGCATCAAAAACAATAACCCCGATCTTGTCGTGATTGAAGACGTAGCGCTGCAAGCATCAGCTAAGACAGTAATTCAGCTTGCGCAGTTGCAGGGGGCGATTATTGGAGCGTGTGAATTATTCAATATCCCATATGAGATCATAAAGCCATCTGAGTGGCGTAAAATACTGGATTTCAAACAAGGACGGCAAATAAAACGTCCCGAACTAAAACAACAGGCTATCGATTATATAGCCGAACACTATGGTGAAAATGTCTCTTCTGACGAGGCGGATGCAATGTGCATTGCGACTGCTGTGTGGATGAGACTTGAACAAGATAAAATTACACAGGAGGATTAATAATTATGAAAAATAATCTGAACCTAGAAGAGCGCATCCAGTTTGTTGATGGTGTTGTGGATCTATCAAAGCGCAACGGCAGGTATGACCCAGCACTGTACGATTATGCCTTCCGTATCGCTGCTGTTATCTACTTTACAGATACTGATACAACCGGCATGGATCAGAACGCGCTGAGCGAACTGGCATTTTCTGATGAGACCACAAAGATGATGAATGAAGCTCCGCGTAAGTACATCTTGGGCACGTTGAACAAGGCTTGCCGTGAGAAGATCGAGATCGAGCGTCAGCAGTACATTGCGCTGTTCGAGGCAACCGCTAAGAATCAGCCGTTTGAGGAGTTGATGAAGTTGGCAGCCGATGTGCTGAATGGTATTGGCGAGCAGTTTAATATGAAGGAAATGATCAAAACTATTTCTAAAGAGAACATGAAAAAGCCCGTGACAGAGAGCTCTGCCACAGAGAGTCCAGCAAAGGAGTAAGGTTATGGCAATAAAATCGTGTGCTACTCTCAATTCTCTTCAGAAAGAAATCATGCATCGCGCAAAGAAAGCGCTAAAAAACGAAGTAGCTGACTATGTGAAAGATGAGCTAAAGCGTCAAGTTAGTCGTGATGTGTATTCTTCTTATACTCCAAAAGTATACAGTCGGCGTGGAGAGGATAATGGCCTAGTAGACGATAATAATCTTCGCTCAAGTTATAGAGACGATAGCAGAACTTTATATGTTTACGAAGAAGCGCCAATCGAAGGTCCTCGCCTTTACGCTGGCGATTTTGTTTATCACAAAGACAGCTTGGCACAGATTATTCAAGAAGGTGCATATAATCCTTGGAGCTATAGAGAATATAAATGGACAAAACCACGCCCATTTATGGATAACGCCCAAGAATATATCAATGAGCACCCTACAAAAATAATGAATATGATCAAAAAGCGTATCGACAGTGATAACGATTAACGAATAATTAAAAAGATGAGCAGACTTATTAAAGCCTGCTTTTTTTAGATTCGGCTCCAGAAGGAGGAATATGATATGGCGAACAAACCAGAGTTAAGCATTAAAGTTAGTGTAGATCCGGTAATTAACCAAACTAAATTTCAAGAAGACATTAACAAACTGATCCCTGAAAGCAATCCAGTGAAAATCAACGGCAAATTTGATGCGGCGAAAATGCTTGATGGTATCAGTGATTACCAAAAAGGTGGGAAAAATGCTGTAACGATTCACGGCAAAATCGATGCAGCTGAAGCGTTAAAAAGTATTGCAAAATATCAGGAAGGCGGACAAAATCAAGCAGTTATTCTTGGTAAATTCACAAATGTCAAGGAAATGTTAAATGATTTCAAAAATGAGACTGCTGAGATCAATGCCTCCCTTACGCAGGATAGTCTTAGTAATATCAGAGACCAATTACAGGGAATCATCAATGGACTTGATGTATCCAAAGTCGGTTCTGCGTCTTCGGAGCCGTCCAAGAAGAAACCTGTAAAAGGCAATGAAAAACAAATTTCAGTCGACGTTACTCCAGGTACTACAGACGAATCAATTGATATTCTGCGAAGCAAAATCCAAAACGGTTTGACTGAAATTCCAATTACTGCCAATATCAGCCCAGTACAATTAAATGCGATTCGTAAGAGTGTTACGGATATTTTAGCTGATATCACATTTGACCCAACAGTCAAAAAAGTAAATAGCGCATCACAAACAACAACAAAAAAAAAGAAAATCGATTTTCCTTCCGAAGACAGACTGTCCGAGATGATGGCTAATGCTCAATATACTGCTACAAAAACTGAAAGCGCAGAGGCCGCATCTGCAAAACAAAAAAATATTATCTATCAGAATTTAGTTGACCATCAGGCGAAAGCTGCTGAAAGTGCTAATAGCGCAACTGCACAAACGGCACAAGGACTCTCAGACGCTAATAAAGCAATGGGGGATTTGAACACTAAAGCTGAAGAGTTTGGGCAGAATTGGCGACAAGTTGTTACGTTGATTGCAAATGCTACTAAAAATTTGGCCAATTTAATGAAAGACAATTATGGTGGATCTTTTGGTCTTGATATTTTCAGTTCTTTTCAGGAATTTCAAAAAGAGCTGCCGAATTTGGATACGGATCATGTAAAGCCTTATTTAAAAACTATAAAGGACTGGAGTGATTTACTGCTTGAAAGTGCAGATGGCGAATTCAATCCGGATATAATGATCCAGGCTATTCATATGCTTTCTGGTCTTGCTGACGCCTGGAATCAGATTGATGTAGCAAAGTTGACAAATAATCAGACAAAAGAGAAGTTACTTCAAAACATGTCTGAATTAAATAGTATCTTTCCTTCTTCTGGAGATAAAGAACCATTTTTAGGAGAAAAAGACGCTGCCATTAATTATCTAACTGATCTATTGGCAAAAGCAGCAAAGTATTATGCCGAAGTCGGAAATGCAGTGAAACAAACCGCTGATAGTATCGCGGTGGCCAATGAAGGTTTTGCAAATCAGACAACAGAACTGAAAAAAACAAACTCTGAATTAGAAAGAACCAAACAGTTATCTTTTGATTCGCCAGAATTGGTCGTACAGAAAGAAGAGCAGAAACCTATTGAGCTCCCCCTTCCCGAAACGCCCAACTACACAAAGCCGAGTGAAACGTTAGATGATTATCGTGATTCTGTTGGTGCAGCTGCCAATATTCAGCAGTATTTTGCAAGTGAAGTAGACAACGCAACGGCATCTCTTGGCTCTCAATCTGAAACACTTAAAGCTCTGAAAAAGAGTCTGGACGAATACACTGGTTCTATTGATGGCGTAGAGAAGTTTGCCAAGGCAGAAAAAGAGTTGGATCGGCTCAAGAAAAAACTAGCACAGCAACAACAACAGCAGCCAGCGCAACCCGCTCCGCAGCCGCAACCAAATAATCAACCGCCTGCTCCTATTAAGCCGAATAACAATCCCAAGCCGCACAACAATGGGCAGCCCCCTGCTCCACCTGCTCCACCGAACAATCAGCCGCCGAATAATGGTGGCAATAACGGCGGTAGTAATAATCTTCCCGTGGAAAATCAGCAAAAGCTCGAACAGGCTCTTGAGCGAATCATGATGAAAATGATTACAGCTCAGAATAAAAAGGACACTTCTGGAGATAAAAACTACGGAAAAAATGTCGCAGAACAGGTCAAATGGCAAGGACAACTACACGATCGAGCAGAAGAGCTGATTGATAAGTTGAATGCGAATTATCCAGGCTGGGAAAAGAGTAAGTCGTGGCAACGTCACGGCGAGAATATTGCCCATGCACGAAATGATTATTCTACCGCGCGTGAGGATAAACAGGATCTCGACACCGTTCAAAAACTCGGTAAAGAACTACAGCGGAACCTTAAACTACGTGAAGCTCTGCATAAGATTGATAAGAATATTGAGCCTGTTAAATATCAAAATACACAGGACGATATTAAAAAATCTAAAGCCGAAATTGCCAGACTGCGCAGCGAAGCGAAAGCAAAAGGTCTGAACACCAATGAAGTCACCAGCGATTTCTTAAAGAGTGCAGCTGAACTTCAGGAACGGCTGACCAATAAAGCTGCTGCTAAAGCCAAAGCAGATGCCGATGATTTGTTTGATGAGTACAAACGTCTTACAAGTAAACTTCAAACATACGGTCAGAAACGCGCTAGTTCTATCGGAAGTGATAATGTTCAAGCGCAATCAAATGTGTTGAGAGACTATATTAACACTCAAACGGAGCTTAATAAGTTAGAGTCTGAATTTAAAAATCGTGGTTTCTTAAAAGCCAGCTCCGAGGAATGGCAACAAACTTATGATTTGATGGAAAAGAGGAAAGATCTCGAAAAAGCAGTTGAATTCGAAGTAAATAATCGTAGTCAGGCAGAACAAGAGGCCATCCGTGTTCAAGACGAAGATCGTATCTCTCTCCTGAATTACATCAAGACTGTAGAGAAATATAAGGATAGATTGGAACAGGATAATCATACCGATGATGCTGTGTATGGTGATTCCGTTAAAATGGCCAATGCCAGTTGGGATCTTTTATCAGAACTGAATAAGAATCCAAATGATAAGAATCAAGTCGCAAATCTATGGGGTCAGAAATATGGTATTCAAGGTGTAACAGATCTCGAAAGCGCATTTAAAGCGTTAGCAGTCGAAGCTGGGAAAGCCGGTATTAAAGTCCAAGATTTACGTACAGAGACAGAAAAGCTCCGCTCTGTTACTCAAGCAAAGACTAATATTGCCAACCTCAAGTCTCAGCTGATTGACTATCTCGAAAAATTCCCGAAGGTTGAAAAAACACTTGCTGAACCAGTGCAAAAACTTAAGGCAGCGCTTGCTGATCCGAATGCGTACAAAAATGCAGGACAGTTAAAACAAGCTCTGGCGGAACTTCGTGCTCAGGCAAAATCGCTAGGTCTGGAGTCCGAAAACCTCATTGATAAATTCGAAAAACTGTTTGGTCAGCATTTGAGCACTATGATCACTATGGCGGCTCTGCACAAGATGCAAGACGCGCTGCGAATCGTGTATCAAAATGTGGTCGAGATTGACACGGCAATGACGGAGTTAAGAAAAGTAACCAATGAAACAGATTCTGCGTATGCAAAATTCATGGAAAACGCGGCAGATCGAGCACAACGTGTTGGCGCAACAATGTCTGATACGATTACGGCAACGGCTGATTTTGCGCGTCTCGGTTATAGTCTCGAAGATGCTTCTTCTATTTCGGATGCGGCACTGATCTATAAAAATGTTGGTGATGGCATTTCTGATATTAGCGCTGCGTCTGAATCCCTTATTTCTACTATGCAGGCTTTTAATGTTGAAGCCAAAAATAGCATGAAAATTGTTGATGAATTCAATGAAGCGGGTAACAACTTCGCCATTAGCTCAGCAGGTGTCGGTGAGGCATTACAGCGCAGCGGCGCAGCATTAGCATCAGCCAACAACACGATGGAACAGTCCATTGCTTTGGCGACAACTATGAACCGCGTTGTCCAAAATCCTGAAATAGTCGGAACAACATTAAAAACAGTGTCTATGTATCTTCGTAGCACAAAAGCGGATCTTGAAGCAGCTGGAGAGTCAACCGAAGGAATGGCTGAAACAACTTCAAAGTTACGCGATTCATTAAAAGCACTGTCACATGGTAAAGTTGATATTTTTGATGAGGTAACAAAACAATATAAATCAACAACAGATATTATTATTGAGATGGGTAAGGCTTGGGACAGCATGTCTGATAAAGAACAGGCCGCAGCACTTGAACTTATGGGTGGCAAGAGGAATGCCAATGCTCTTTCTAGCCTCATCGAGAACTATCAAGAAATTGAAAAGGTTATCGATACTGTAAGTCGAGCAAGCGGAAGCGCTGAATCTGAGAATCAGAAGTATCTCTCTTCGATCAATGGTCGATTGACTGAGCTTGATAGTTCCTTCCAAGCTCTCTCTCAAGACGTCCTTTCTTCCGATCTCGTGAAGACTGGGGTATCTTTCCTTACATCAATTGTCAAACTTCTAGATCAAATCGTTAATCTCACTGGTGCCCTTCCGCTTGGATTAGGCATTGGTGCATTTGTAACTCAGCTGGGTGAACCCAAAATGACGGGTTTCATGATTGTGCCCAGCAATACTCCGGGTGGTGACACGGAACAAGCACGCTGTAGTTTTTATTGGCGCAGCGCAGCGAGGGAGTATTTAGTAAAACCGACGAACATGGTGGCTTAACCACGGCGAGTTTGAGTAATTCTCGTCCGGGAACCGAAAGGAATCCGCAGGCAAGCTTCTGACAGAACCTTATTAGGTACTCCGTTAGAAGACGCTTCAGAGAGCATAATGTCGGAGTGGAACTACGTGCGCAACAGCGCCGAGGGTTCACTATGGGGTGCTCCAAATCAGCTATCGCAAGATGGCAAAAATTACAGGTGGTCTCTCCCCCGCCGTCAAAAGTAGAGAATAAAATTTGACAGAAGAATTATTATGTGATAGTATCAGGAGGAAAGTATGGACGAAGAGATCAAAAAGATTTGCGAAGAATATGCATGGGCGTGGTATTTTGATCTTCCGCATAGACTAGAGTGGCAGAATAAATATTTTCAGGCACGCAGAGGGCTTTCCGAAGAAGAAAAAATTTCTATAACTGAATATTTTTGTAAATGCCAAAACAAAAATGAGGGACTTCTTCCGCAAATTGATTATGTTGGTCCATTTGAATCCTATTTAATTAAAGAGGAATGCGATAATGTCTGAGCCGAAGACGTATACTTTTGTATATGATGAGATTGCAAAATTGATTATAATCCCAGTAATATTCAAAACTAATAATTGCATGATGAAGGTAAAAACGCTCATTGATACTGGCGCTGCCGCAAGTTATATTTCAAGTTTTGTTTCTACATCTTTAAATCTTCAACTTACAGGAAATGTATATCATGTTAAATTTGGAGAAGATGACGCAATTCGTCCTTCTGTTTATGCTAATTTAATATTGTCTTCTGATATTTGCTTTTCAAACAAAGAGTTAACTGTTCTTAAAGATGAACCTCGTGCTTATGATGCCATTATTGGCATGGATATCTTGTCGAAAACGGATTATTCTGTAAGCAATTATAACGGTCATACCACGTTCAGCCTTCGTATACCATCACAAGCAGAGATAAAATACGGAGACACAGAAGACATCGATTTACTAATGGACAAAATTGAAGATGCTCTTCTTTCGACATAATCTATATTGACACGGCATGCACCGCAAGCTATAATAAAAATATCAAAAAAACAATGCGCAAACAAAACGCATGTAGTGGAGGTATTTTATTATGGCACGTACTAAAGGAAGCAAGAATAAATCAAAGGTTCTCGACGGCGTCGATTACGCAGCTCTGATTGCTGAGAAGCACGCTGCTATCGAAGCAACCAATACTGAAATCGCATCCATCACCGCTAATATTGATGCGTTGAAAAGTGATTTGAAAACCCGTAAGGCAGAACTCAAAAGGTTGAATAAAGATGTTGTGAAACTGGAAGCCCAAAAAACTGCCGCAGATCAGAAGGCCGCTGAGGCCACTGCTGAAAAAGAAGCTATCGATCTCGTGAAGAAAGCTCTGGCAAATGGCACCACGGTTGATGATATTCTTGAGTTGCTGAAATAACTGTTGCACCATATGGTGTCATCATAATGAATTAAGCCCGACTTCCCTACTGCTGGGAGGCCGGGCGTTACTATTTGCGTTGCTTTTTACGACAGCATATGATACACTCTTATAAAAGGAGTGTTGAATCATGGAAAGCAAGAACAAAAACAACGGGGTTATCCCTCGGAACCCTCGTACCGAAAGAAATAAAGGACAACGGAACGATGGCACATTTACATACAAACCGCAACCTCAACCAAGAAAGCCAGGTGCTAACCCAAAAATCAAGCCAAAGTGAGGTGACAGAATTAAATGGACATCAAATATTTAATTGAAATTTTACCGGATTTCTTATCCTATTTTGCTCCAGGCGCTATCGCAATCGGGTTGTACAACATTTTATTCCTCAAAAAACAGGAGCATAGTGTTTTTATCTTTTGGGCTATTATATATAGCTATATTATTAAACTTGTCGCATCCATTATTTGGGCAGATTCAAGGAACTTACTTTGCGGCATTGTAATTGGCGTAATTGTTCCTCTCTTGCTTTATTTTGTAGTTCGAGCAAAACCGTTTGGAATTGATTCTATTTTTGGAGTGACTCTTCCAGAAAATATTTGGCTAAAGGTATTGGATTTCGAGGACAACAATTATATTGTAGCATATTTGACAAACGGAATGGCATACGCGGGAACAGTTTATACAGTAGACGATGATTGGGTTATCTTAAAAGATTATCACTCTATTGATAAAGACCCAGATGATAACTGTAAACAGATTCTATGTATTCCGTCTTCTAAAATTGAATACTTTGAATATTCATATGAAGACGGCTCTCCAAAAATTAAAGAATTTTATCCATTTGACTGAATGTAAAACACCTAGAACTGACGAGGTTCCGGGTGTTTTATTTATGCCTGTTGAGTTAGTTGTTTCTTACCTCTGATGCCCACAATTCTTACACTTAAACTGATTGCCGGGCTTTACTGACAACACTAATCATTTCTGCAGCTTTGCTTTCCGCTTTGCTTCAAGTTCTACAAAATCAAGATCATATAAATCTTCAAGTTCTTCGAGAACATGTTTGATACCATATCCAATATGCATCTCGTTTGCGCCAAATTTATAATAGATATCGCCAAGTGCTTCCGGTTCAAGTCCAAGATCGTCAATTCGACCTCTGAATTTCCCATGGCCGTCAACAGTTACGGGATACCGAAAATCAGCGCCCCATTCATCAGTCCATCCGTTGTACGAGTCGCTATTTGCACATGTGTCGCCAATTCTATATTCAAGTTTACAAATGAGATTCATAATGTCTTGGTTGACTTTCATTTTAATTCTCCTTTAGAAATTACTCCCGCACTGCTTACAATGCCACTGCTTACCGATCTTCCCGCTGGCAGCACCCACGAGGGACACAGACACGGCGCGACTCACGGTGCTGATCTTCTCAGTGTTGTTCGAATGACAATATGGGCACTCTACATGGGGGTGTTGCTCTTCATCCATTTTAGCGATTGCTGCGTGGAGTTCGATGGATTTTTGCAGTTCTTCTTTCTCTTTTTGGCGTTCACGTTCGAGACAACCGGGATCAGCCTGTTCGCGCAGATAGTCCTGATACCAATGAATAAAGCCTCTATTATACCAAGAGTATGCCTGCGCCGCTCTTACATTAACGTCTTTTGTCCCGTTAGACCATCCTTTTGTGAATTTCTCGACTTGACTTTTATATTCTTCTGTATGTTCCGGGTTGTTTTTTAATATTTGATCGACCATATATGCATAAGTCACAGATTTATAGAAATCCTTATCTTCTTTAACCCATGGGTCGTCTTTCAAATAATCGTATTCTGGATGCAATTTATAAAGTCTTTTCCCTTCTTGTTGAATCTTAAATTTCTCAAAAAAAGTAAATTCTCCGCCAGCACTTTTAAATTTCTCAAACGGAACGTCATACTTCATTTCGCCAAACTTCATATTGTCCCCCATTGACAAGTTTTTGTATTATTTGACCACTAATACAATTATATGATTAGACAATCAATGAGTCAATGGTAGAGATTAACAAAACTCTTGATGGAACTTTGGAGAAAGCAATCAACGCTTCTGCTAAACTAAAAAAAATGCCAAGTGCATTGCAAGATTTTATGCTTTTGGGGGATTTTAAGTTTGGTAAAGCACAAAAAGTAAAATCTTCTGAACTTCATATTGGTAAAACCCCAACCGTAGATGAACCTGCCGTTCAAAATCTAGCAGCACAACTCGCCGGTCTTGACAAATCACAACAGAATGCCGTATTTAAGATGTCAGATTTGAGTGACGCGGCTCAAAATGCTACCCGTTCTATTCTTGAACAAACAGCAGCACAAGAGAGCCTTAGCGGCTCCTTGGTTGAAAGTGCTCTTAAGGCCAATGGATTCTCTGATGCACAAGCAAAAGAAGTTATTCAGAACGCACAACTCGTTGATTCTGCTGGGAATTATCTGGTTGTAAGTAAAGACATTGCTCAACAAAACCTTGAAACTGCGCTTTCTCAAGACAATGTTTCAGCAGCACTTCAAGCTACAAATCAAACCGAGACGCAATTAGCAGCTACGATTATTTCTACTGTTCTTGGGCAACAAGTACAAACAGCTACAACATGGGCACAAAAATTGGCACTTGACGCTCTTACGATTACGCTTTCTTTTGCAAAACAGGCAGCAATCGGGCTAGGCATCGGTTTTCTGACTTGGGTTGGTTCTAATATTGTTGACTATATTATGAATCTCAAAACCCGTTCTGAAGAGCTTGTCGAGACGATGAATGAATCTCACGATGCAGCAGATCAGGCCACTAATGATGTTGAAGAGATTCAGTCCAAGATTGACGAGCTCAATGATTCCCTAGAAGCTGCTGGGGTTAAAAAGATCGAGGATATTGTTGATCCTGCCGAGCGTGAGCGGTTACAAGCCATCAACGATATGTTGCAGGCTCAACTCGAACTCAAGAAGCAGCTGGAGAAGGACGCGAACGATAAAGCAAATGCCGACACAAGTACTGTTGTAAATGATAAAACTGAAGACAGTATTGTGAAGACACGCACGGTGAATGTTTCTTACGCCGAGGGTGGTGCAAATGCTGGCGCTCATCAGGTTGCAGAGAAGGTCTCTAAGACTGAGTCTCTTGAAGAGCACACTGCTGCACTCAACGACCTAATCGATAAGCGTCGCGAACTGGCAACCGCTGGCAAGGAAGATACTCAGGAGTACAAAGACAACGAAGCCGCAATCGCATCTGAAACCGAAAAGGTTGAAGGACTCTCCTCTGCCGTATCTAAACAAATGGACAGTTATGAGACAGATGCTGATAGTTTCGCCCAGTATAAGGACGAATATGTTGCCGGCACGAATGCAATGACTGCAGCCACTAAGGCTCTGGCGAATGCACAAGGCGATACTAGCATCGATACCACCAACCTCGATATTTTCTCTGAAAAAGTTCGCCAAATCAAAAACGACATGGATAACGGAGACTCCAAGCAAAGTGATTGGAAAATGTTCAATGGCCTTGGCACTTTTAGTGGGATGACTGGTGAGTCTATCATCAATATCGATAAAGACACTGCCAATCAAACTGATGCTGAAAAAACCGCTCTCGAAAAACTACATCAGGTTGCCGATGATAACAAAATTTCTTTCGAAAATCTAATCGGCGTTTTTGAAGCATTCGGTATCATTCAGACAAGTAACGCCTCTTCGGCAGACAGTTATGCAGAACAACTTGAAAAGACCATGAGTGTTATTGACGACATCCAGTCCGCTTATAAGACCTGCTCTAGTGCCGTCGAAGAGTATAACAAGTATAGATATATGAGTGTCGATTCACTGCAGTCTCTGTTGCAGATGGACGATGAATACCTCAACACCCTTGAACTTGTGAACGGAAAGCTTCAGGTCAACCAGAGCGCTTATGCCGATCTTTTGGCCACTCAATATGCTCAAGCGCAGATGGAAGCCATTTCTCAAGCGATATCAGAACTAAATGCGATTGCAAAGGGAGATGCTGCAGAAAAAGCAGAGACATTCACAGAAGCAACTGAAGACGAAAAGAACAAACTTGAAGCTCTTGCTCCTGCATTAAAAAATGCCACAATTGGAACTGGAGAACTTGCTGGTGCCCTTGCTGCTGCCCGATCCGCTGAAAATGGAGACAATACAGAAGAGATAGAAGCGAAAATCTCGTCTGTTATGAATGCGTTGAACACGCGACTTTCGTTGATTAGCACAAATATGCAGAACGCCATGAACGGTGCAAGCGGGCTCAAAAATCAACTCAACGGCTTCAGTGATTCTGCCAATAAATCCTCTGGTGCCGCTCAAACATTCCTTGACGCATGGTCTACACTTACCTCTGCTATGAAAGAATTCAATGATCAAAATTATCTTTCAATGCAAACAGTTCAGGATTTGACTGGACTCGAAGATAAGTATACCTCCCTCCTCAAGAAAAACGACGTAACCGGGAAACTTGAGATTCAAACCTCCAAATTCCAAGATCTGATGGAAGCGGAGCTTAAAGAGGCCAAGATCAAGGGCGATAATGCCACCGCTTCTCAGTACAATAAGATTCTTGAGTGGACAGGCCGCAATATCCAGAAGCAGACCATGTCCTACTGGGATCTGGTCGCTGCTATCGAAGGTTATTCTGCCGCACTCGAAGAGGCCAAGGGTATCACTGACACCTTCAAGGATGCATGGGACAATGGCAAGACTGTCAAGGAGAAAACCGAAAAGAGCCGCACTGGTGCACTTGATTATGAAGGCACTGAAGCTCAATCCTCTGCCCTTCAAGACCTACTGAAATACAGTGAATACGACCCGACTTTGATTGAAAAAGCCTATAACCAAGAAACTGGCAAAATTGATCTGAGTGGTGACACGCTGAAAACGGCGGTTGTTGCATCTTTGCGTGAACAGGCCAAAGCCGCGCGTACTGAAGGCGGTGCCGCTGCTGATGCAATTGCTGCAAGCTACGAGAAATCTGCCAATAATATCGAAGGAGATGTCATCTCTGTTCAGGATTACTTTGACGGTCTAGGTTCTACGATTGATGAGATCAATGAGAAAATCGACGATATGCAGAGCGCATGGACCGATCTGAACGATGTAACCAATGAGTACAACATCTATGACGGTTTGAGTGTCGATGCTCTTCAGAAACTACTTACAATGTCACCTAAGTATTTGGCATGCCTCCAATTGGAAGGTGGGCAGCTTTCTGTTAATGCTGATCTCATGAAGGATATGCTGATTAAACAACTTGAGACAAAGGCTGACCTTCTTGAATCAAAGGATGAGACGCGCGACCAAGCTAAAATTCTTCGTGAGATGATTGCTCAGCTTGAGAAGAACGGTATCTCTGCTCTTTCTGGCCTTGATCAATATGCTAAGAATCTTGAAGACACTCTCTCCAATATAAAGTCTCTCTTCAGTGATCTTCTTGGCGTCTTTGAACAGGCTAATACGGACAAATCCAATGACCTCAAGATTCAGGGCGACGCATGGCTTGAAGTAATTGACAAGCGAATCGATGCACTGAATGAACAGAACGATGCTCAGGAACGAGCTATTGAGCTTTCCAAAGCTCAGGACGCACTCGAAAAGGCAAAGGCTAATAAAACTGTCCATGTTTATCATGCCGGCGGAAGTGGCTTCGAATGGGAGGCTGACCAGAACGCTGTTCGTGATGCACAGTCTACACTGGATGACACGATTCGAAAGAACCGCAAAGAAGACGAGATCGAGCGACTAAATAAATTGAAAGAGGCCGTTCAGGAAAACAACGAGCTGATTGGCTCCAGTTTTGAGGATTATGAGAAGAAGAAGAAATATCTCACAGAATTCGACAAGATGACCTACGATGATATGATTTCTTACAATGAAAATTGGAAAAACTCTATCCTCGGTAACATGAAGTCCACACAGGTCGTCACGAATGTCAACGAAATTATCACCAAGATTGAGAAGTTGATCACGACGCTTGAGACTCTGAACAATGTACTGACCTGGATTAGTACGCTTGGAAAGAGCACAGACGGTGGCGGACTGACTGGTCTGTTTTCTAATGGCGGTTTACTCAGTAAGGTTGGCAAATTCTTCAATATCGCTTCCGAGGACGGTCTGGGCGCAGCTCTCAATCAAACTGGTGAGTGGTTCTCTGGTAAGCTCAGTGCTGCTCTCGAAGCGAATCCGAACAACCCCATTATTAAGGCATTCTCGAATCTTTGGACTGCCGTTGGTGAAGGGGCAAGTAAGTTCTTTACTGAGACTAGCGGAACCGGACTTGGTGGGATTATTAAAACTGGGATTGAAAAAGCTGGAATTTTGATCAATGGCTTAGGTAGTTCTAATGGTGTCTTAGGAACAATTGCTACTACTGTAAAAACTGGTATCGGTTCTATTGGAACGGCTCTAACTGGAGGCAGTTCTGCTATCCCAGTCATTGGTCCAATTATTGCGGTCGCTGTAAATAACGCCGTCCAGCAGTTCGGTAAGATCAGCAAAGAAAACACCAAGATCTGGGCAGATCAAAATAGTACCACTGGTGAGAAGATCGTAAGCAGTGTTGGCAACGTACTCTATCACCTCTCCCCCGTTGAGGGTTGGGATAAGTCTGTTCAATATGCTAAAATGGCCGCTGAGGGCGAAGGTCTGTGGCAAAAATTAGAATATGGTGCGAAATCTCTATACTATGCGACTGGCCTTGGTGTAATGCTGGACAACATCTGGAGCACCATCAAGAGTATTCTTAAAGTCTTCGGCGTGAAGTTCAAAGAAGGCGACGATGATAACAACCCCCCTAGCCATGTTCCTGACAAAAAAGGTGTTGGCAGTTGGAAGATCTGGCCGTGGAACTGGGGCAAAAAAGCAAAAGGCGATAAGAAAATCAAGAAGTCTGCTCCGTACAATGTTGACGAAGAAGGCGACGAAATTATCGTCCGCAAGCCTCAGACTGGCCGGATGACCTATCTCGAAAAGGGCGACGGCGTTATTCCTGCAAACGAGACTGAGAATCTGATGACGATCGGTAAAAACCCGCTCAAGTGGCTGACTGAAAATGTCGGTAAGATTCTTGGCGCTTCTGCTGCGAAAGACGTTGTGGAAGGTAAGGTCGATGAAGGGGCTGTTACAAAGGCTTCTAAGGTTCTTGCAAGCTCTGTTGTGAATACGTTCTCTTCTGCATGGAATACCGTGAAGATGAGCACAGAAGACCTGATTGACTCCATGAATGACTCGTTCCAGGGCGGGTCAACAAGTGTTACGACGGCTGCTGGCACCATTCTTAGCCGAGTCAAGACCATGTTTGGCAAGTTCAATATGGGGAAACTGTTGGGCAGCTTCAGCTCCGGTGTTTCTGGCGCTATCTCAAAGAGCGCAAAAGAGTATTCTTCTACTACGGAATTGTTGAGTGGTACAAAGAGCAAAACCATCGACACAATGAACAAGATGCGCTCTACCTTTGAAAGTACGTGGGCTTCTGTGGCAAAAGAGACTGGCGTAAGCAAAGATAAGATCACTTCGATCAGTTCTGAAATGTTCAGCAAGATGGAAACCTTGGTGAATCAGACGTACGATGCGATCGACAGCAACGCCGGTATGAGTTCTGACCAGCTGAATGACATCACAAAGAGTTTGTTCCAGTCGATGCAAAGCATTTATACTTCTGGTTGGAATGCCGTCTATGCTACTTCTACTGGCATGTCTCAGGAAACCGCAAATACACTGAATTCCGCATACAAGTCCTCTTCTGATGGCTGCACTCAGGCAATGAATACGATCCGTAATACGATGGTCGGCAGCTGGGAGCAGTGCGGCGGTGGCGTTCAGAATTTGGCAAATGGTACTTACCAGACACTGAGTAAAGCATGGGCAGATTCCAGTGGAAGCGCAGAGAAGATGCTCTATGATACCCGTGCCTGCTTTGATTCTGGCTGGGGTGCTGTGGAACAGGGTGTCAGCAATTTGGCAAATAACCCGAAAGACAAGCTCTCGACAGCTTGGGCAGAAATTACTTCTCAGAGTAATGCTACATTTGGTGCGGAAGGTACACTGAAGACCGATGCAGACAATGCTTGGAAGAATGTGGAGCCGGGCGCTACGAACTTGTCGAAGAATATGCAGTGGACCATGGATCAGGCTTACCTCGCTACAAAGCAGGGCTGCTCTGATACCGTCAATTCCGTCAATACAAACCTCAACTCGACATCAGCAGGTTTCAGTGCGATTGCCAGCGCAATTGATGCTGTCAACAAAAAAGCATCCGATTCGGAAGAAGTTGCAAAGAATACAGGACACGCATGGTATGAATGGGTGCTGAATCCAGTTGGCACTTTGCTTGACACGGTTACAAAATATAACACAGAAGACAAATCAAAGAACAATTTTTTACAAAATGCTGTTCATACAGTCACACATCCGATCAGTTCGGTTGTAGAATCAGTAAAATACCTTGGAAATGCTGCAAAGGATTTCTTTGGTGGTCTATTTGGCAAACACGCTTCCGGCTTAAAGTCTGCATCTAAGAATCATCTCGCCAATGTTGATGAGCTTGGACCTGAGCTTCTGGTTCGCAAGCCGCAGTCTGGTCGTTACACCTACCTCGAAACTGGTGATGGTGTGGTGCCTGCTGACATTACATCGAAACTGTTTGAGATGGGTGGCAACCCGAACAAGTGGTTCTCTGAACAGATGGCTAAGTATGGTTCTCAGGCCATTACTACGAAGAGCACTGGCAACACCAGTTTCTCAACTGGTAATATTGTGATCAACAATCCTGTTGGCAACTCTGAGGATCTGGCTTCTGAGATCAAGAAAAACTTCTCGACCCGAATGGCGCAGGAATGGAATAAGCGCTAAATCGAATATTCATACACAATGCCGATACCACTGGGATAGCCCAGCGGGTCGGCTTTTTATTTTTCAGGAGGCAGAACATGTCAGAAAAGTCAGCACTCGATATCTTGGTTGAAGAAACTGCTTCTGCCGCACGAAAAGCCGTAGACGAAGCAAAATTTGATACCTCTACATATGGCGTAATCACCGAAAAGGCTGGGACCACATATAAAGTAGCCGCGTTTGGCGGTGTATATCGGTTTACAAGTTCTCACGAATATAGCGTTGGACAGAAAGTTGTTGTGACGGCATTGCAGAAAAACTTCCGAAACATCGTTGTGACGGAAGGCAATACCAATGTTGAACTATTGAATATCAAATCGGTTGTCGGACAGCTCGGCAACGACTTGGAAAAATTATCGGACAAAGCGAATTCTGAACAGAAAGAAGTTCAGTCCCAGATCAATAACACGATTACAACGTACTACCGATATAAAGACCCCAATGAAAACGGCTCGAATGATCCATCTGTAAATTGGACAACTGATGAGCAAAAGAAAGCCCATGATGGTGACTTATATCAGAATGTCCGAAGGAATCACTGCTTCCGCTGGGCAGACACCGGCGAAGGGTATGAGTGGGTGCGAATTACGGATTCCGGCCTAATCAATGCGCTCTCCATGGCGATCTATGCCCGCGATACGGCGAACTCGAAAAGTCAGACGTTCACACAAAGACCAACGCCGATGTATAACGTAGGAGATATTTGGACAGAGGGGCCGTCCGGAGACCTGTATGTCTGCATCAAATCACGCGGCGATACAGAGTCATACAGCAAGGACGATTGGATTTTAGCAACTAAATATACAGACGACACCTTTGCAAAAGAAGTCAATAGAACTTTGAATACTCAGATCGATACCGAAACCGGTCACTACAATGAGCTGTCGCAGGGTGTTTCGGATAATAAAACAGCCATTAAAAATGTAAAAGATTCAGTGGAACAGATTCAAGGAAATGTCGGCTCATTTACTGCATGGGATTACAATAAGACAAAGAAACAGGTCGGTACAAACAAAACGAATATTGAAGCCTTGCAGACCGACCTCAAGACGGCAAATTCTCAGATTGGTACAAACAAATCAAACATTGAAACGTTGCAGGCCGATTTGAAAACGGCAAGCGATCAGGTAAAGACAAACAAAACAAATATCGGTACTTTAACGATCGATTTGAACAATGCCAAGTCAACAGAATCCGACCATTACGGTGAACTGACACAGAGTATTTCGGACACAAATGATTCTGTCACCGCACTGAATGAAACGGTGGCTGCTATTACATTGAAAAATTTTCTCGCAGAGCTTGGGATGGCCGTAAATGAAGACGGTGTACTTTGCTTTGTTATGAAATCTTAAATAAACACACGTCGGAGGTGATAAAATGAAACCTATCTTATCTAAAATTGGAGTATTTGATGGCTCGAAGCAGGTCACGTTCCAGTTTGCGGCCTATGCGGACATTGATCTTGTCGCCTTTATCATCTTCGATAAGGCTACTGGTTATAACCCCACTGCCCCAAACATGACAGACCAGGGCATCTATAAGTTTGGTACGGTGGCACCTACTGGTTCTGGCCTGGCGCGAAATTTTACGCTCTCGGCAAATCTGATGAAAAACCGGCATGACCCGTATTATATCGTGATTCGATGCCGTTTAGCTGGGACAAATATGTTCTCTGAATACAGTGACCGCATTTTATTTTACTGCCATTCTGAGCCGTATCTTGCTTCTACGGAACTGACACTGGGTAAGGTTAAGACCATCAATTTTCCTTCTTATTCCTTTGATTTCAGCTATAACTACCCCATTGCGGAGGGTGAAGTCATCAATCGCTACGAATATTACCTATATGACGAAAACAAGGAATTGATCACACAGTCGAATTGCTTTTATCATCGTGACTCCATGAAGAGTTTTGATGTGAACGGACTGGACAATCATACGACCTATTATGTACGGGCAAAAGCGGAATCGGTGGGCGGTTTCCAGCTGGATACTGGATTTTTGCAGATCTATACGGACTATACAGAAGCCATTGGAGACGCACAAATCACCGCCACCAATGACAAATGGGGCGCACAGATCGATTTGTATGCAAAGTATTATCTGACGCAGAGCACCGGTGTGAATGCAGTTCGGTTCAAGCGACGTAAAAAAGGCACGGCACAGTGGATGACGATCTATCAGGAAAGCATTGCGCTGAATCGACTGGCCGTGAAAGTTGCATGGACAAACCAACATATCAACGAATCGGGTGTCGTGAGTACGTCGAATAGTTCTGTTTTGTCGGATTATCTCAGCATTGGACGAATCAACTCATACCATTTTAGATCGACAGATAAACAGTTTGGTCTCCGTGCATATTCCAGCACAAAGTCGTTTCTTGGAGCAACAAAATTCTATAGCAGCGGCAGTGAGTTCCGGGCATCGAGCGAAGCACTCACATGGCTGTCCGGTTCTTTTGCCGATAAAGTTGCTTATTATCGGTTCGAGGTAATCTCCCCTTCTGGTGCAGCTCTTTCGACCTCTGATTTTAACGACCTTACCGTTTATACATCTGACAATGGCTATGTGACGGTTGGATTTTCGGACCTGTATGCAGCAGGGCGCGGCACGGAATATGAGTACGCACTCTCCCCTGTCGCGAATGGAATCGAGCTTGGTTATATCAAGACAACGGTAAAGAGCTCTTTTAATGGTGCAATGTTGACCGATGGGGATAAGACTTATCGGATCGTACTGGAGCCAAAGGTTAATAGCTTAAATAAAGTGCGTTCTGCCGCAGTAGTTGAGACGATGAGCAATAAGTATCCATTCCTCTTCTCTGGCAGTGAAGCGAATTATTACACTGGTAGTTTTAGTGGCGTTGGCATTCGATTCCATCATACAGATGATAGTTTTGATATCGACGGTGGAAATGCGTTCCGCGACGAACTGAGTGCCTGGCTGACAGATACCAAGGCAAAAGTGCTCAAAATGGAAGATGGCCGCGAATGGCTCATCGGCATCAATGGGAACGTGACTGTCTCCTGCCCAGAGCATGTTGATAAGGGCATGATCGAATTCGAATTTGTGGAGATCGGCAGTATCGAGAGTGAAGCAGATATGTACAACAATGGACTGAGTTCTTATGAACCGGGAGGTAGCGTATGACATATCTTCCGACAGATGAAGACCTCGCTCTGTTAAAGAATCATTCCTCTCACGTATATTGCCGAATCGACTTGTTAAACAAAGATTTTGCGACGATTGATTCTTTGGAAGGTGTTGCGATTGATGGCTCGATTTCCATTGACAGTGAGTCCGATGTGCGGCGAACCTTTAATGTGACGATGTATCTGGGGAAGAACAGCAATCTTTCTAACATCACAGAGGAAGAATGGCTGAGTCGAAATGTGCGAGTCTACATCGGTCTGGCAGGAAGATCCAAAGCAAAAATCAGCGATAAATCTCCTGCCCTACTGACCGAACAAGACATCCGATACATCAATGCCGTGACATATTACAACCAGAAGATTCAGAATTTTAAGACTTACGGCTATGCGAAATACGGCAACATCGACAATTTGAACCGCGACAGAATCGATTGGACATCCAGTAATATGCTGCGATACAACGAATTTACGAAAGCTTATGAAATCGAAGCTGGTACGTATTCCACGGTTCTTGGTTCAGACGACCCGCTTTATGAGACAGATGGTGAAACCGGTCCTTATATAGCGTTCACTCCTCTATTGCAAACAAATAACGGATTGATTCCACTATTGAAAGATGATCTTTGGAATTATTTCGATGATTTGGTTGCAAAGATAAAAAAAATGCCTGGTGGTATGACACCCGAAAATATTTTAGCAGCGGACGCTACCGGTATTGATGAGACGATTTACGGTCAGAACATTCGCGTTAAATGTATGATTGCAGCGGTGGAAGGCATGAAATTGAATGGTGCAACATTGGAAAAAGTTGATGTGAGCGCGATCTCTGGTTGGAGCGAGGCGGAACTGCGCAAGGAATATGGAAAGACCAGCCGCTATGTCGATCATTCGATGCACGATATTCAATCTGCTGTAATCGAAGGGCGGGAACGAGTTACTCGAATTTACGGAAAAGTCTTTGATGAGTATTCAAGAAACGCATCTGGCAGTTATTTTGATACTTCTTCGATCCATTGGTATAACCAGGGCTGTTTTAGTTTTAGTTCCAATGGGTTCACATACAATTCTACAACGAATACAGTGAGTGCTTCTTGTGTGGATATGGTATCCCGACTGAATGGCGATTTGGCTGGGCAATTGGCAGGACAAGCACATCGAATCGACAAAAAAGCAGATATCAACAAAAGTATTGAAGCGGTAATGAAGGAAAGCGAGTTCTCAAAATACTGCATTGATTATTGGAGCCGTAAAGTCCCACATGATTTGGATTACGACACTGGCACAACAATCTGGCAGATGCTCACAGAACTGCGGGACTTGCATTACCCATTTGAAATGTATTTTGATGACGATGTCTTTGTATGCAAGGAGATTCCGAGTGGATTCAATGACCCACCGGTTTTGGATTGCGACTTATTTGCAAGTCTTGTCACATCAGATGGAGAATCGGCCAGCGTAGATTATACTTCTGTACGCAATGTCGTTGAAGTATTTGGCGCGACGATTGACGCGGATTGTTATGCAACACCAGACAATACAAGTTACGATGCTTCAACTCATACGCTGTCTCTTACAGTGTCAGCTGATTCTGCTGGTTTCCCTGCCGGTACAAGTGGCAGTGGCCCATCCATTACATCGGACAAGAAAATTGCATTCAGATGCCCTGTGACTATTACACAAAAAGGCGCGTTGAACATTATTTGGAGTATTACTTACAGCTCTAAGTTGGAGGACGGAAGTGTTCAAGCTGGTCAAACACAAAAGATATCCAAACTGTTTGCTTCAACTACAGACCCAGATGGAAACGATAATGAACAGGATGCAACCGTTATGCAGGGTAGCAAATATTATGTCATCCAATTTAACGCGACGACATCCTGCTTTTATTTTATCGGACAGCAGCAATCTCATGCGATGGTGAAGTTAGTTGATACTATCCCGACTGCCACAGAAATTGCAGCACAGAAAGAGGAAGAAAATTGTGACAATTTGAAATTCATCTGTGTGAATGACCCGAATAATATCGATGACTTGTATAATTCGCAAATGACAGTGGAGAAAATCGGGCGGCGCAATGAAGTGTTGTCGGGCGGAGACTATGAAGGATATACCACCGATGCACGAGCTATGGAAGTAGCAGAGTATGAGCTATGGAAACGCGCACGGTTGACCGATGGTCTTTCAATTACGATCTTGCTGGTCCCCTGGCTTGACGTAAATGAAAAGATCGAATATGCGGCAAAATATCTGAATTCAAGAACACCGGTCGAGTGGATCATCAAGAGCATCAGTATCAATCTGGGAGAAGGAACGATGTCTTTGAGCTTGAGCCGGTATTACCCATACTATCCCTACATTGTAGGCGAAGGCAATGCACAAAATTCCAAACACACATATTACATGGATTCTCTGATGGACCGGTATTTTCCGAGTCTGACGGCAGAATCTTAACGAGATAAACGAGAGGAGTGAGTAGATGGCACTTTCTTTTAACAAATCCAGACGTATGGCCGCTGCGAATCCTGTAATGACGATGGAGGCTTCTGTGGAGGCTGAGCGTCCGGTCGTTGACTCCAATGATGAAATCGCGACTCTGGAAGCCGACCAGGTGGAATCAGATTTCACACGGAGCGGCAATTATACATGGTTCGATACATTTTCGGACAATGATTATTCTACGGTCGATTCTGGAAAAGATATTACGCTGAATCCGAACCAGATAAATATCACTCAGGAAAACAACAGTCAGGTCATTCCGTTTGAAATGCCGCGTTATTACGATGGCGTAGACCTGATGCAGATGACGATTCAGATCCACTATGTGAACGCAGACAACAATGAGAATTATACTGCGCCCGTGAACGTGTCGTACAGCAATGACAAGATTCGCTTCTATTGGATGGTAAGCAACTATGCAACGGCCAAAGAAGGAACACTGAAGTTTGAGATCATTGCGACAGGTGCAATTACGGTTCCAAACTCTGGCGAATCGAAGAATTATCTGTGGCGTACTCGCCCGAACGGCAAGTTGCCTGTTTTGAAGGCGGTTTCTGGTTCTGGAATGTCAGACCCGACCGGCGATGATTGGTATACCCAATTCCTGGCTACTATGAGTCAGAAGGTTGGTGAAGCACAGACAGCGGCAGACAAGGCGGCAGCAAGTGCGCAGGAAGCAAAGGCTGTTGTGGATGGCCTGGCTGACACACTGGCGAACTATTACACCAAGGAAGAAGTCGATGGATTTACAACCATGCTCCGTGGTGAGATTGCTAAGGTTGATGGTCTGGCAAAGTTTGATGTGCAGTATGACGCTAAAACACAGACGATCAAATTTCTGAATGGAGACAAAGTCATCAAAACCATTACCCTGAATACTGACCCTAGTGCAGATTGGGTGACGGCATACAATAAGACGGTCGAAGCAAAGATCGCTGATAAGCTCTCCCCTGTTCAGACAGAACTGGAAAATACAAAAAACGCTCTGGATGACCTGAAGACTGAAGTGGGGGATCTGCCG